>ENA-OQAA01001423-OQAA01001423.1-human-gut-metagenome-genome-assembly--contig:-NODE-1423-length-12115-cov-1.367201_pt1 | contig 12115 bp, 20 predicted proteins | sample MGYA00242489_ERZ504515 | MGnify/ENA primary metagenome ERZ504515 (study PRJEB26092, sample SAMD00036237) | human gut metagenome | host: Homo sapiens | study: EMG produced TPA metagenomics assembly of...
ATGATGGTGAAAGAAGCGCTGAATATCGAAAGCTATAAGGGTATCGTGAAGCTGGTGAAAGCGGTATTGCTAATGACGCTGTGCTTTGAAGGCCGGAGGCGCTATCTTAAGTTTTTTTGTTTTCAGCCAGGATTACGATACGGTTCATGCAGTGGGAATCAGTATATTCCATTCAATTGCGGCATTTAACAACTCAGGGTTTGATATTTTGGGAGGCTTAGGAACCTTACGATTTATCAGGACAATGTTCTTTTGAATCTGACAACCTGTATCCTGATTATTTTTGGAGGACTGGGATTCCTTGTGATTTTGGATATACTAAAACAAAAGCGTTTTCGCAAACTGACCTTGCATTCTAAGGTGGTTATTGTCACGAGTTTAGTTTTGCTGGTTGCGGGAACGGTTATATTGAAGTTGACAGAAAATGTGACATGGCTTGGGGCGTTCTTTCAAAGTGTTTCAGCAAGAACAGCCGGATTTTCCACATACCCGATTGGAGAGTTTACAAACGCCGGTTTGTTTGTATTGTGTATTTTGATGTTTATAGGTGCTTCTCCAGGATCTACAGGTGGAGGTATCAAGACGAGTACATTTTTCATTATGTTCCAGAAGATAAGAGGAACATGCACAAAGGGAACGGTGCATGCGTTTCACCGAAACATATCAGAGCAGAATATTACAAAGGCGTTTATGATTACGATTCTTTCCGGAACGGTTGTATGTATCGCAACATTTTTCATGTGTGTACTGGAACCGGAATATAGTTTTATGCAGCTTCTGTTTGAAGTGGTTTCCGCATTTGGAACGGTAGGTCTTTCCACTGGAATTACCCCTGAACTCAGTGTAGCTGGAAAGGCTGTTATTATTCTTGTTATGTTTATAGGAAGAGTTGGAATTATTACGTTACTTTCTATGTGGGTGAATCGTGTAGAACCAAGAGCGAGATACTCAGAAGAGGAAGTTTCAATAGGCTAAAAAGGGAGAAATTAGAAAATGAAAAAGAAATTAGAGACAGCGTATGGAGTGATTGGTCTGGGGCGTTTTTGGAGCAGCCCTGGCAATGATGCTGGCACAATCCGGCAATGAAGTGATTGCAGTAGACAGAGATGAAAAGAAAGTAAAAGAGATGCGTCAGTATACCGATTGTGCTTTTGTGACAGATGATCTCAGTTCGGACACTCTGAAGGAGATCGGAATTCAAAATTGTGATGTGGTCATTATTTGTATTGGAGAGAAAGTCGACGTCAGCGTATTGACAACGATGAGTGTGATAGAGTTGGGCGTGCCTCGTGTTATTGCAAAAAGCGCTGAGCCTGAGCAGGGTGCAGTGCTTGGCAAGCTTGGCGCTGAAGTAGTATATCCGGAGAGGGATATGGCGCTCAGACTTGGGAAAAAGCTATTGTCTAACAATTTTTTTGGAGTATGTTTCTCTGTGCAATCAGGTCGAAATCCGTCAGATACGGGTTCCGAATCATTTGATTGGAAAGAGCATAGAAGAGACAGAGATTCGCCACAAATACCGACTGAATATTATTGCTATTGAAAATGGTGATGAGACAGATATCGAAGTGATGCCGGACTACCGTCTGCGTCATGGGGATATCATTGTGGTCATCGGAAAAGTCGATAACATTGATGTTTTTGTAAATGAGATTTAAGTGCCGGAGGGAAAGATTATGGAAATGACATTTATAAATTTCTGGCAGGAGATCGTGAGAAATCCGATGCTGTTTATCACAGTTTTACTTACATTGGGAGTTATTTTTGTAAATGGCTGGACAGATGCACCGAATGCGATCGCCACCTGTGTGGCTACCAGATGTATGCCTGTGCGTGCTGCAATCATGATGAGTGCGGTGTTTAACTTTCTCGGTGTTTTTGTGATGACACAGATCAACAGTTCTGTTGCATCTACGATCAGTAATATGGTGGATTTTGGAGAGCACACAAACGAAGCTTTGATTGCACTGTGCGCGGCGTTGCTGTCTATTGTGGTTTACAGCACAGCCGCCTCGTTTTTCGGGATACCGACAAGTGAGAGCCACAGTCTGATTGCAGGTTTATCAGGCGCTGCAATCGCCATTCAGCACGGAGTGAGCGGAATCAATTTTGATGAGTGGATAAAAGTGCTGTATGGACTTGTGCTGAGTTTGGTTTTAGGATTTGCAACAGGATGGGTAGTGTGTAAACTGATTACAATTTTTTGCCGGGCGATGGATCGCCGAAAGACAAATCGCTTTTTTGGCGGGGCGCAGATTGCAGGTGCGGCAGCCATGAGTTTTATGCATGGAGCACAGGATGGACAGAAGTTCATAGGTGTTTTGTTTTTAGGGATTGCATTTGCGGGAGGACATAATTCTGTGAATGGCATGGAAATTCCAGTGTGCTGATGCTTTTGTGCAGTGTTGTTATGGGGCTGGGAACCAGCGTAGGTGGAGAGAAGATTATCAAGTCAGTAGGGATGAATATGGTAAAACTGGAACGTTATCAGGGATTTTCTGCTGACCTTGCAGGAGCAATTTGTCTGCTGTATTCGAGCCTGATGGGAGTTCCGGTTTCCACAACGCACACAAAGACAAGCGCGATTATGGGAGTAGGGGCAGTAAAAAGACTTTCGGCTATCAATTTTTCGGTTGTAAAGGATATGATGCTGACCTGGATCTTTACATTCCCAGGCTGTGGATTGATCAGTTTTTTGTATGGCAAAAATATTTATGTACATGTTTGGATAAGAGGAGGAAGATAACAATGTCAAAAAAACAGGATGATTATTACTTTGACAATTTTATTAAGTGTGCGGAATACGCATGCAAAGAAGCGTATTTATTGAAAGAGATACTGACGGATTTTCAACCAGCAGAAATCTCAAAGCGCATGGAGGAAGTTCACGAAATTGAGCGTGAGGCAGATACGCACAGACACGAGATCACAGACAAACTTGCGAAGGCATTTATTACTCCGATTGAAAGGGAGGATATCATTGCGCTCAGCCATCACATCGATGATGTGACAGATAAGATTGAGGAAGTGCTGATCCGTGTTTATATCAACAATGTACAGGAGATGCGCGAGGAAGTCTTCAGCATGCTGAACGTGGTCATTGAATGCTGTGAAGAACTTCAGAATCTGTTGAAAGAATTTAAGAATTTCAAACATTCTAAAGAACTCAAACAGAGTATTATCCGATTGAATACATTGGAAGAAAAAGAAGATGATCTGTTTATTTCCAGCATGAGAAAATTGCATGTGGAAGAGAAGGATGTCAGAAATGTGATTGCATGGAGAGAGATTTACACATATCTTGAAAAATGTGCGGATGCCTGTGAACATGTGGCGGATATCGTAGGAAGTGTTGCGATGAAAAATACATAAGTATAGAAATGAACTAACAGAAATACGAGTTAGTTCTTTTTATGTTCGCTCTAAAATTGTCAACAGGAAGTTCCGCACGATGGCAGTGGCGCAGGGAGAGGAATTGTGCCGTAGTTATCGAGAGACGAGTGGGAGCAACACGGTTGTTTTGAGATTTGACCACCTCTACGGGGAACCAAAGAAAGAACGACAGGAAGAGAATCCTTGTTTTCAGATGATGCTGGAGGCATAAAGACCGGCAAGATTTCTGCGAACAGTCGAAATGTATTTTCTCTTTTGTATATGAGTGATGCAGTAGAGTTTACATACCAGATTATCAAAGCGGAGAATCTATTACATGCGACTTACAACATTGCATCAGGAGAAAGCATTACACAGATGGAACTGGCAAGACAGATTCAAAAGTATGCGGGGACGGGAATGGAACTGGTGGACAATACGGTGGGAGAGGGATATCGCCGGGTATTAAGTACCGAGCGTTATAAATGCGAATTTCCACACAAAGTGTTTGTTCCAAGTGAAGAAGGTGTAAAAAGAACAGTCAAATACATGAAGAAACATAGCAGGAGATTTCTGAAGAAGGAAGATGCCGGGGGAAGTATTGGCAGCCGCACGTGGAAAATGATAAAAAACATTGTACGTTTGCTCATCCCGTATCTGGAAAACCTGTTTTGCTTTGGAGTGTTTTTTATGCTGAATAACAGGGCTGTTTCCAGTGCGTATTACAATAAATTAGACTTTTATCTGTTATATGTGCTTTTGTTTGCAATCGTATATGGGCAGCAACAGGCGATTTTTTCAGCGCTGCTTGCCGTGGTTGGATATTGTTTCCGACAGATGTATGACCGAAGTGGATTTGAAGTCCTGATGGATTACGGTACGTATGTCTGGATGGCTCAGCTGTTTATACTCGGAATGGTTGTTGGATATATGCGGGATCAAATCCGCTACATAAAAGAGAAGGACAAAGAAGAAATTGGTTATCTGAACGGGCAGCTTGGAGATATGATTGATATCAATGAGAGAAATGTGCGAATGAAGCATATGTTTGAACGCCAGATTGTGAATCAGAAAGACAGCCTTGGGAAAATTTATGCGATTGTGTCAGAACTTGATCAATATGGTCCGGAGGAGGTGCTTTTCTATGCGGCGCATGTGCTGTCACATTTGATGGATACGCCCGATGCTGCAATTTATACTGTAGTAAATGGAGACTATGCGCGTCTGTTTTCTTTCACATCTGATACTGCAAAGAAGATGGGAAATTCCATTAAGTACACAGATATGAAAGAACTGTATGGAGAACTGAAGGAACGCCGCGTGTATATCAATCGGACAATGGACAACAGGTATCCCTTGATGGCGGTCGGGGTATATGCGGAAGAACAGATGCAGATTATTATGATGCTGTGGGGGATTCCATGGGAACGGATGAATCTGGCAGAATCGAACGATTGATGATTATCGGTTCTCTTGTGCAAAATGCCGCAGTTCGTGCAAGTCGTTATCTGGAAGCGCTGCATGAAAACCGATATGTGGCAGATACAAATATTTTAGAGCAGGAAGCTTTTGAAAGACTTGTGAATGCGTTTTTCGATGCAAAGGGTAAAGGATGGACAGAATGTTCTCTTTTAAAGATAGAAGATGCAGCGCGAACGTATGAGGACACCGCGCATGCCTTCAGTTCGCTGCTTCGCCAGACCGATTATCTGGGCGTGCTGCAAGATGGGCTATATGTACTGCTTCCAAATAACCAGCGAGGAAAATGCAAATGGGTTATCGCAAGATCCAAGAGCAGGGATGTAACTGTGAACTGAGGAATAGGGAGGTGACGGATGATGGACAGAGAGGAAATGTTGTTTTGCGTAATATGGGGATTAAATTTTTTGATCTCGATCTTGTGTTTTTTGTGGAAAGCAAAGGAAAACAAAACGACATGGAGAATGCGGCTTGCCGTTATGGTGCTCTGCCCGGTTATAGGACCACTGTTCTTTGCGTGCAGTCAGCTTGTCTATCGAACGATTTTCGGCAGGAGGTAGATTTGGAAGATGTGATTTTCAGTAAAGAGCGCATTAAGACGCATCTGAAAGCAGATGAAGAGCGTGAACGCAACATGGTACCGATTGAGGAGGCGCTGGCGGTCAGTGATAGAAAAAATCTTCGTATGTTGGTATGAATGATGAGTATCGCGAGATTTAAAAGATTCTTTGGAGTCAATCATGTTGGCTTTTATGTGATGACGTCCAGAGCAGAAGGGCTTCCGATGGTTCTTCTGGAGGCGGCAGGATACAAAGTGCCGAGTATTAGCTTTGACATTCAGACCGGACCAGCAGAGATTATCGAAGATGGGAAAACCGGATTTTGATTCCGCCGTTTGACTTAGAGCAGATGGAAGAAAAGATAGAACTGCTCATTCAAAAAGATGCTTTGCGCAAAAAGTTTGCACAGCAGGCGGAAAAGAGCAGACAAAAATTTGCACTAGACAAAATCGTGGCACAGTGGGAACGATTGTTAGAAGAAATTATATAAAAAAGGGACTTGCATATCTGTCTCACTTTTTGCACTTTCTCTATTGATTTTACATGAAATTAGGAATACAATCGATTGTAAAAGGGAGATGAAGTGGAACACAAAAAAGGAAGGTGATGATGGTGCATCAAGTGGATATGGAACGGTTTGCATTTTTATTTTTATGTGGAAATAGGGACAGGCGCATCTTGCAGGGAAAAGAAAAAATGACATTTTCGGATCTTGACAGATTGAACTATATTACTGATTTTTTGGGACTAAAGCTTTACGGGCTGGAGATTTGGAACAAATATGCCGGACAGTTCAGGGAGCAGTTTCAACAGTTGCAGCGATTGTATGATGAGACAAGCAGCATTGTACCTTATGATCCATCGGAAACAGATGAAGATCAGCAGGAACAGTGGGTGAAAGATTTTTGCAGACAGGTACCGGATAGGAAAAGCCGGAGAAAATTGGAAGAAATTGTAAAACAACTTTATACGGAAAGAGGTTGGGAAGGATTGCAAAGCGATATATGAAGTCGAAAGAAAAAATCAATAAAGATTATAATGTTTTTAGAACTCTCCGGTTTCACTGGGGAGTTTTTTGTAGTATAATAAAAACAAATTTAGGACAAGAAGGTGAAGTTTGTGAAGGGACAAAAGAAGAATCCATTATATAAGAGTTTTGGATATGCTTTTGAAGGAATTTTTACCGGAATCAAAAAAGAACGAAATATGAAGATTCATTGTCTGACAATGCTATGTGTTGTTGCGGCAGGATTTGTGTTTCGAATTTCAGTTTCTGAATGGTGTATCTGTCTGATTCTGTTTGGAATGATTCTGTCACTGGAACTTGTCAATACGGCGATGGAAGCGGTGGTAGATCTTGTCACAGAAGAGAGAAGGCCGCTTGCAAAGCTTGCGAAAGATACAGCGGCGGGGGCAGTTTTGATTGCGGCAATTATGGCAGCAGGAGTGGGACTTTTGATTTTTGTCCCGAAGTGTTAGAACTTATATAAACAAAGAATTTCATGGCAAAATGAAAGGAGACAGAATGATGGAAGGATTTGGAGAAAGCGTAAAAAAACTATTGTTGGCAGGAATCGGTGCGGCAGCAACAACTGCGGAAAAATCAAAAGAGTTATTGGATGATATGGTAGAAAAAGGAGAATTAACGGTAGAGCAGGGGAAAGCATTGAATGAGGAACTGAAGCACAATATCAAAAAGACGGTCAAAGAGAATGTGAATGTGTCAGTGAAACCGACTTCTCCGGAAGAACTGGACGAACTATTGGAAAAGATGACGCCGGAACAGATCGAAGCGTTGAAGGAGAGACTGAATGCTATGGAAGGAGAACAATCTGAGACTGAGCAGCAACCGGATGAAGAGCTCTAGACAGAATAGGAAGATGTGACAGATGGCAGACAGGAATCGCAGGAATACAAAGAAAGATTGAAAGAGATGACAGGGGTACTCCGAAAGCATAATATTACCAGAGGAGTATCCCCGGAGAAGCTACGTCTGATTTTGGAAGATTTGGGACCGACGTTTATCAAATTAGGACAGATTATGTCGATGCATTCTGATATTTTGCCAAAGCGGTATTGTGATGAGCTGATGCGTCTTCGCTCTGAGGTGGCGCCGATGTCGTTTTCGGAGGTGGAGGAAGTATTGCGGGAGGCGTACGGCTGTCCATGGAAAGAGATTTTTAAAAAGATTGAAGAATTACCACTTGGCTCAGCCTCTATCGCACAAGTGCATAAAGCAGTCTTGAGAGATGGAGAGGAAGTTGTTGTAAAGATACAGCGAAAAGGGATCTACGATAAGATGGCAAGAGATATCGGACTTTTACATCGTGCGGTAAAGTTACTTCCGCCAGTCAGCTTAAAGGGTATGGTTGATCTTGACATGGTACTTGATGAACTGTGGGCAGTTACAAGAGAAGAGATGAATTTTCTGACAGAGGCATCTAACCTGGAGGAGTTTGCAAGAAGAAATAAAGATATTGTGTTTGTTGGAGCACCCAAGATGTACCATGAGTACACGAACCGCTATGTGCTGGTGATGGAATATATTGACGGATATGCCGTCGATGATAAAGAAAATCTTCTGAGAGACGGATATGATTTAGAAGAGGTAGGTATCAAGCTGATTGACAACTATATCAAGCAGGTGATGGATGACGGATTTTTTCATGCGGATCCACACCCCGGCAATGTAAAGATTCGGGGAGGAAAGATTATCTGGATTGACATGGGGATGATGGGGCGTCTCACAGAACGTGATCGAGAACTGATTGGAAATGCGGTAGAAGGAATTGCTATGAGTGATATCGGAATGATTCAGGATGCGGTGATGGCGCTTGGAGATTTTAAGGAGCCACCGGATCAAAGCTGCCTGTATGAAGGAATCAGCAATTTGCTCTCACAGTATGGTACTGCCGATATGGGGAGCATTGATATTGCCAAAGTGACGATGAGTCTCATGGAAGTGATGAAGGAAAATAAGATTATCATGCCGCATGGACTGACGATGCTTGCAAGGGGACTGACCCATATGGAAGGGGTGCTTGCTGATATTGCGCCGGAATTGAACATGGTGGAGATAGCCTCCAGACATATGGCGGGAAAGATGCTGAAGGAAAAAGACTGGAAGCAGGAATTAAAAAACAGCGGTAAGACAATTTACAGATCGTTTCATAAAGCAATCAATATTCCGTCACTGATCTCTGATATTTTACAGGGATACCTGAAGGGGCAGACAAAGATTAATCTGGATCTGCATGCATCGATGGAGTTGGAGAGACTGCTGCGAAGACTTGTGAGAAATGTTGTGATGGGACTTTGGGTGATGGCGCTGTTGATCAGTTCCAGCATTATCTGTACAACGAACATGAAACCTAAGATTTGGGGGATTCCGGCACTGGAGTCATTTGGTATCTGATTGCGTTTGCCATTGTGATGTATGTGTTTTTAAACATATTTTTCGAGAAAATAGGAAGGATTTGCACAGAATCGATAAAAATTCATGTGTAAATCCTTCTTTTTTGTAAAAGCATGTGTCTTGTCACATGTAAAATACAGTGCTATAATAATGGAAGTTTACATAAGGAGAAGAAAAGCATGGATATGATTGATGAAATTAAGAAATGGAAAAAAGAAAAAAATGCAGTGATTCTTGCACATTATTATGTGAATCCAGAAGTACAGCAGATAGCAGATTACATTGGAGATTCTTTTTATCTGAGCAAAGTAGCGGTTGGATTAAAAGAGCAGACCATTGTGTTTTGCGGGGTGGCGTTTATGGGAGAAAGTGCGAAGATACTTAATCCGGATAAGACCGTGCTGATGCCGGACAAGTCAGCAGATTGTGCGATGGCACATATGGCAGATGCACAGACCATTCAGAAAATGCGTGATACATATGAAGATTTGGCGGTTGTATGTTATATTAATTCGACAGCGGAATTAAAACGTCACTCGGATGTGTGTGTGACATCGGCGAATGCGGTGCAGATCGTGAAAGCATTGCCGAACAAGCACATTTTCTTTATTCCTGATAAAAACCTGGCAAGGTATGTGGCAGAACAAGTGCCGGAAAAGGAGTTTGTATTCAATCAGGGATATTGTCCGGTGCATGAACACATGAAGCTTAGAGAGGTGAAGCGGGTAAAAGAATTGCATCCGGAGGCGGAAATATTGACACATCCAGAATGTCCGGAAGCAATCTGCGAGATTTCCGACTACATCGGCAGCACATCGGGAATCATTTCGTATGCCACTCAAAGTTCCAAAAAAGAGTGTATTATCTGTACGGAAAATGGAGTGCGCTATGAATTAGAGATGAGAAACCCGGATAAACAATTTTATTTTACAGAGACTGAGCCTGTCTGCATGGACATGAAGAAGATCACATTGGAAAAGGTATTGCATGTATTAAAGACAGGGGAAAATGAAGTGCACGTGACAGAGAAAGTAAGAGAAGAATCGGGAAAAGCATTGGAGAGGATGTTGGAGCTTGCAAAATAACCATGTTTGCAGTGAAGGAGGAAATATGGATATCAATACGGATGTCGTCATAGTCGGAACAGGAGTGGCAGGACTTTTTAGTGCGCTGAATCTGCCGGCGGAAAAAAAAGATTGTGATGATTACAAAATCAGATGTAGAGAGCAGTGACTCTTTTCTTGCACAGGGGGGAATCTGTGTACAGCGAGATGAGGATGACTATGAAAGCTATTTTGAAGATACTATGAAAGCGGGACATTATGAGAACCGAAAAGAGTCGGTCGATATTATGATTCGTAACTCCCGTCAGGTGATTGAAGATCTTGTGGGATATGGAGTGGAATTTGAACAGGAAAATGGGGAGTTTTTATATACAAGAGAAGGTGCGCACTCTGCGCCACGTATTTTATTCCATGAGGATGTGACCGGAAAAGAGATTACAAGCAAACTTTTGGAGCGAGTGAAAGAACTTGAGAATGTGTCGATTTTTGAGTATACTACGATGACGGATATTTTGGAAGAAGAAGGACGATGTGCAGGAATTGTTGCTGAAAATGAGGAAGGAATCATTTATCTCCATGCAAAGGACACGATTTTAGCAAGCGGAGGAATCGGCGGAACTTACAAGCATTCTACTAATTTTGCTCATCTGACAGGAGATGCGCTTCGAATTGCAAAAGAGCATGGAATTCGCCTGGAGCATTTGGATTACGTGCAGATTCATCCGACAACACTGTATTCGAAAAAACCGGGAAGACGATTTCTGATATCAGAGTCAGTGCGTGGGGAAGGAGCAGTGTTATATAACAAAGAAGGAAAGCGTTTTGTAGATGAACTTCTTCCGAGAGACGTTGTGACTAAGGCAATTCAGGAGCAGATGGAGAAAGATCATACAGAGTTCGTGTGGTTGTCGATGGAGCATATTTCAGAGGAGACGATACGAAAACATTTCCCACATATTTATCAACAATGTCTGGAAGAAGGATACGACGCACGAAAGAGTGGGTTCCGGTTGTACCGGCACAGCACTATTTTTATGGGTGGCATCTGGTGGATTCTGACAGCCTGACATCGATGGAGCATCTGTATGCAGCAGGCGAGACAAGCTGTAACGGAGTGCACGGCGCCAATCGTCTGGCAAGTAACTCGCTGTTGGAAAGCCTTGTATTTGCGAAACGTGCAGCAAAAAAAATTGGAGCAAACCGATAAGAAAGGAAATAGAAGGATGAATAAAATTACGATGGATCTTCAAGTGGATCATTTGATTTTGGAGGCGTTGAGAGAAGATATCTCCAGCGAAGATGTGACAACGAATGCCGTGATGAAAGAAGCGGTCACAGGAGAGGTAGAATTGATTTGTAAGCAGGATGGAGTGATTGCCGGATTAGATGTGTTTGAACGGGTGTTCCGTCTTTTGGATGCGAATACAAAGGTGGAATTATATTGTAAAGACGGGGATCAGGTGAAGAATGGAGACTGATGGGAAAAGTGGTCGGCGATATCCGTGTACTTTTATCAGGAGAGCGAGTGGCGTTGAATTATCTGCAGAGAATGAGCGGAATCGCAACGTACACACGCTCCGTTGCAGAGCTTTTAAAGGGAACCGGTACAAAGCTTTTAGATACGAGAAAGACGACGCCGAATATGCGTATTTTTGAAAAATATGCGGTGCGTGCGGGAGGCGGTTACAATCATCGCTATAATCTGTCAGACGGTGTCCTTTTAAAAGATAATCATATCGGGGCAGCCGGAAGTGTGGCGAATGCAGTGCGCATGGCAAAAGAATATGCGCCGTTTGTGCGAAAGATTGAAGTGGAAGTAGAAACGCTGGAGATGGTAAAAGAAGCTGTGGATGCGGGAGCAGATATTATTATGCTTGACAATATGTCCACAGAGGAGATGGCGGAGGCAATCCGTATCATTGACGGGAGAGCTGAGACAGAATGTTCCGGAAATGTGACAAAAGAAAATATTGCCCGCCTGACGTCACTCGGGGTAGACTATATTTCCAGCGGAGCATTGACACACTCTGCACCAATTTTAGATATTTCCTTAAAGAACCTTCATGTAGTATAATAGAATCAGTGATGCAAAAACAGGAGGTGAAGGTTTGTGAATGGTTCGCAGAGAAGAGAGCAGATTGTTCGTCAGATACAGGAGAGTAAGGAGCTGTGTCAGGAAAAAGCTGGCGGAACTTTATGGTGTGAGCCGGCAGTGATCGTGCAGG
>ENA-OQAA01001424-OQAA01001424.1-human-gut-metagenome-genome-assembly--contig:-NODE-1424-length-12105-cov-1.868676_pt1 | contig 12105 bp, 13 predicted proteins | sample MGYA00242489_ERZ504515 | MGnify/ENA primary metagenome ERZ504515 (study PRJEB26092, sample SAMD00036237) | human gut metagenome | host: Homo sapiens | study: EMG produced TPA metagenomics assembly of...
ATTATGGCGAGATTGTGGGATGATGTGAGGATTGGATTGTTTTTAAAGATATGGACAATTCTGGAGAACTGTCACCGTACAAGGATTGGAGACTGGATCATGAGACACGCGCCAAAGATATGGTTGCGCACTTGCGGTTAGATCAGCAGGCAGGTCTGGTGCTGAATACATTGTGGAATTCCCCGATGGTGATGACGCGCGAGGAGGCAAAAGATGAGAAGGGAGAGATCATCCCATCGAAGATTTTCAAGCGGTTTGATCCAGAAGAAAAAGAGGGACCTTCGTTTCTTCCGGGTGTCACGATGAATGTCAGTGATGCGGACGTACTGGAACGGAAACTGACGGGCGGAGTGTTACAGGGGTGATATGCGTGCAGAAGCGGGCATGAGTGCACTTTACCACAATTTAGGGACACAGATGCTGGAGTATGAGGCATGTCAGGATGGCGTGGCAATTCCGTATTCTCTGCATACGAATCCAATCAATATCGGTTATCCGGATTTCCTCGGAATCGGTGCAGCCGTGATGGGAGATGGTAATTTTGATCTTGTATATGAGATGGCGGATACGGATCGCAAGATGATGAAGGCAGCAGGGCAAAACATTATGTATGGTCCTCAGGTAGATGTGGCGACAGATCCAAGATGGCCTCGCAATAGTGGGACATACGGGGAACGTACGGATATCACTTGCGGAATCATCAAAGAATTGGTTCGTGGATATCAGAATGGAGAAGATGGCCTCAACGAAGGATCTGTCGTGATCACGGTGAAGCATTTCCCGGGAGATGGACCGGCAGAGAATGGATTTGAGCCACATATGCCGATCGGGCAGTGGAGACTTTATCCGACGGAGGGATCGATGGAAAAATATCACCTGCCGCCATTTCAGGCTGCTTTTGATCTGAAAGCATCGGCAATCATGCCGGATTATTCCAGAATCTGTGCAGATAGCCGCAGCAAAGAGCAGTATTATCGCGGAAGACTGACTTCGCGTGAGACGGTTGGTTCTACTTACAGCAAAGAACTGATCACAGATCTTGCCCGCGAGACAATGGGATTTGAAGGATATGTAAACTCAGATTCAGGAATTACGACGGTACAGACATACGGGGTGGAAGAACTTACAGTACCGCAGCGGTATGCGAAGGCGATTTCTGCCGGAACAGATGTAATCGGAGGAAATTCAGACTCTGAAAATATCGTAAAGGCAGTGGAAGAAGGCTATCTTGCAAAAGAAGAGTTGGATCGCGCTAATTATCACAGATTACTTAGTCTGTTCCGCGTAGGACGGGTGGACAATCCATATCTGGATCCGGATCATGCAGACAAGGTTCGGGAGGAGAATCTGCACGATGCGAAACAGGCGGCATATAAGGCAAATCAGAAGGCAGTCGTTCTGGCAAAAAATCATGCAAACGTACTTCCGATGGAACAGGGCAAAAAAGTTTACATTGCATGCTTCAAAGGAGTGGATCCGGGAGCAGCTCTTGCGCAGGCCATGGGCGCTGCCGTAGGAGGAAAGGGAGATGAAGAAGCATTTGCAGCGCGACTGAAGGAGTTGTTCACAGAGAGAGGATTCTGCGTGATAGATGATCCAAAAGAAGCTGATTACGCATATCTGCACGTGTGGCCGATCAGCAACGGAATGGTCTTTCGCCAGTATGCAATGCCGGTGATCGAGATGGTAGATGAAGAATTGTTTGAGGAAAGAGAAGTCAACCAAAGCCAGAAGAAAACTGGAAAGATGGTTCCGATCACGACATTGAAAGGGGTATCAGAGATTCCGAAGCTTGCAGAAATGGTTCATCAAAATGGAGGAAAAGTGATTGCGACCTGCGTAGTATGTAATCCGTGGATCCTTGATAAGTTAGAACCATATGTTGACGGACTCACGTTCCAGTATACGGTCAGTCCGGTGGCGATGGAGAATGCGCTGGGAGCACAGATGGATGTTCTCTCCGGAGCGTACAATCCAACTGGAAAGATGAGCCTGACAATGGTATCTTCTCCAGAGGTGATCCGGATCGAAGAAAAGGAACTGGATGGCGTTATGCGGGAAGTATGTGTTTCTCCAAATGATGTTCCGGGATATGACAAAGATGCATATATCGATCCGGAGATTTTGGCGAACGTGAAGGGCGGAAGTTACGCATACTGCGATGAAGATGGTAATTACTATCGGTCAGGATTTGGTTTGAGCTATTAGTCTCATCATAGAAAAAGTAAAAAGCGGCAGGGGGATACACAGGTCAGGTGTATCCTTCTGTCGCTTTTTGGGAATGAGAAGTTTTATCAATTATTTTCAGGAGGGAACTATCATCCCCATATTATGCCGGATAAAATCCGCTTGGGCTGTCGTTTAGATTGATCATAATATTCTTTTGCTGGCTGTAAGCATCGAGAATTGCCTTGTCATTCTCGCGACGATGCCGGATTGTTTGTAGCCTCCAAATGGAGCGCCTTCCGGAATCTGATTGTATGTGTTGATCCACATAGGCCAGTCTCAATACTTCTTGCGACGCGCAGGGCACGGTGGATATCTTTTGTCCAGACAGCTCCGCCAAGACCATAGTCAGAATCATTTGCAAGGGCAATGACTTCTTCTTCTGTCTGAAATTTAATCACGACAGCTACTGGTCCGAAGATTTCTTCCTGTGCAACACGCATATCATTGGTAACGTCTGTGATCAATGTCGGCTGGATGAAGTTTCCTTTCTCACATCCATGTTCGGTATAAGAGTGACCGCCGCATGCGATGGTTGCCCCTTCCTGTTTCGCAGATTCGATGCAGGATAAGATTTTCTCCGCCTGTCGCTTACTGATCTGAGATCATCTGTGTCTCAGGATCCAGCGGATCGCCGATAGTTACTTTCTGGAATGCAGTCACAAGCTCTGAGACAAACCGGTCGTAAATCGATTCGTGTACGAAGACGCGGGATCCGGCACAGCATACCTGTCCCTGATTAAAGAGAATACCAAGCTGTACGCATCGATGGCTGCATCCCAGTTACAGTCGTCAAAGATGATGTTAGCACTTTTTCCGCCCAGTTCCAGTGTGGCCGGGATGAGTCTTTCGGCAGCGGCAACAGCAATGTCCCTTCCAATCTCTGTGGATCCGGTGAAAGCAAGCTTGCTAAGTCCCGGATGCTCGAGAAGGTACTGACCTGATTTTGAACCAGAACCAGTGATAAGTTTAGTACACCTGCCGGGAGCAGATCCTGGATCAATTCTGTAAATACAAGCATACTTAACGATGTCTCAGAAGAAGGTTTAAATACGATACAGTCGCCGGCTGCGATTGCAGGAGCGAGCTTCCATGCTGCCATCAGGAATGGGAAATTCCACGGCACAATCTGTCCGACGACGCCGATTGGCTCGCGGAGCACAAGGCTCATCATATTGCCGTCTAAAACAGAGGCGGTTCCTTCATCTGTGCGGATCAAACTTGCGTAGTAGCGGAAATGGCGGATGGAATAAGGAATATCGATCGTGGAAGTTTCGCGGATCGGTTTTCCGTTGTCCATCGTTTCCACCTGTGCCAGCCATTCTTTATTTTCTTCAATGCGGTCTGCGATTTTTTCTAAGATAAGTGCGCGAGCCTCTTTTGTCTGTGTCTTCCACTCTGGGAAAGCTTTCCATGCTGCCGCCACAGCAGCATCCACATCTTCTTTTGTTGCCTGTGCACACTGTGCAAGAATTTCTCCGTTTGCCGGATTGGTACTCGTATAGACTGCTTTGTCTGAAGCGTCTCTCCATTGTCCTCCGATAAATAATCCATAATGTTCTTTTAATGTATGTTTTTGATTGTTCATAAAAAATTACCTCCAAAATTCAATTCAAAATCAATTGCTGTCACCAGCGCTTTACTTTTGTCTGCCCTTAGTCTACAATAGAAACTGATACCTTGAAATAACCAAAAAAATGTTTTTATAGGAGACCAGATTTTGCTTATTTATGATTTGGAACAGAGAGACGGAAAGTCGAAATATGAATATTTGTATCAATGTCTGAAGGAAGATATTTTGAACGGAAAACTTGCAGAGGGCGAAAAAATGCCGTCAAAAAGACAACTTGCAAAGGAAAATGGAATCAGTGTGCGGACCGTGATCAATGCGTATGAACAGCTGCAGATGGAAGGATACCTGCAGTCGAGAGAGCGGAGTGGATATTATGTGGTATCTGATTTTGATTCACCTTTAAGGTACCAGAAGATTACAATCCCCGATCCGACTCCGGAAAAAGAAGAAAAATGGGTGGCAGACTTTGCCTCAAATACAACAGTATACGAGAAATTTCCATTTTCGATGTGGACGAAAGTCATGCGACAGGTGCTTGGGGACTACAATCTGCATCTGATCATGCGTGGAGAATTTCTCGGAAGCCCGGAACTTCGGTATGAGATTGCAAAATATTTGTATCACAACCGAAGCATGGTAGTATCCCCGGACTGTATTGTGATCGGAACCGGGATTGAGTATTTGTATTCAAAATTGATCGGGCTGCTTCCGGAACATGCAGTGTATGCGGTGGAAAATCCCGGATACAGAAAAATCCGGCTGATCTATGAAGAACTCGGAGTGAAGTGGACTTGGACGGCTATGGCGGAAAACGGAATTCATATGGGAAGTCTGCGAAGCAGCCAGGCAACAGTTGTCCATACCTCGCCCGAACACCATTATCCGCTTGGGACGGTGATGTCTGCAAGACGCAGGCAGGAATTGCTGAAGTGGCTGGAGGAATCGGAAGAACATTATATTATAGAAGATGATTACGACTGCGAGTTCCGCTATAACGGGCATTCGATTCCGGCGCTTTTTGGTCTGGATACAAGCGGGCGTGTTATTTATATGAATACGTTCAGTAAGACATTAAGTCCCGGGATCCGGATCAGCTATATGGTGCTGCCGCCAAAGCTTCTGGAACGTTATGTGAACTCGGCAAACTTTTTTTCGAATACTTCGTCGAATCTGGAACAGCATACACTGGCAAGATTTTTGCGTGATGGGTATTTTGACCGCCATCTGAACCGGCTGCGTAAGTATTATCTAAGTCAGGGAGAAAAGTTGAAGCATGCAATTGAATGCACACCGACCATTCCGGTGGAAGAAATTGTCGGAATGGAGACGGGCACGCATCTGCTCGTAAAACTTCATACAGAGCTTCCCGATGCGGAAGTGAAGCGGCGGGCACAAGAAAGGGGAATTCATCTTTGCTGTCTGTCGGAGTTTTGTATCGAAGAGCAGAAGCGGTACGAACATGTGCTGGTACTCAACTATTCTGGCATGGAAGAAGAACGGATGCAGGAGGTTGCAGAGCTTCTTGGAGGAGTGTTTGATTCTGAGATTGCAGAGAAGCGGGGAATAAAAAGCAGAGGGGAAAGGATTGACGGTATTTCCTGTGAATTGTATAATAAAAGCGCCAAGGTTGCAAATAAGAAAAATAGGATATAGGTAAAAGAGATGAAGACGATCATTATTGGAATTGCAGGTGGGACCGGATCTGGAAAGTCCACCTTCACAAGAAAGTTAAAAAAAGAATTTAAAGACGATGTGGCAGTGCTCTACCATGATAACTATTACCGGGATCAAAGTGATATTCCGCTGGAAGAGCGCCGTAAGACGAATTATGACCATCCGGATGCGATGGAGACAGAGCTGCTTGTCAGACAGCTGCAGGAGTTAAAAGAAGGAAAGACGATACAGTGTCCGACCTATGACTACACACTTCACACAAGGTCAAGCGAAGTTGTGACTGTAGAGCCAAAGAAAGTAATTTTATTAGAAGGAATCCTTGTCCTGGCAGACGAACGGCTGAGAGATCTGATGGATATCAAGGTGTATGTAGAGGCCGATGCAGATGAAAGAATTCTCCGCAGGATTATTCGTGATGTCAAAGAGCGTGGACGAGATATGGAAGGCGTTGTGGAGCAGTATCTTACAACTGTCAAACCGATGCATTATCTCTATGTAGAACCGACAAGGAGTACTGCAGATATCGTGATCAACAGCGGTATGAATCCGATCGCCTTTGAACTGGTGAAAAATACGATTCAGAAGATACTGGACGAAGAGGCGTAGATACAGATCTGTAAAAAGAATGTGGAAACAGATGCAAAGGAGTAAATGGGAAAGATTTATACAACGAGGTGGACAATGGGACGGGGAATATTTTATACGATGATCGGGTATGTTTCCGGGAGTGTGTTATATGCAAAAGTATTTGGGAAGCTATTCTGCCAGAAAGATGTGACGGAAGATACGATTGACGGGAATCCCGGAACGACAAATGCATTTCTAAATGGAGGAATATGGTGTGGCATCTGCACGTTGTTGTGCGATCTTTTAAAAGGAATTTTGCCGGTGTATGCTTACATGCATGGACTGCCGGGGGCAGATATCTGGATTACGTTTGTGCTGGCAGCACCGGTTGCCGGACATATTTTCCCGGTATTTCATCGTTTTCGTGGAGGAAAAGGGATTGCAGTTTCTTTCGGGGTGCTGCTTGGACTCTATCCATATATGAAACCAGTGCTGCTGCTGGCATGCTGTTTTCTCTTATTCTCCTTTGTGATTGTGATCACGCCGAATTATCATAAAACATTTGCGACGTATCTTTTTGCGACGATTCTCGTATTGTTTTTTGGAAAAAATTCTTACGTCAGCCTGGGAATGATTCTGATCTCTGCGCTGGTACTTGCAAGCTGATGCTTTGCCGGGAAGAAAGAGAGGAAATTAAGGTGAAACTATTATGAATGTACTGATTTTGTCTTGTGATACCGGTGGAGGACATAATTCTGCTGCCAGATCCATCCAGAAAGAACTGATCCGGAGAGGACATCAGGCGGTCTTTTTAAATCCATTTGAACTGTCCGGAAAGCGCGTTGCAGGAGCGGTAGGTGGAGCTTATGTAAAATTGGTCCAGAAGCATCCGCGGGCATTTGGGGATGCTGTATAAGCTCGGGGCATTTGTAAGCAGACTGCCCGGCAGATCTCCGGTTTATTATGCAAACAGCCTTGTGGCAAGGCATCTGGCAAAGTATCTGGAACAGAAGTCTTACGATGCCATTGTGATGCCGCATCTGTACCCCGCGGAGATGATCTCCTACTTAAAAAGAAAAGGTGGAACTGTCCGAAGTCGGTCTATGTGGCGACGGACTACACCTGTATTCCTTTTACCGGGGAGACAGAGTGTGATTATTATGTGATCCCCCATGAGGAGTTAGAACTAGAATTTGTCCGAAAAGGATAAAGAAACAGAAGCTTCGCGCATTTGGCATTCCGGTAGATGAGACATTTTGTTCCAAGGAAACGAAGCAGCAGGCGCGAGAGAAGCTTGGGATGAGCGAGGACGGCATCTACTATCTCGTAGCAGGAGGAAGCATCGGTGCCGGGAAAATCCAACAGTTGCTGGATCTGATGCGAGAAGCACTGGAAGAGGTGGAGCAGGCAGTGGTGATCTGTGGAAGGAACAAGAAGCTGGAGAAGAAGCTTCGCAAGCGCTATGCCGGTTATAAAAATATTTCTATTATAGGAAGCACTGACCAGATGGCAACCTATATGCGGGCATGTGACGTTCTCTATTCGAAGCCGGGAGGACTTTCCTCCACCGAAGCGGCTGTGATCGGAATACCGTTGATCCATCTGACACCGATTCCGGGGTGTGAGACAAGAAACCGCATATTTTTCCGGAAACATGGCATGTGTCTTGCTCCCCGTATGATCGAAGATCAGTTGCTTGCGGGGCGGAAACTGATGAAAAATACAAGACCGGCAGGAAGGATGATCGAAAATCAACAAAATACTGTACCGGCAGATGCTGCGGAACGCATTTCTGATTTGCTGGAACAGATATAAAAAGAATAAGAGAATCTCCCATAGAAGATCAAGCATGTACGGATCTTCTTTTGGAGATTCTCTTTTGTTATGATTTTACGATCGTGGAAAACCGCTGCTGTAATGGAGTTTGTAATCTTCCGTAATAAATACTGCCTCTGTATCCGGAAGATCTTCGATGAATTTCATACCTTCTTCGAGACCAAGGGAAAAGCAGGCAGTGCTGAGTCCATCTCCATCTACGGATTTTTCGGACAGGATTGTGACGGACACGAGCGAGTTGTCATAAGGGTATCCCGTTTTTGGATTTAACAAGTGATGGTAGAACTTACCGTCTTTTTCAAAAGAACGCTCGTAGATCCCAGAGGAGACAATGGATTTGTCCCGCACCTGTATTGTCGACACGGTCTCGCTTCGTTTTGCAAAAGGTTTCTGGATTCCGATTCCGAAAGCATCTCCATCTGGCTTTTCTCCGACACAGAGGACGTTTCCACCAAGGTTGATTACGGCGCTTTTTACCCCATGCTCTAGCAGAAACTCTTTTATTTTGTCAGCGATGTAGCCTTTGGCGATCGCTCCCAGGTCAAGCTGCATTCCCTCCTGCAAAAACCGGACACGGTTTTCTTTTACAATGACCTTTCGATAATCTACCAGCGGAAGTGCAGCAGAGATCTCGGCATCCGACGGCACCACCTTTTCTTCAGAAGTAAAATCCCACAGAGCAGAGACCGGACCAATGGTGATGTCGAAGCTCCGCCAGATTTCTCACAGTAGGAGAGAGCAGTAGTGAGCAGTTCTGTCATCTCCGGTGAGATACAGAAAAACCGTCTTCCTGTGGAAGAAGAACCGTGTATTGAGTTGGTAGAGCTCGCTTGTCGGGAGTGTGCGGCTGAACAAGTTTTCGTATTTGTCGCAGAGATCAATCGCTTCCGCAAGCAGTTTCTCATCTGTAGGGTCATAGAGCGTTACAGTAACAACGGTATTCAGTTTAAAAGCAGTGTCAGAAATAGGAGCTTTTGCAGTTTCATCCGTTCCCGAAGATTGCTTTTTCTGCTGCTCAAAAGAGAAAAACAGGAGCAGCAGGAAGACAAGAAGCACAATTCCTGTCTGGAGTATTCGTCTGTGAAAGTTAGTCATTGCTTCTATGAGCCTCCTTCCATGAGTAGAGGAGTGCATCCGAAGATTGGATCGCATAGTCAGCAATCTGTTCATAAGGAATCTTTAGCCCATCGTGGAACCATTTCCGGATGATTCCAATGATTCCGCAGACACGGAACGTATAGAGATAATCAAAAGAGTCCGGATCAAATGCATCGCAGTTTTCTTGCATCAAAGTGCGACTGACATCGTATTGCAGTGCGAACAGACGCTCGAGAAATGCATCTTCCGAATGAAGGATCAGTACACGGCAGGAGTCCATGTTTTCATAGAGAAAACGAAAGATATCGCAGATCAGTGCACGGTTGTCCGCATAAGGTTTCTGCTGTTGGGTAAACAGTGCCATCTGTTCGAGAAAATCGTCCTGGACCTGCCGGTACAATGCAAAGATATCTTCAAAGTTCGAATAAAATGTAGTGCGGTTGACGTCGCAGTCTGGCAGAGCTTCTGTACGGTAATCTTGGAGAGCGGCTGTCGACCAGTAATTTGGAGCAGAGCTTCCTTTAGTACTTTTGGGAGTAAGCTCTCTTCCGATGTAATTTTTTCCTGTTGCATAAGAACACCTTTCTAAACATTCAAAAATGGTTTATTTGTAAATCATAACACAAAGAAAGGAAAACGACAAAGAAAAATAGAAGAAAAACAACAGATATAGGGAAAGTGTCGGTTTCAAAACGGAATGTCCATGATTGTTGATTGAACGGAAAAATCAGATATGCTATGATAAAACAAATTGATAGGAAAAGGAGAAGATATCATGAGAACTGTAATAGAATTAAATAAAAACTGGTATTTTCAAAAAGAAAATGTCGGACTTCCGCAGGAACTTCCTTGTGACTGGGCAAAAGTAGATCTGCCTCACACATGGAACGCTGTGGATGGCCAGGACGGAAGAGGAGAATACTACCGCGGAGCGTGCTGGTATGCAAAAAGCTTTGAGACACCGGAGTGTATGGATGGATACCGTGTCTATGTAGAAGTGCTGGCAGCAGCATTGTCCGGACGCGTGTATGTAAATGGACAGGAAGTGGCATATCACGAAGGCGGATTCTCTACCTTCCGTGCGGATGTGACAGAAGCATTGCACGCGCAGGGAGAAAATCTTCTTGTGATCGAAGTGGACAATGGCGAGAAGAGCCACATCTATCCACAGGTTGCAGACTTCACATTCTATGGCGGATTGTACCGCGGTGTCAATCTGATCCTTGTGCCGGAAGTTCATTTTGATCTGGATTTTTATGGGGCTCCGGGACTGAAAGTAACTCCGGTTGTCAAAGGAAAAGATGCAGAGATCAAGTTGGAATCCTGGGTGAAAAATGCAGACGAAAATTATACTGTCAGATACCAGATCAAAGATGCAGATGGAAACGTTGTAGCAGAAAGCTGGAGACCGGCAGAGCAGCCATCAGTCGTTCAGTTCCTTCCGGATGCACATCTGTGGCAGGGTGTGGAAGATCCATATCTTTACACATGTACAGCAGAACTGGTACGCCGCAATGAAACGGTTGATGAGGTTACTGTACGTTTTGGTATCCGTGAATTTTATGTCGACAAAGAAAAAGGATTTTTCTTAAATGGAAAACCGATGAAACTGCGTGGAGTTTCCAGACATCAGGATAAGCTGTATCAGGGAAATGCACTGACAAAAGAAGATCACCGTCTTGATGCGGATCTGATCCGGGAAGTTGGAGCAAATACGATCCGTCTTGCACACTATCAGCACAGTCAGGATTTCTATGATGTATGCGATGAGTATGGATTTGTCGTATGGGCAGAGATCCCGTACATCAGCAGCCAGAGCGATGATCCGGCGGCACATGAAAACTGTCGTCAGCAGATGAAAGATCTGATCTACCAGAATTACAATCATGCATGTATCTGCTTCTGGGGAATCTCAAATGAGATTACGATCCACGGTGAGAAACCAGGGCTTGTGGACAACCACAGAGATCTCAATGCCCTTGTCAAAGAGCTGGATCCAACCAGACTGACAACGATGGCACATGTGACATTGCTCTCCCAGGACAGCGATCTTCACAGTGTGACAGATGTAGAAAGCTATAATCACTATTTCGGATGGTACGGCGGAAAATATGAGCAGAACTCTGTATGGTTTGACGATTATCATAAGAAATATCCAGATCGCTGCATCGGACTTTCTGAGTATGGTGCAGAAGGAATCATTACTTATCAGCCGGATGAGCCGAAGTGCAGAGATTACTCTGAGGCATATCAGGCAGAGTACATGAATTCATGGTGAAAATGTTGATGGAGCGCGACTATATCTGGAGCAGCCATGTATGGAACATGTTCGACTTCGGTTGTGCAGCCAGAGATGAAGGTGGAGTGGCAGGAAGAAATAACAAAGGTCTTGTTACTATCGACAGAAAGATCAAAAAGGAAGCATTCTACTTATACAAAGCATACTGGAGCAGCGAACCATTTGTATACGTTTGCGGTCGCAGATACGCACAGAGAGCCGGGGAGACTACAACGGTAAAAGTATACTCGAACCAGCCGGCAGTGCAGCTTTATGTAGACGGAGAATTATTTGCAGAGCAGAGCGGAGAGAAGATTTTTGTATTTGAAGGAGTTCCGCTTCACGAAGGATTTACACAGATCACTGCAAGATACAACGACTGCACAGATTCTCTCGCACTTGAAAAAGTAGCAGAAAAACCGGAGATCTACACACTTCCGAAGAATGAAGATGAGGAAGGAATGGAAGGAGCAGCCAACTGGTTTGATCAGGCGGCGGCAGAGGCAGCAAACGCAGGCGAGATGGTATTCCCGGAAGGATATTTCTCTATCCGCGACAAGATTACAGATATCATTGAAAACGATGAGGCGGCTGCAATTCTCAGCGGAGCTTTATCTGCAATGTCTGGCATGAAATTAAACAAAGGAATGTTAAAGATGCTCGGCGGAAAGACATTAGAAGAAATGATCCAGATGGTAGGACAGATGGGACAGGAAATTCCGGAGCAGGGCGTAAAAGTCTTAAATCTTCAGTTAAATAAAATCAAAAAATAAATCAGAATTCGTGAAATGTATTTGCGAAATCAGAAAGGGGCTGTCGGGAAATAGATAGTTCCAAACAGGGCAGATTTGAC
>ENA-OQAA01001425-OQAA01001425.1-human-gut-metagenome-genome-assembly--contig:-NODE-1425-length-12103-cov-1.472612_pt1 | contig 12103 bp, 17 predicted proteins | sample MGYA00242489_ERZ504515 | MGnify/ENA primary metagenome ERZ504515 (study PRJEB26092, sample SAMD00036237) | human gut metagenome | host: Homo sapiens | study: EMG produced TPA metagenomics assembly of...
GCTTTTCCTGTTCCTCAATTTCTTTCGGAACATTAATATTCGTCAAATGCACACGCGAACCCGCCTCGTCCAAAGCATCAATAGCTTTATCCGGGAAGTTGCGGTCGGTTATATAGCGTGCTGACAACTTGACACATGCTTCCAAGGCTTCATCCGTGTAGCTCACGTTATGATGGTCTTCATACTTCTCCTTGATATTCTTCAATATCTGAAGCGTTTCTTCAGCTGTGGTAGGCTCTACAATCACCTTTTGGAAACGACGTTCCAAAGCACCGTCTTTCTCGATATTCTTTCTGTATTCATCGAGAGTGGTAGCTCCAATACACTGTATTTCACCACGCGCTAAAGCTGGTTTCAGCATATTGGCAGCATCCATGGAACCGGCAGCAGCACCGGCACCTACAATCGTATGGATTTCATCGATGAAAGGATGACATTCGGATTTTTCTGCAACTCGTTGATGATAGAGCGGATACGTTCCTCAAACTGACCACGGTATTTTGTTCCCGCCACCACAGAGGCCATATCAAGCATCACCACGCGCTTTTCAAACAAAATGCGCGAAACTTTCTTTTGCACAATACGCAATGCCAAACCCTCTACGATGGCAGATTTTCCGACTCCAGGTTCACCGATAAGCACCGGATTGTTCTTCTTACGGCGCTCAAGATTTGCGCCAGACGTTCAATCTCGCGTTCGCGACCCACAACCGGGTCCAGCTTGCCTTCTTCGGCAGCCCGCGTCATGTCTACGCCGAAATTGTCCAGCACAGGAGTATCATTGGACGGCTTTCTGGATGCAGCCTGTGCAGCCGAAGCCGAACCAGCTCCCCCAGTACGGGAGGAGCGGGACATATTCATATCTTCTTCATCCTCTTCATCATCCTCGGTGAATCCCATTCCCGCATTCGGATTGGTCGATTTCATCGAAAGCTGTTCAAATACAGCCTGATAATCCACCCGGTGTTCTTCCAAAACAGTTGCAGCAAGATTGTCGCCATCTTTCAAGATAGCCAGCAATACATGTTCCGTATCGGCAGTTGCACTTTTCAGCAAACGCGCTTCAAGCATACACATCTTCAATATCTTAGCCGTCATCGGGGACAAGGGCACTTCAGCGTCCGGCAAGAGAGTATCGTCCTCGGCATCCTTTAGGAAACCCTCCAGACGACTTTTTACTCGTTTTAAATCTATATCAAGTTTCAACAATATTTCAATAGCTTTTCCTCCGCCATCACGCAGCATGCCGAGCAGAAGGTGTTCCGGACCAATATAGCGATTTCTCAATCGATTGGCTTCTTCCTTGCTATAAGTAATTATGTCTGAAACTCTTTGTGAAAATTGATTGTTCATATTTTATAATTCTCCTCAATTAAAAAGGTTATCCACGACAAAGATACGCATTTATTAATTCAGCGTATCATATTTAACTGATTTAATAGTATACAAATCCCGTGCCATAAATTTCAAATCTGTTTTTCCACTTTATACCTTATATATTAATAGCAATTTGGTGAGGAAGGGAGGGAGTACTTCCATATTTATGTTGCAGGCAACAAAGTTTATGGAGGAAAACTTTTGTATATCGTAAAAAAGCAGTACTTTAGCGTGGTTTTTCACGAACCCGAAAATGTATAATTAATAATCTTTTTAAATGCTTGAACAAGACAGAATTATAAAGATTAACATCGAGGAGGAAATGAAGTCATCGTACATTGACTACTCTATGTCGGTCATTGTTTCACGTGCCTTCCGGATGTTAGAGATGGTTTAAACCTGTTCACCGAAGAATTCTTTTCGGTATGATGGGACTGGGAAATACGTCGGATAAACCCTATAAGAAATCTGCGAGAGTTGTCGGTGAGGTATTAGGAAAATATCACCCGCACGGTGACTCATCCGTATATGGCGCTCTCGTCCGTATGGCACAGCCGTGGGCTATGCGCTACATGCTTGTAGACGGACAAGGCAACTACGGTTCTGTGGACGGTGACAGCGCAGCCGCCATGCGTTACACGGAATGCCGCTTGCAAAAGATTGGAGAAGAAATGATGCAGGATCTTGATAAAGAGACTGTAGACATGCAAACCAACTTCGACGACTCGTTGCTGGAACCCACCGTAATGCCAACCCGCATTCCGAATCTTCTTGTCAACGGTGCTTCCGGTATCGCCGTAGGTATGGCTACGAATATGCCGACCCATAATCTGTCCGAAGTGATAGATGCCTGCGTCGCATATATCGACAACAATGATATCGACATCGAAGATTTGATGACTTACGTCAAAGCTCCCGACTTCCCGACAGGCGGTTATATATATGGTATGAGCGGTGTGCGCGAAGCTACATGACCGGTCGCGGACGTGTTGTAATGCGCGCCAAGGCTGAGATTGAAGCATCTTCCACGCATGACAAAATCGTTGTAACCGAAATCCCTTACGGAGTAAATAAGGCCGAATTAATCAAATCCATCGCCGATTTGGCCAACGAAAAGAAGATAGAGGGCATTTCCAATGCAACGACGAGTCTGACCGCGAAGGTATGCGCATCGTCATCGACGTAAAACGCGATGCCAACGCCAGTGTAGTGCTGAACAAGCTCTACAAAATGACATTGTTGCAGACTTCTTTCGGCGTAAACAACGTAGCATTGGTACACGGACGTCCTCGCTTGCTGAACCTGAAAGACCTCATCAAGTATTTCGTAGAGCATCGTCACGACGTAGTTATCCGCCGTACACAATATGATTTGCGTAAAGCTAAAGAACGTGCCATATCTTAGAAGGTTTGATTATCGCATCGGACAATATTGACGAGGTAATCAAAATCATCCGTGCCGCCAAAACTCCGAATGACGCAATCAGCGGTTTGATGGAGCGTTTTGAATTGACTGAAATCCAATCGCGCGCCATCGTAGAAATGCGTCTGCGCCAGTTAACCGGACTCATGCAGGACCAACTCCATGCCGAGTATGAGGAAATCCAAAAGCAGATTGCTTATCTGGAAGAAATCCTCGTTAACGACGAACTCTGCCGCAAGGTTATCAAAGATGAATTAATCGAGATTAAAACTAAATACGGTGATGAACGCCGCTCTGAAATAGTTTATTCATCGGAAGAATTCAACCCGGAAGATTTCTATGCAGACGATGAAATGATTATTACCATTTCTCATATGGGATATATCAAGCGTACGCCGTTAAGCGAATTCCGTGCCAAAACCGCGGTGGGGTAGGTTCTAAGGGAACAGAGACACGCGATGAGGACTTTGTAGAACATATATATCCTGCAACAATGCACAATACCATGATGTTCTTCACTCAAAAAGGTAAGTGCTATTGGCTGAAAGTATATGAGATACCCGAAGGAACCAAAAACTCTAAGGGACGCGCCATTCAGAACCTGTTGAATATAGACTCTGATGACGCCGTAAATGCATACCTGCGCGTGAAGAACCTGAACGATCAGGATTTCATTAACAGTCATTATGTACTGTTCTGCACAAAGAATGGCGTCATTAAGAAAACATTGCTCGAACAATATTCCCGTCCTCGCCAAAATGGTGTCAATGCCATTACAATCCGCGAAGATGACCGCGTAATTGAAGTGCGCATGACTAACGGTGACAATGAGATTATCATTGCCAATCGTAACGGACGTGCCATCCGTTTCCACGAAAGTGCCGTACGCGTAATGGGACGTACAGCTACCGGTGTACGCGGCATGACGCTTGATGAAGACGGACAAGACGAAGTTGTCGGAATGATTTGTATCAAAGACCCTGAAACTGAGACAATCATGGTTGTGTCAGAACAAGGATATGGTAAGCGTTCCGATATTGAGGATTATCGTAAGACGAACCGTGGCGGTAAAGGTGTAAAAACTATGAATATCACCGATAAAACCGGTAAACTGGTAACAATCAAGTCTGTAACAGATGAGAATGATTTAATGATTATAAATAAATCAGGTATCACCATCCGTCTGAAAGTAGCAGATGTTCGTATAATGGGACGTGCTACGCAGGGAGTACGACTGATTAATCTTGAAAAACGTAATGATGAAATTGGCTCCGTATGTAAAGTTACCTCGGAAACCGAAGAGGATATCATTGCAGAAGAGGATAGCGATGCATCAGAAAAACTCAGAACGATATAGTAAACAATGAAAATGAAGAATAGACATAATATTAATTTTAATTTTACAACTATCATGAAAAGAGTATTATTTTCAATGGTTTTACTACTTGCGGCAGGCTTTACCTTCGCTCAGGAAAAGAGCGTGAAAGAGGCAAAAAGCATCGCTAACGACGTAAAACCGGATTTTGCACAAGCAGAGAAGCTCATCAATGAGCTCTGAACAAATGCTGAAACCAAAGACAACAGCCGAAACATGGGATGTAGCCGGCTTTATTCAAAAGAGAATCAATGAAAAGGAAATGGAGAATGCTTATTTAAGAAAGCCTTATGATACTCTTAAAGTGTATAACAGCGCACTGAATATGTGCAAATACTACTTTAAATGCGATGAACTTGCACAGATTCCTAACGAAAAAGGTAAAATCAAAAATAAGTTCAGAAGATCGAACAGTGCTGCTATATTAGCTGCGCGTCCCAACCTGATTAACGGTGGTATCCAGTTCTTTAATTTAGATAAGAATAAAGAGGCTTTGGATTTCTTCGCAACTTATGTAGACATTGCCATCAATCCTATGTTTGAAAAGGAGAATCTGCTTCAAACAGATACTGTATTGCCCCAAATTGCTTATTATGCAAGCTTAGCTGCAGCCAAAATGGAAGATTATCCAAGCGTGTTGAAATATGCACCTTATGCAAAGGAGGACAAAGAAGTGGGTAAATATGCCATGGAATTTATTTCTACAGCATTGAAAGCTCAAGGTGATACTGTCAAGTGGATCGCTTCCTTAAAAGATGGTATTCAAAAGTATCCTGAACATTCATTCTTCTTTGGACATCTGATTGATTATTATAGCAATAATAATAAGTTTGACGAAGCAATGCAGTTTGCAGATGATATGTTGGCTAAAGATCCTAATAACACATTCTATTTGTACGTAAAAGGATACCTTTATCATAACATGAAAGATTATGAAAAAAGCCATTGAATTCTACAACAAAACCATTGAAGTAGATCCTAACTATGCAGAAGCATATTCCAACTTGGGCTTAATCTATTGCCTGCAAGCTCAGGATTTCTCTGAAAAAGCTACTACTGATGTCAATAATCCAAAATACAAAGAAGACCAAGCTACACTGAAAGTTTTCTATGAAAAGGCAAGACCTAATTATGAAAAAGCAAGAGAACTGAAACCTGAACAGAAAGATTTGTGGCTAAATGGATTATACAGAGTTTATTATAACTTACAAATGGGTCCTGAATTTGATGAAATAGAAAAATTGATGCAATAATTGAATTGCTACTATACCAAAGATAGCTTGAATATGTAAGCTATCTTTGGTATAATTTCTTCCAAATTAGAGAAGGATAAAGGATAAAGGATAAAGGTTTATTTTAGTTTATGGTGTTACATATTAAACATAATATTGATATTACATCATAAACATAGGAAATGGGACATGTAATAGTATAACCATGAAAAGATAAAAATAAGTGGACTCCACTAAAACTAATTCAGCATTTAGCGGTAGCCCACATCCTTACCTAGACAGATTAAAATTATCATTTCAATTAGGCCGCCCATAGATAACCAACAATGGTGTATCAGAATGGAAAATCATTTTTCTGGCAATTCCTGGATTAAACAAACGAGAAAATATATTTCGCTTATATGATGTCAATGTAATAATATCTATGTGATTAGTTTTAATATATTCATCCAAGCTATTAAGGAAATCATCATTCTTCACTACATCATAATGAATTTCCAATTGCGGATACTGTTTTTGGAAATACTCTTTAATGCCACCCAACTTTATCTCATTCCAAGTGTCTTTACATCAGCTAAGTGTATTAAAGAAACAGAGAAGCAAAATGGCTTTAAACTATTAATTAATGAATCAAAAGCTATCAAATCGCGCTGGTCAAAATTCGTAATAAATGCAATACGTTTTACAGCGTTAAATTCTTTGAACGGTGTATTCTCCGGAATGGCTAAAACCGGTACGCGACTACGCTCGATAACTTCAGCGGTTACACTACCAATCAAATCAATATCTTTCTGATTCTTACCACGCGTTCCCATGATGATAATTCTCGGACGATTTTCTTTAGAATAGCGTAATATCTCTTCTTCTGGAATGCCTTCTCTCAATACGCAAGTGTATTTTATATCAGGAAACTCTCCGGATGTAACTTTAGCTTTTACTTTATCGGACAAAGCATTCAAATCCGAATGTACTTTCTGCAATATATTCCGGACATTCTCTTCATCACTCAACTGATAATTAAAAACATCACCGTATGGCAATGAAGTCGCATAGATAGGTGTAAAATATACATGAAGCAAAACTACTTCAGCATCTATGTTTTTTGCAAAATTAAAACCGAACTCACATGCTTTCAATGAATAACTTGAAAAATCGACAGGAATCAAGACCTTATTACTGCCTTTCTCTATTTGGGGCATCTTCTCTCCCACTACTTCTTCGGACAACCATGCCGAACTTTCCGTAATTTTCAAAGCATGCGGTAGATCGCTTTCTTTTATACGAACACGCACACCGGAAGATACAACCGGCTGTATTTGATTTACATTATGGATGTAAGTCTCAATACCTTCATTTTCGAGAACATTCTTTAGTATTTGTGCCTTAGCATACGTAAGAATCGCTAATGTTACTAATTTATCTTCCATAAGTCGTCTATTATATTTATTTACAAAACAAACAAGAAATCCCAATTGTTTCTCAGCAATTGGGATCCTTCTTTACTTTCTTTTCTTAAGCCTGAACAGGTTCAGCAGTTTCACCTGCCATTTCATCTAAAATTTTTAAAGCCCGATCAAGAACGGTAGTGTCATCAATCATTACTAAACCGCCATCCGGACCAGGTTCTAAGTGAATTCCAACACTTTTACCCTCCTTAAAGTTATGACCGCCAAAGAAGTTTCTTACAGTGTCAACATTAAGTCCAAGTTCATCGGCTATTCTATGCATACTACCACTAGGCAATGAGTCTTTAATCTTACGTAATTCATTAAATGTTATTGTTCTTCATATTCATAAATTTAATGGTTAATACTCTGTCTTTTTATTATCACGCTATAAACTTAAGGAAAAAAAGGATAAAACAAACTATTTCTTTATCTTTTTTCAAAAAGAATATTGCCTCTCCAAAAAATAATCATTTTCAAGTATGCAGAATTATAAGTACAGAGAAAAAGCTCCTAAAAATAGACAGAAACAGCTCGTATAAAGCAGAATTATCGGGTTTATACGAGCTGTTTTTAGAATACAGGGAAAATTTAAATACCTTCTATGGCAGAAGCTGGAACCCACCCTACTTTACCATCTTCCAAACGAATTTCTTTCCATTCACGCATAGAGTTGTCTTTTATCTCAACTTTACGTCCCTCATGAAGAATGAACAGACTTGTACCACTTTCACTGGGAGTACTACGCACTGTGACACTAGGTGCCAACACTATAGCTTCGTTACGTTCCATCAGTTCGCCTTTTTGCTGAGCAGCAAACACATTACTCAATATAACAAGAACCAGGAATACTATTCCTGCAATAAATCCCACTTTCTTTCCCGTAATCTGTTTTGAAAAGAAAAAGAGATAGAACGAAACGAGTAATAGTACAAAGAACACAATCCCCAACTTAGCCCATGCGTCTACGCTAAGACAATTAATCAACGATTTAGTCCAAGATACAAAGAAAACCTCAGGAACTGGGATTACCTTATCGATTGTCTTAGAACGTGCTATCTCCAAATTTGCACGAATATCAGCATTACCAGGTTCCAACAACAAGGCACGCTCATAATTCAATATAGCTCTTGCTATATCATCTGCCTTATAATAACTGTTGCCAAGATTATAATAGACCTCTGCAGCCTCTCCCTTCTTTAACAGATTCTCATATATTTGAATGGCAGAAGCATAATCATTCCGTATATAAGCGCTGTCACCTTCAGCCTTTGTCACATTGCTTTCTTGCCTTGCAGCAGAGAATTCCGCATGTGAACCGACGGATGTAGAGTCACTAGCAGTCTGTAATGTATCTACAGATGCAGAATTCTGCCCATAGGCAGTAATTGCCATCACTAGACTAAGAGTAAAAAACAATATTTTATTCATTACCATTTCCTCCTGATTAATGTTTTATCGAGTTTTCCATTTTACTGATAACTTCCAAAGAAGCTGAATATACCTTATCCATAGCCTGGTTATCATCACCCGGAGCAAAGCGGGCAAACTCACAGTTATTCAATGCATCGAGGAATTCCTTTATCAACGCATCATTCACACCATAATTACGAAGTTCCTCTTCGATATTATCCTTAGACAAACGGGATACCGGAATGTTCAGTTTATCACTGATATACCCCCAAAGAGCCTTCAAAACCTCATCATAAAACGCATCTTTCTTATTCTCAGCCAATAATTTACCAGCTTGCTTCATACGTTTCACCGCCACTTTATTGGCTTTCTTGGTACGCATCTTTGCTACATTTGCATTGGCTGCTATTTGCTTACGATAGATGATAAAGAATGTAATGAATGCAATACCCGGTATCAAATAAAGCAACCAATACGTCAACGAACCGAAGAAGAAATCACCTTTGGGAGACAAAGTAACATTATTCTGCTTGATAAAACGAATATCCTCGTTCAATACTTTCAACTCTTCCTTGCTTGTAAAGTTTGCAATAGTCTGAGCAGCATTGCCTGCTCCCTTTTCCACATGCAATTCATACTCTTCCGTAGTCAACGTTTTATACGAACGGGAATTAATATCAAAATAACTGAACTTTACGGCAGGAATCTTATAAGTTCCCGCATTACGAGGAATTGCCAGATACTCAATGACCTTGCTACCGGAGAGGCCCGAATTTGTCAGACGGAATTTATTGTCCACCTTCGGATCATATACTTCAAAATCCTCGGGGAATTTAACTTCCGGATTAGAGAGCAATTTCAGATTACCGGTACCAGAAATGACAAGTTTGACAGTAACAGCATCATTGGTCTTGACATTTGTACTATTGATAGAAGAAGTTATATTGAACTCTCCCACTCCTCCCGAAAAATCGGCTGGCTTACCTGCCGGCAAGGGCTTTACGTCAATTGTCAGTTGCGGAGTCAAAATTGTCTTTTTAACTTCTACGTAATTGCTTCCTCCATTGAAAAATGCCTCGAACGGATCAGCAACTTGTGTAGCCTTTGCAATGGAAGCATCAAAGCGTGCTGCATCAATTGTCAGCTTACCGGCTTGTTGCGGGAACAACACAAACTGACGATAGATTGTAGACTGATAATTTCTACCTTTATAATGCTCCAATCCCCATCTTCTGTCATTAGGCAATTCTACTTCCTGAGAATGGAATCCTTTGAAGTCAGGTAATTTCACATTATCAAACATACGTAAGTCCACCAAGGTATATATCTTGTATGTCAGCAGAAAAGCCTCTTGTTCATACACCGTCATCTTACTGGCAGTAAGCTGTAATAAACAAAATCACTATTCGATACAGATGTCCCGGAAGAAGCGCGGCTGGCAGTGCCTCACTCTGTTTGCCACCATTCCAGAAGCTCCATTAGCAGCCTGATCTGCCGGAAGAACCCTTACTTGTACAGAATTCGAAACCATTTGGTTACCATCAGCAGTGATAGTGGCTCCTGGAATAGTAAAATCACCTTCTGCAGTCGCCATTAAAATATAAGTGAATGTAATACTGCTGGTTGAAGTCGTCTGCCCATTAATCATCTGCACGCTACTCTGTTGCGAGCGGCTGGGCCCCATCAACACATCAAATCCCTTCATAGAAGGAGCACGAAAATCCCTTACCTTTTGTGTAGTCACCGTATACGACAGTCTGAACTGGTCTCCTACCGCCACAGCGTCAGGAGCGGACGCAGTAAACGATACCTTGCCATCGGCAAAGGCATTCATACTGACTGCAATCAGTGCTATCCATAAGAAAACTATTTTTCTCATATATTATTCCTATTATGTTTGTTACCAATCTTTTTCCAGACGACCTCCTTGAGTACCTGCTGCTTTTTCACTTTATCCTGCACATCCTTCTCTGTCTTGCATGACAGAGTTCAATAGCTGCTCGGCATTTTCCTTAGACATCTCATTATCTTTCTTTTCCGGCTGAGAAGGTTGTTGTTGCTGGTCTTGATTCTGTTGCTGGTCTTTCTGCTGATCCTGCTGTTTATCCTGCTCCTTCTGTTGGTCCTGTTTATCCTGATCTTGATTCTGATCCTGGTTCTGCTGCTGGTCTTGCAACTGTTTCTGTGCCAAAGCAAGGTTATAGCGCGTTTCATCATCTTTCGGATTATTGCGTAACGACTCCTTATAGGCTTCTACCGCTTTTGCATAATCCTTCTGAGAATGAAAGATGACTCCCATATTATGATAAATCTGTGCTAAGTTCGATTTGTCTTTTTCTATCTTGGTAGCTCCCACATATTGCTCCATCGCTTCCTGCAGCTTGTTCTGCTGGGTCAATGTATTTCCCAGGTTGAACATGGAAACCGTTGACTTCGGGTTTACCTCCAAAGCCTTCCGATAGTTCACTTCTGCATCCACATATACGCTATCCTTAAAAAAACGGTTTCCCTTACGGATATAATCGCGTTCCGCCTTCTGTGCAGAAGCTGAAACTGCCACTAACAGCAGCAAAACTATTCCAATATATTTTTTCTGTAACATACGCATCATTCTTATTAGAGAATAAATGAATGTTGCGGAACAGAGGATTCTTGCGCTCCAATATCAACATCTCAGCCAGTAACAACAGCAGAATAATCCATGCCACTGCCTGAAACTGTTCATTGAATTCCGTGTACACCTGTGTTTCCACATCTGCCTTTGCCATCTTGTTGATTTCCTGACTAATCGCTTTCTGTGCACCGTTGGTATTGTCTACGCGCACATAAATACCATTTCCTGCCTGAGCAATTTCCTGACACATCTGCTCATTCAAGCGAGTAACGATTACATTACCTTCACGGTCACGACGATAATCATTAGTACCCTCTATTGGAATGGGAGCACCCTCAGGCATACCTACCCCTAATACATTGACCTGGATACCTTTCTCTGCAGCAGCCTTAGCAGCTTCTACGGCACCACCTTCATGGTTTTCACCGTCGGTGATGACAATAACAGTACGTCCCACTCCTTCTTGAGGTGTAAAACTCCGGGCAGCCAGATTTATTGCAGCTCCAATTGCCGTACCTTGCTTGGAAATCAGCGAAGGATCGATGGACTCCAAAAACATCTTGGCAGAAATATAATCACTCGTAATAGGCAACTGGGTAAAAGCGTCACCTGCAAAAACAATCATACCGACTTGTCATTCTGCATCTTATCTACCAACTGCGCCACCAGCCGTTTTGCCTTCTGCAAGCGGCTTGGCTGTACGTCTTGTGCCAGCATGGAATTGGATATATCCAACGCAATCATCACTTCCACTCCCTGGCGTTTTACCGTCTCCAGTTTGGAACCAAACTGCGGACGTGCCAGCAGTACCGTGAACAACCCGATAGCCGCAAAAACCAACCAAAACTTCACATCCGGACGATATTTGGAAACATCCGGCATTAGCTGTGCCATCAGTATAGGGTCACCAAATTTACGAATGGCTTTCCTCCTCCGATAATTGGAGTACAAGTAGAAGGCCGCCAATAAAGGCAGCAGCAGCAACAAGTACAAATATGCAGGTTCTTCAAATCGAAACATCTTTTTATTTACAATTTAGCAATTTACAATTTACAATTTGGCTACGCAATGACTGATACACTAAAAGACATTCTCCTTTTTACGGTATCTTCTTCAATATAGAGTTGCGTAACAGTACCTCCAGTAATACGCACAAGAAAGCAGCCAACGCAAACCAGCGGTACTCTTCCTGGCGCTTGCTGTATTCTTTTACATTCAATTTTGTT
>ENA-OQAA01001426-OQAA01001426.1-human-gut-metagenome-genome-assembly--contig:-NODE-1426-length-12068-cov-3.753036_pt1 | contig 12068 bp, 16 predicted proteins | sample MGYA00242489_ERZ504515 | MGnify/ENA primary metagenome ERZ504515 (study PRJEB26092, sample SAMD00036237) | human gut metagenome | host: Homo sapiens | study: EMG produced TPA metagenomics assembly of...
CCTCAAGATGAGATGTCCCATTCGAAAGAAGTAAACCCCCTTGAAGACGACGAGGTAGATAGGGCAGGGGTGGAAGTGTGGTAACACATGGAGCTGACTGTTACTAATAGGGTGAGGGCTTGACCAACAATCGCAAGGTTGTAAAATGATTCCATTAGGATGTAACATGTATGTAGTTTTGAAGGTGCAAACCTTTGTTTGGCCCGGTGGCTCAGTTGGTTGGAGCGCCGCCCTGTCACGGCGGAGGTCGAGAGTTCGAGTCTCTTCCGGGTCGCTGTTGATGAAAATCAACAACAATTAAATATTGTGGGATCTTAGCTCAGCTGGGAGAGCATCTGCCTTACAAGCAGAGGGTCATAGGTTCGAGCCCTATAGGTCCCATATGGATGGATTCCCGAGTGGCCAAAGGGGACAGACTGTAAATCTGCTGGCGATGCCTTCGAAGGTTCGAATCCTTCTCCATCCATTTGATGAATATAATTCATCTGTTGTAGCCAGTGGTTACGTGCCGATGTGGCTCAATTGGCAGAGCAGCTGATTTGTAATCAGCAGGTTATCGGTTCGAGTCCGATCATCGGCTTTTGGTTTTAAAAGAATATATCGCGGGATGGAGCAGTCTGGAAGCTCGTCGGGCTCATAACCCGAAGGTCATAGGTTCAAATCCTATTCCCGCTACTTATGCCCAGATAGCTCAGTTGGTAGAGCAGAGGACTGAAAATCCTCGTGTCGCTGGTTCGATTCCGGCTCTGGGCATTTTAAATGCCGAAGGTTGTTTAGAAAAAAACTTGGCGTTTAAGATGTGGAATATATGACAAATTTAATATGGAGCATTAGCTCAGTTGGTAGAGCACTTGACTTTTAATCAAGTTGTCCGGGGTTCGAATCCCCGATGCTTCACTTCAAGAAATGCCGGAAATCCTTTATTTATGAGGGTTTCCGGCATTTTTATATTTTCTTATAATTCTCAAATAACTCTAATTAATCAAAAGCATATGTCCCATTTGTATCCCATTGAAAATAAGATGTCTCAGATATGTCTCATATAATAGTAAAAATCCACGCTTTAATTTTGAAATTTTCTTAAGGCCAAAAATTTGATTACTGAGAAAATTAGTGATTTTAAAGCGTGGATTTTCATTATTTAGAAGTTATTTAGAGAGTTATAGGTTTATTGTTCACTGGTAATGTTCTGCAAGGTATTTTGTGAACGGAGTAAACAGTAATTATTATGGGCGCACGATAGTTCCTGCGCTTTCCATAATTTCTACAATTTCGTACATATTAGTAATGCCACCAACTGCCAGTTTTTCTTTTAAACCATAGAAATCAAGGCAGGTACCGCAGGTGAGAATCTTTACACCCTCGGCTTCCAAAGATTTCAGATCTTCCAGGGAATCGGAGTCTTCGCAGGTAAGGGATGCTCCGGAGTTGTAGCACAGAATGATCTCTGGGAGCTGATCCTGTTTGGTGAGAGCGAAAATGAAGGATTTCATAAGAATCTTTCCAAGCTGTTCTTCACCATTTCCCATGGTATTGGCGGAAAGGACGGCTACAAGACCATGTTTCTTGGAATCCGGGGTGCAGGCGGGAACGGCAGATTCAGCTGCTGGTGTTGAGGTTGTGCTGTTTTCCGGAATCTGGAAGGTTACGGTGAAATCTTTCTCTGTTTTTTTCTCAGAAGAGACTGTAAAGCCTTTGCTGTTGCCAAATTTGGTAAGGTTCTGGACGGCAATTTCATTGTCAACGAGAATGATAAGGGTACCGCATTTGTCATTTCTTCGGATTCTTTCTTTGCGTTTACAACTGGGAGTGGGCAGGCCATTCCTCTTGCATCAAATGTTTTGGTTTCCATGTGTAATTCCTCCTACTATCTATATTGTATTTTTTGAATTGACATTTTTTTAACAGACTCTATAATACAGCATATATTAAGTAATGGATACTCTAACACAGTAAATTTTTAATATATTGCGTGAGTAATGCTGAAAATTAATTTGTACTGCATTAGAGCCTGTTTGAAAAATCATTCCCGCAATCTGCACGTCCCACTTTGCGGTATATTTCGCCCGAATTCAGTTGCCGTAGCCCGCTACGCGCCCTCATCCGGGCGAAATCTCTCACAAATTGTGACGCACATCTTGCAGAAAGCCTTTTTCAGACACGCTCTAGAGCCTGTTTAATAATTAAATTATACACTCATATATGCCCTCTGGATCCAGGTCTTGCTCCTGAAGTAGTTTTTCAAGGGTAGTGCGCCTTGTGGGGGGCGCACACCAGGAAAGTCCGCAGCTGGCAGAGATACTTCTTGGAACCGGAATCAGTCTTCCTGGAGCACCAGTGGCTTTGCAGGATTTCTCCATGGCGATGGCGTCGGTGGTGCAGCGAAAGGTGATGATTAAGCGTTTTTCCTGGGAAATCATGGGGTACCTCCTGATTGACCGCATATTTGGTCGTAAAAATTTTCTTGCTATTAAAGTGCGATATATGGTGCATTACAAACTTTCAGTAGAATAGGAAGTGGTTGTTATTTCACTGGGTTCTGATGAGAGTTCTCCGCAATCTGATTCATTTAAGGATGAAACTGCTCCCTGTTTCGGAGCCTCTTCAGCAGGTGTTACCAGATACCCATGCGAAACCGGTTCAATAGTCTGTTCCATTACCCTGTGAAGGAGATCCAGGCCGCCTGTTCCCTTGAAGGCTCCATAGAGAAAGTTGTTGGAGATTTCTTCGGTGATGGATTCCAGACCTTCCATGATCATGCCTTTGCCTGGTGTTTCGTACCAGCGGATGAGAATTTCATCTTCGGGCAGGAAGAAAATGTTGATTTTTCTTCGAACACATTCTTCAAGGAAGGTGAAGTCCAGCTTCAGGACGGCGGTTCCGTTTTCATCTGTAGTGAAATCTCCGGAGGCTGCAATCAGATAGCTTTCCTCGTGGAGGGTAAGCCAGGATTCTTTGAATTTTCCAAGTCCGGTCGGGATGCTGTGCCATTCGCCGGATTCCAGAAAGTTTACGGAGAAATTGCCTTTTTCACAGGCGAATGAAATCTTTTGCACACCTTCCGTCATATTATTGTGGAAAATCTGGATAAACAGCGGGAAAAGACCAATGCTCTGTGGAGAAAGTTCAAAAATTTTGCCATCAAGCTGTTGGGTGAACTGGTAAGGATTCGGTTCAGGAAGTCCTTTCACGTAATTCCAGGTATTCGGTCTGGTGTTAGTACTGTGGCGGAGCCCAGATGGATTTTTTTTCCAGCCGCCTTTTCGGAGGGCTGGAAGTGTCTGAGGCGCGTGAGTGCCGTTTTCAAGCTCGGCAGTCAGGCGGTTCAGGAGTGTCTGGGCACATGGGTTTTCAGGCAGAATATCTGCAGGATGAAAGTTGCGCGGAAAATGCTTGCGGATAATGTTCAGCATGACGCAGTTCTGGAAAAGTTCGTTATTTCCGGCGTTTGTGACGACTACCATGTTCATGTCAGGGTAAACGATTACATTCTGACCAAGCATTCCATTGAATTCAAAGCTGCCCGGCGAGCTTCCATCCACAGCTGGTAGCCATAGCCGAAAGTACCTTCAATGCTTTCCTTATGCTTGGCGGTGGAGACTTCAACCCAGAATTCCGGATAATCTGTTGACCGTTCCATTTACCTTTTTGTAGATAAAGCTGACCTAATTTTGCCATGTCTTCGGTGCAGAGGAAAAGTCCCCAGCCGCCTTTGGTAATGCCCTTAGGGCAGGTTTCCCAGAAATAGCGGGTGATTCCAAGGGGAGCGAAAAGCCGTGGTTCCAGATACTCGGTAAGTGACTGACCGGTGCGTTCCGTGACGATGGCGGACAGAACGTAGGTATTCAGGCTGTTGTACTGGAAATTTTCCCCGGGGGTGCCGCTGATGGAAGAATTCAGGTAGCTGGTGAGCCAGTCGTTTCCAGAGACGATCCCAGATTCGTTGAAAGTGACGCCGCTGGTCATTGTGAGAAGATTTTCTACAGTGACTTTAGGGCGGAAAATCTTGTTAAAGGTGTTCAGCTTTTTCTGAAAAATGTCGTAAATGTTCTCGTCCAGAGAAAGCTTGCCTTCCTCAACCAGAAGACCAATTGCCATGCCGGTGATGCTTTTGCACATGGAATGGGTCACGTGCCAGATCCGGCTGCGGTAGGGGGCAAAATTGGCCTCGCAGATGACCTTTCCATTTCGGAGAACCATGAAATGGTGCATGTCTGTATAGTGTGAAGTGTCCAGATCCCGCAGCAAGTCGGCCAGCATGTCAGAGGAAATACCCTGGCTCTCCGGCGTGGCGCGGGGAAATGGCTGCTCGTATGGTTTGTCAAATGGAAATTTAGGCTTTTGCGGGAAGAAATCTACCCGGCTGGCTCCGTCCGTTTTTCCCAGAATAATGTTTGTAATCAGTTCTGCAACTGCAATCTGTTCTTTTGCCATAAGGTGCTCCTTTCTTTGGGAAAGCGGTAAAAGTTGTTGTTAGGGTTATTGTAGCAGTGGGGGACAAGTGTGTCAATAAGGGGTGAAATGGGGAAAATTTATAAAAAATGGTTCTATGGGTTGTATTGGCAGACATAAATATTACTAGTACATCGAAAATTAAGTATCTGCTATATTGACGCAGCAGATGAAAAATCAGACAAGTCAATATGGCAGTTACTTAATATTTGATGTACTAGACCCTGCACAATCACGAAAAGTGCGCAGTTCGCAGAGGAGTTTTTTCAAACATATTCTGGCGGCTGTTTGCTGTGAGCTGTCCGTGCAGTCTGCCGGAGGCAGAAAAAGTGCCCGAAATGGTACAAAGTTAATTGCATTAGGAGACAGCAGCGGTGATAAGCTTTTGGATTTTGGACAGGCATGACAAGAAGGAGGGCCTTTATGAGATTATTGAAAAAATATTTCAACCGGGAAAATAAATTCAGTTTGAAAGAATGTTTCAATATGGTGATGACCGTGGTGACTTGTTTTTTCATGGGAGTGATGAGTGAAAATAGACGGGGTATGCAGGGAATAAAGGGACTGATTGATGGAATCGGCGGACTGGCTGTAAGGATGAATGGATGGCTGAGTGTGGTGACTGGCTGGGAGCTGGGCGCGCATGAAGCTTATGAGATATATGAAAAAGGTATAGTGGGAAGATTTTCCAGGGAAAGATGCTGGAAGGAATAGATGTGGTGAAGCGTGGACAGGCTTTAGTGGAAAGGGCTGGGCTGCGAAGAAGAAGGGGAAATCGGATACGGGATGTTTCACATGAGAAAGGACTGCCTTGCATGGAACGATGGGGGTGCAGAGGCAGTCCGTAGGGGCATAATCGGTTGATTTAATGTAACTATGAAACCTATATTGTCAGGTGGATATGTGATGGTTGGCTCTGTATATAAATACAGTGAAGCATGGTTGGAATGGCTTAAAATCTGAACCGGCAATATTTGAAAAATTAATTGGTAACTGTGAACTATGTTCACGAAAACATCTCGCGGTATAGTATCTGTGGTATAGTTACATTAATTGTTAAAATGAACTGTAATCGGACAGATTTCGCTGTTGGTGCCGACTCTCATGTTCGGACCCCAGATCCCGGCCCCGGAAGTGACAATGTTGTGCATAGTTCCTTTTCGAAGGTAGCCACAGGAATTTTCCCAGAATAGATGGATAATCAGGTTTCCGGGGAAAATCTGGCCGTCATGGGTGTGACCACAAAGGTCAAGGTCAACACCGGCAGCAGCTGTCTCGTCTAATTCTTTTGGCTGATGGTCAATAAAAATAATTGGTTTGTTCTGATCCAGCGATTCGGTAAGCTGGGATGGAGTGGCTCTGGAGCTTCTACTTTTTCACAGCGGGAGGCATCCCGGCGGCCGACAATATAAAATTTGTTGTCGATCAGAACAGCTTCATCGTCTAGCAGGTGGATTCCTGCGTCTGTAAGAAATTCTTCCATTCTGGGATCATTGTAGTTATCTTCTGTTCCGTTGAAGGTGAAACCTGCCAGAATTGGTTCGTTCAGGTCGTGATTGCCCCAGCAGGCATAAACTCCATATTTGACTTAATTCCTTTTAAAATTTCTTTTAATTCATCTGGCTTGGAAATGGCGTCATATTCATTATCAAAAATATCACCTGCGATACAGACCACATCTGGATTTTCAGCATTGATCTTTTTCACAATTCGTTTTGCCTGGCGGTTCCCATGCTGTAGCCGAAATGGGTATCAGCGAGAAGGACTATTTTCAGGGAATCCATGCCGTCAACTGTTTTTTCAACGTTTATCTCATAAGGTGTAGTTTTCACATGGGTTACATGAAGGATTCCGTAAACACTGAGCTGATGATCAGTATGGTGCAGATCAGGCCTGTGATGACGAAGTGCTGCGGTGCCCGATAAACGGGGCATGGAATATGTATTTCAGTATCAGACGGCCAAAATCAACGACAGCGATTACCAGCAGAATATAGATGAAAGTTCCGAGAAAATAGTTACCTGTATGCTTGAGAATACGGTGCAGGTTGGCCGGCTTTTTGATGAGAAAGCCGGTGAGCAGGGCTGTTGCTAATATTATGTAAACTCCTATAAAGGAAGCGCGAAATGCCATTGTCTGAAAAAGTCTGTGACAGGCGCCCATCCATCGTATCATCCAACGGACAACGTATGCATTGATCGGGATGTATAGGGGTGCGAGAAAGAGTGCGGCCATGAAAAACCTCCGTTATATTTACTTTGAAAATTAGCAGTTACACGCTTTGTTACCGTGTCTGCGCAACAATGGGTACAGTATACTACGGTTAATAAGTTTTTGCAATTGTGCATATAATAAGGAGAAATGAGATAGACAGGAGAGCTGTTGCTTATGCGGGCAAAGCGAGAAAGATTCCTGAAACCTGGAACATCAGGTATGCCAATTATTTTTAAGCAATGGCAAAGGGCAGGAAATATATGAGAAAATGGTTTCGGAGCTTTTATTCTTCAGGGCTGTTTATTCCATTCATTTTATTACTACCGTATATGTGTACAATTGCCTTGAATGGGCTGATAAAGCACTTTTACTGCATTCTCCGGGGGTGGAGGATATGGTTCCGCTGATGTTGATGGTACAGATGAAAGGGGATTATGCGGAGGAAGCGGTGAAAGCTCAGGCGGTGATTGCAAGGTCGGAGGTGTACAGGCGGCTGGAGGAGGGGGAAAGTGAAGGAGAAATTCTGGATGAAGTAAGTGAAAGTATCGCAGGGAAAAACAGGGAAAGAAGAGTTGAGCAAATGACAGCTGCGACAGAAGATGAAGAGGTGTTATCCTTCCGAATAGCAGAATTAAATAGTGGCAGGAGTTTTGTTGTTGGGTATGGAGGTGTCTGGAAATTACTGAGTGCGGTGGATAAGCTGCAGCAGTATGGAGCAGCGGCAGAGGCAACAGTCGGCAGGTTCTTACATATAATGGAAAGCTGAAATTAGTTCCCTATCATGAGATCAGCAGCGGTAAAACCAGGGATGGGAAAGAGGTTTTTCACAGTGCAGATTATGGCTATCTGAAATCAGTGGAAAGTAGTCAGGACAGGGAGGCACCAGATTATGTAAACAGTACATATGTGCCTGCCAGTCAGCTTCCTGCGAAGCTGGTGGTCAAAAAGCGAGATAGTGCCGGTTATGTGACTGCGCTGACAGCTGATGGAAACTGGCTTGAGGGTGAGACTTTTCGCCAGGGCATGCATCTGGCTTCCGCAGATTTTTCAGTGCAGAAAGTAGGAAAATGGTGCGCTTTTTATGCAAAGGAAAAGGACATGGAATTGGATTTCCAGTATGGGGGAATGAGATGGCGAAGAAAGGGAGTGGCTGGGAGGAGATATTGGAGACATATTTCCGGAGATGGAGGTTGAGACAGTGATGGAGATGGAGAGGTGAAAAATGTTGCTGAAAATCGAAAAATTACTTTTATTATAAAAGTTTTATAAAACCCCTTGAATTTTTCAAAAAAAAGTGTTATAGTATAACACATACTTGATGACATAGTAATTAAAACTACATGATAAAGTTTACAAAAACATTGCAGCTCAGGGATCAAACTGATTGCTTGCAAAGTTGCTTTGGAAAAGTTCTAGGAGGTGCTATCATGAAATTTAAATTAAAAGATCCGGGAAGTGCGATTACACATGGGATTGCTTTTCTTCTGGCAGCAGTGGGAGCAGCGCTTTATTGATTCGCTCGTCAGAGTGGAGCGATCATATTCATATTGTGGCACTGGGAGTGTTTATTCTTACGATGATGCTGCTTTATGCGGCAAGTACTCTTTATCATTCCGTTGATTCTACGGCGAAGGTGAACCGCAGACTGAAGAAGCTGGATCATATGATGATCTTTGTAATGATCGCTGGAAGCTATACGCCGGTGTGCCTGATTGTTCTTCATAACAAGATTGGATATATACTTTGCGCACTTGTGTGGGCGACAGCAATTCTGGGAATTGTATTTAAGGCATTCTGGGTGACTTGTCCGAAATGGATTTCTTCTGTGCTGTATATTGGAATGGGCTGGTTGTGTGTGCTTGCGTTCATGCCAATTATTCATGCATTGCCTAAGGCTGGATTTGGCTGGCTGCTGGCGGGGGGAATTATTTATACGATTGGCGGTGTGATCTATGCACTGAAGCTTCCCATCTTTAATGCGAAACATAAGAATTTTGGGTCACATGAGATTTTCCACGTATTTATTATGCTGGGAAGCGCGTGTCATTTTATTGTGATGTATTGTTTTGTGGCGAATATGCCGATTTGATGATATGGTAAGGTAAAATATTTTAGACAAGTTTTTTAATAACTTTTAATATTTAGAGGGAACTGTGACCTCCTTTAAAATTCCATCAGGCTAATTTTTTCGCCCGGGTTAATTGTTTGATTGCATATTCCCGGCTCATGGCTTCTTCTTTGGTGGCGTAGCCTTCGTAGTAGACAAGAGTTACCGGACGTTTGGTTTTGGTGTATTTGGCTCCGTTTTTGCCGCTGTTGTGGGCTTTCAGGCGCTTTTCCAGACAGTTTGTCCATCCGGTGTAAAGAGTACCGTCGGCACACTGGACGATGTAGGTGTAATTCATGGGGCTCCTTTTTGGGGTGTAAGGTGAAAGTTCTTAATGTTTTACTATGAAAGTCCCGGACGGCAGCCAAGAATGAGCCATGCTTGCATGAGCGAATTATTGGATATCGGACGGGCTAGAGCGTATGAGTAAGTAGGTGATAGCCCGGATTACGAATGCGGTCGGCAGCTGTGGGAGCGCTATAGCGCGGAACAGCTGACTTTCATATATGGTGATGTTGCCAACAGGCGACATGTCCGTTTAGGAATTAAATAAATATTTATGTAAAGGAGTATCGTCATGCTGTTAACTGGCTGACAATGCTCCTTATTTTTATAAAAAGCAATCGGTAAGCTGGTATATTATTTGCAGTCCAAAAGAATACTATAGCGTGTCAGAATAGCTACCATGGCGTGTTCCGGGCTCTTAGCTGCCTGGAAGGACTGGAAAAAGCAGGTAGGATTTAGGTACCGACTGCGGATTTTCCCACCTGCTTTATTATACGTTGTTTTTTTACTTTTGTGAATGTTGATATTTCATGGACTGAATTTTTTTTACGGCAGATACGTGATCGGGTCGATTGGTTCTCCGTCTTTTTTCATGGCGAAGTACAGGTTACTGCCTTCTTCGCTGTAATAATGGTAGGAGCTGCGACATAGCCTATGATGGAACCTTTGGTGACGGTATCGCTTCAGCAACGTCCAGATCAGTAAGCTGACCATAGATTGCCTGGTAGCCGTTTCCAAGCTCCATGGTGACGGTAGTGCCAGTTTGGGCATTATTTTCAATCGAATATACGGTTCCGTTTACTGCGGAAACTACAGGGGCACCTTCCACTGCTTGTACGGAAATCGCAGGGCTCAGTTTATACTGATCCAGAGTTGGGAAGTAAACACTCTGATCCATGCTGTAATCAATGAGAACATGTCCGTTTACCGGCCACTCCATTAATGTATCTTCCGAGAAGTTGATTTCCGGTCCTTTGTGCAGGGAGATCTGGGCGTTTACGCTGGTACTTTCTCCAATGTCAGAGGAGCTGGAAATATCAGCGGTATCGTTAATGTCAGCAGAATTGGTTAAGTCCACGGTATTGTCAAGGCTTGCCATGTCTGTTGCGGATGAATTATCTGATTCGTTTATCAAAGACTCACTGTCTAGGATTCCGGTATCGGAAATTCCGTCCAGATCTGCTTCTACCATGTTAGTACCTGCTTCTGCAAGGGACGAATCATCAGTTGAGTTGGCTCCATCTGCTTTGGCAGTGTCATTTTCCTTGGTGCTTTCCAATGGAAGCACTTCCTGAATATGTTCTGGTTTGTTTGCAACCTGGTAAGCGGTCACTCCGAGAACTGCCATAACTGCAAGGAGAGCGCCGTTGAAAATAAATTTTGCTGTTCTGTTTTTCCTCATATTCTTTTCACCTCTACATACATTCTGTTCACAGCTGTTGTACCTGTCTGTATTTATAGGGTGTCCAGAAAATTGGAGGTTATTCATTAATTCATGAAAATGAGAAAATTTAAATTGGTGGCACTTATATAAGCGGCATGGTATAATAGGGGAAGACATGTGCGGTGCTGTGAAAAATAAATGATGTCGGCAGCTGTGGGAGCGCCATAGGCGCGGAACAGCTGACTTTCATATATGGTGATGTCGCCGACAGGCGACATGTCCGTTAAAAAATAATTTACAGGGGGTAACTTGTGGTGAAGATTACAGAGGAGCTTTTGCAGAAAGCTGATCAGATTCCGAATTTCTCAGATGGCGTTATTATGCCGGATGGGGATTACAGATTGATTGAGGAGAAGGGCCATCTTCAGACCATGATGGCGCTTTTGCCATATCCGGAGAAGGAGATTTGGAAGATGATCCCGGAGAATGATTCGGCACTGTTCTGGATGATCGAGAAGACAGGATGTGTGCTTACAGATTATAATTCAACTGTGGGTATGGTGATGACGCGGTCGCAGAAGGAGGTTTTTGATGCACTGGTTGCCCGTGGGATTATTTCGCCGGAGTATTTTGATATTACCAGGCAGAGGCAGAAGATGCGGGATCAGGGCAAGCAGGGTAGCACTGTATCTGAAGAGAAAACAGAACAGGATTGTTGAGGTATATAAATTCGAAAACTGCTGTACCATTTAATGGACTTTGAAGAGGGGTTAAATGGATACAGCAGTTTTTTAGTTTCTGTTCACTGGCAGATTGCGGGAATAATTTTTCAAACAGGTTCTATCGAGACGTTGACTGCAGCGATAACAAAATTATTGTTCCATCTGCCGTCCAAGAAACCCGGCAGCGGTCTGCGCCAGAAGCTTTTCGCTGGCGCCGGGAATGTCTTTGTCGGTTTTTCCCATGAGGATGACACTGCCGATAGCATCTCCGGCGGCTATGATGGGCTGGATGACCTGGGATGTGGATGGAGCCGGCTGTTCATCCACCACAGGGACTTTGCCACGGTCTCTGGCACTAAGACATTTGGCTTCTCTGTCATTGATAACAGCTTCCAGCTGGCTGCTGATCAATTTTCCAATGAATTCCTTACTTCCCGGACCGGCAGCAGCTACTACCTGGTCGTGTCAGTGATGCAGGAAAGCATGCCGGTGGAATGGGAGAGGGACTCGGCGTATTCTTTTGCAAAAAGGCTAAGCTCTCCGATTGGGGAGTATTTTTTCAGAATGATTTCACCTTCACGGTCGGTGAAAATTTCAAGTGGGGTACCTTCTTTGATTCGCAGGGTCCGACGGATTTCTTTTGGGATGACCACCCGGCCCAGATCATCTATTCTTCTTACGATTCCTGTGGCTTTCATTTATCTGTTCCTCCTGTACTTTATGATGCAATTGTGGGAAACAATTGACTTTTTTTAAACACACTATAGAGCTTGTTTGTTTTGTGGGTTTCCATATTTTGTTAGTGTATGGATAGTATGTGAAAATATGGGGGAATTATGCGCACGAGATGAGGTAATTTTTTTGCTCGTGACAATAAGAAGGTATCATATTCAACAGTTTTTGA
>ENA-OQAA01001427-OQAA01001427.1-human-gut-metagenome-genome-assembly--contig:-NODE-1427-length-12067-cov-2.001843_pt1 | contig 12067 bp, 18 predicted proteins | sample MGYA00242489_ERZ504515 | MGnify/ENA primary metagenome ERZ504515 (study PRJEB26092, sample SAMD00036237) | human gut metagenome | host: Homo sapiens | study: EMG produced TPA metagenomics assembly of...
CACTGTTCGGACTTTTAAAGGAAAAAGCTTTGAAGGATGGTTATACCATGCTTCTGGATGGAACAAATGCTTCCGACGATTTTCGGACCGGCCGGGAATGCAGGCGATCCGTGAGCTGGAGGTTCGTTCGCCTCTTCGGGAATGCGGACTGACAAAAAAAGAGATACGAAGGCTTTCCAAAGAGGAAGGGCTTTTTACCTGGAACAAGCCTTCCTATGCCTGCCTGGCAACAAGAATACCTGCGGGTACTGTGCTTACAGAACCGGAGCTTCAAAAAATCGAAAAGGCTGAAGACAAGCTGTTCAGCCTTGGATTTACGGATTTTCGCATCCGGCTTTTTCATGGGGCAGCGCGTATTCAGCTTCCGGCAGAGCAGATGGCAAAAATGACAGAAATACGGGAAGAAATTTACAGGGAACTGAAGCCATACTTTAAGGCAGTTCTTCTGGATCTGGAAACACGGAAGTCGGTTTGAGAAAATAGATAAAGATCTATAAATGAGCAAATAAAAATCGAATAAAACAGTTTCTTATTTACCGCTGCGTAATGTAGTACATACACAGAGAAAAAATTCAACAGGATTAAGGAGGAGCCGAAAATGAGTCAGTTAAATGAAACGCTGGAGCTGATGCAGACAAGAAGAAGTGTTCGTGATTTTAAACCGGATATGGTTCCGGAGGACATTATGGATAAGATTATAGAAGCGGGGCTTTGGGCAGCCAGTGGAAGGAACCGCCAGTCTCCGATCATTATCAAGGTTACAGATAAGAGTGTCCGTGACAGACTGTGCCGGTTAAATGCGGAAATTATGGGAACGGATTCCGATCCCTTTTATGGCGCGCCGGCAGTGCTGATCGTCCTTGCAGATAAAAACGCCCCCACATATCTTTATGACGGAAGCCTTGTAATGGGCAACCTTATGCTGGCTGCCCATTCTCTTGGAATCGGAAGCTGCTGGATCCACCGGGCAAAAGAAGAATTCGATGGTCCGGAGGGAAAGGAGCTCCTCAAGAACTGGGAATTGAGGGGGACTATGAGGGAATTGGTCATTGTGTGCTGGGATATGTAAATGGAGAATATCCGGAAACAAAAGCCCGGAAGGAGAACCGAGTGTATTCCATAGACTAAAATGACTGGTCCGGCTGACCGGTTTTGTGAGATTTTATTCAGTCCTCAGCTGATCTGCATAGGTATGCTCAGTCAGCTCAGAAAGTACCGCGATTTTTTTATTAATGATCGGGCGCATACAGTTTGGCACATGCTCCTGGTGCGCCCGGTGTATGGCAACGCATTCCTTGCAGTTGCCGTGATATCTGCATGCTTTTGTGCAGGGGCAGTGATCCTTATGGGCATACTCTGTGCGAAAAGCAGAGGCAAATTCTTCCTGGATTTTAAGGCCTTCTTTTCGATTGCCAGATGAAATTCTTTCATAGCTCTTTTTTCTGTTTCATTATTGTCGATAATCATGATTTTCCTCCGTTTTTGTGAAGTTTTGTTTTACAGGCTTGAGATGGTTGTCAGGAACGAATATTTTTTGACCGGATTCTGTTTGTAGTGACATTGTAACTTAGTCAAAATCTGTTTCAAATCATCTTTGGTGACGGCGTTTTGCTCTGTATGTCCCGGGATTTGGACATTTATGAGAGAACACCTTACAGGACGGTACTGTGTAAACAGTAACACCTGTCTGTTGCAATATCATAATATCACGATATTTTATTGAAATATACCATAATAAAAGGTAAAATATATATGAAAATCACCAAACAATGAGAATATTGCCAGTGGAAATCGTAATATATTTTCCTGTAAGGAGAAACGCCATGGAAACAATTAAGGATAATACCCCAATATATTCCCATAACCCCTGTCACAGTACCAAATTCCCCCTTCTTGTACTTGACGTCAGCAAAAAAGTCTGCAAACCTTTTAACGAGGGATTTCAGATGCTGCACTGGCATGAGGAAATACAGTTTGTGGCAGTGCAAAAAGGCGTGGTACATTTTAAGATATGGGAAAAGGAATATGAGCTTTCAGAGGGAAGCTGTATGTTTATTAACTGCAATGTTCTGCATCATATTTCAGAAAAACAGGATTGCAGCTATCACAGCTTTCTGATCCCGCCTAAAATGCTGGGATTTTTTGAGGGAAGTGCCATGGAAGAGCAGGAGTTGATACAATTATCAAAAATCCTGCAGTCACAAATATGATTTTTCTGGCACAGGAACAAAAAGACAAAAAGGTTCTTAAAGCCATGAATCAGCTGGATGACCTTTATTTTTGTAAAACCAGGCCTGCTCATTGGGAATATGCTCTTTCTCTTTGTATCTGCAGGTTGTGGCTGGAAGCAACAGAGAGAATCATGGAGTTTTATGGCTGCGGAGAAGCCTTCGGATACGGTGACGGCGGAAACCGAAACAGAATACTTCCGGAAGTTCTTCAAAAAGATCATGAGCGTGTCCAGAAGCTTCTGAACTTTGTCCATGAAAATTACAGAAACGGGATTACTCTGGAAGAGATTTCCAGGGCGGGAAATGTCAGCATCACAGAATGTCTCAGATGTTTTAAAAGGTATACGAGAGAGTCTCCTTATCAGTATCTTCAGAAATACAGGCTTCAGGCGGGAGCTTCCCTTTTGGAAACAACAGGGGACAGTGTAACTAAAATTGCTCTTCGGGTGCATTTTCCATCGGCCAGCGCATTTATATCTGCATTTCGGAAAGCCTACGGCATTACGCCAAAAAAATTCAGGGAGAGTAAGCAGATAAAATCTCCTTCCCTCCCTGGCTGATAAAAATTTCCGGGTTTTTATGGTGTCCCGTAACGGTCTGGAATTGTTCTCAGCTTATTGCTGTGAAGCTTCTTTTATTTCCGAGATATCCGGCTGGGCCATAAGGGAATAGTTGGTGTAATAAACCACAAATCCCGGTTTGGCTCCTGCCGGTTTTTTTACATGCTTTTTCTGGATATAATCAATTTCCACCTTGGGGGCAGTGCGGCCTTTGGAGTAATAGGCAGCCAGACGTCCGGCTTCTTCAAACGTGCGGTCAGGCAGTTCTCCGTCAGGGGTTTTTACGATCACATGGGAGCCTGCCATTTTTTTTGCGTGGAACCACCAGTCATTTCCGGATGCCTGCTTAAAGGTCAGCTCATCGTTCTGGAAGTTGTTTTTTCCTACAAAGATATCAAAGCCGTCACTGGAAACATAGTGGAAGGGCTTTGATTTTTCCTGAATTTTTTTGCCTTTTTTGGAAGGAATAATGTTTTTTGATAAAACCGTATTCTGTTAGCTCCTCCTTGATTCTGACTGAGGATCGCTTTCAGCCCGGGCAATGTCCAGGGCATTGGAGATGGACTCCAGATGTTCGATTTCAGATTCTGTTTCTGCAATCTGACCGGTAAGAGCCTCTTCCGTACGTTTCAGCTTGGTGTACCGGTCGAAGTATTTCTTTGCATTTTCTCCCGGAGTAAGGGTGGGATCAAGAGGAATGGTAACCTCTTCGTTTGTATAATAATTCAGGGCCTTAAAGGACTTGCAGCCTTCCTCCAGACCGTATCCGTAGGTATTGATCAGCTCGCCGTAGATCCTGTATTTTTCCTTTTTGGCAGTATCCTTCATCTGTTTTGTCTGAAGGGCATACTTCTTTCGGTTTCTTTCAAGGGCAGTCTGAACGATCCGGCGAAGGTCAGAAGATTTCTGGCGGATACGGTTCAGGGTATCTCTGGAAGAATAGTAGGTGGACAGCATGGAAGATACGGTTTCAAATTCCACGCTGTGATATTCCGGTCCGAACTGGGTCAGAGGAAGAACGGCATATTCTACCGGTTCATTTCCGCGATAAATGATATTTGGAGTAAAATCCCCTTCCTGTATCTGCTCCATCAGTCTTTTGAATGTATGATACAGAATGGACGCAGGCGGTTTCATCCAGGAGAGAGGCAGGGTCATTGCCATCAATGGATGCGCGGTAACAGATTTCCTCTGCAATAAGAGGACTTAAACCCGTAAGGGAAGAATAGAGCGCCCTGGAAATATTGCAGGGCTTTTTGCATACTGCGCTGATAAATTCCTCCTCGTTAATAGTAAGGGGATCTGACTTTTCCTGAGTCTGGGGAAGAAAATACTGCCGGCCCGGAAGAACCTCTCTCACAGAGCTCATGTGAGAGGACACATGTTTGATGCTGTCAAGGACCATTCTGTTTTCATCGCAGAAAATAATGTTGCTGTGTTTGCCCATAAGCTCCATGATAAGAATTTTTTTACAGGGATCTACCATTTCATTTAGATGCTCCAGCTCAAATTCCACCACTCGCTCCATTCCCGGCTGTTTTATAGAAGCGATTTTTGCGCTGCCGATATGTTTGCGCAGAAGCATGCAGAAATTGGGCGCAGTAAGGGGGCTGGGCTTGTTTTTATCAATAAAATAAATCAGCGGAAGAGAGGCGTTTGCAGACAAAAGCAGTCTGCACTGTCCCTGACCGCCTTTTGCCGTGATCAGAAGTGCGTCTGATTCCGGCTGGGCGATCTTATTAAAACGTCCGCCGTCAAGATATTTATGTAATTCCTGAACATTGCTGCAATGGTAATTCCGTCAAAAGCCATAATGAGTACTCCTTTTTTCTTTCTGGCTACAGTATAGCATGTCTGTGAGAATTCCGCAAAAGAATATGTATGGTAATTTGCCGGGCTGACAGTCGCAGAAGTTATTTTGTTACCGTTTACACGGTACTGTTCCGTAACCGGAATGAACTGGAACTTTTTGATCGGATACAGAAAAAACAGTTTGACTACCCTGTTTAGATGCTCTATAATAAATCTGTATGTAAACATATATTGTGTCTGATGGAATATGCAGACATACATCATGCAAAAAGAAGTAACCTGCAAAGTGAGACAACATTATGATAAAAAGTATGACAGGCTTTGGCCGTGCCGAGGCCGTGACAAAAGAGTGGAAGATCACAGTTGAGCTGAAGTCGGTAAATCACAGATATCTGGATCTGAATATCAAGATGCCCAGAAAACTGAACCTTTTTGAGGGACAGGTTCGTAATCTGATGAAGACTTACATGCAGCGGGGCAAGGTAGATGTTTTTATTACCTATGAGGATTATACTGCCGGAAGTGTGGCTCTTAAGTACAATCGTGATCTTGCAGCAGAATATCTGGGATATTTTAAAGAGATGGAAGAGGAGTTCCGGTTGAAAAATGATATCGGTGTAGCTGCACTTTCCAGATATCCCGAGGTTCTGACTATGGAAGAGCAGCCGGTCAATGAGGAAAAACTGTGGACCTGCCTTGAGGGACCTCTTCATGAAGCGTGCAGACGCTTTGTGGATACAAGAGAGACCGAGGGAAGAAACTTAAAAAATGATCTCCTGACCAAGCTGGATGCGCTGGATGAAAAGGTCAGCGCAGTGGAAGCCCGTTCCCCTGAAGTGTTCAGGCGTACAGAGAAAAGCTGGAAGCAAAGGTTCATGAGCTTCTGGAGGATTCTCAGATTGACGATAACCGTATTGCCGCAGAGGTTGTGATCTATTCAGACAAGATCTGTAATGATGAGGAAACAGTACGGCTTCACAGCCATATCCGGGGCATGAAAAAAATCTTACAGAAAAAGAAGGAATTGGCCGTAAGCTGGATTTTATGGCACAGGAAATGAACAGGGAAGCCAACACCATTCTGTCCAAGTCCAATGATATTGAAATTTCTGATATTGCCATTGATCTGAAGACTGAAATCGAAAAGATCCGTGAGCAGATTCAGAACATAGAGTAACGGAGGCGGAAAACGGTGGCAAAGCTGATCAATGTAGGTTTTGGAAATGTAGTAAATTCTCAGAAAATAGTTGCTGTGGTAAGCCCGGATGCGGCTCCTGTCAAGCGTATGGTTCAGAGTATCAAAGGAACCAGAGCGCTGGTAGACGCCACACAGGGACGTAAGACAAAGGCAGTGATCGTTACTTCAGACGATTATGTGGTGCTGTCGGCGCTGCAGCCGGAAACGATCGCAAGACGTTTTGCGGAAGCATACGATTATGAGGAGCGAGGAGAGGAACATGAGTAAAGGCGTTTTGGCAGTGGTATCCGGATTTTCCGGAGCCGGAAAAGGAACAGTCATGAAAAAGCTTCTGGAAAGCTTTGATGACTATGCGTTGTCGGTTTCTGTAACAACCAGAAAACCAAGACCGGGAGAGGTGGACGGAAAGGATTACTTTTTCCGCACCAAAGAAGAAGTGGAAGAAATGATCGCTCAGGATCAGCTTCTGGAATATGCCCGGTATGTAGACAATTATTATGGAACTCCCCGTTCTTATGTGGAGGAAAAGCTTTCTGAGGGCAAAAATGTGATCCTGGAAATTGAGATCCAGGGCGCGATGAAAATAAAAGAAAAGATACCGGAAGCGGTTCTTATTTTTGTAACGCCTCCTTCTGTGGACGAGCTGAGAAGACGTCTGGAAGGACGGGGTACTGAGACACAGGAAGTGATCGAATCCCGTCTCAGCCGCGCTGCTGAGGAAGCGGAAGGAATGGAAGATTATGATTATCTTCTGGTAAATGATGACCTGGAGGAGTGTGTAAATGAACTTCACCGGATCATTTCAAGTGAACGCTGCAAGACACAGCGGAATACAGAGTTTATTAACAGAATCCAGGAGGAATCCCGGGGATTAATGAAAGGAGATTTATAATATGATACATCCGTCATATTCAGAACTGATTCAGGCGATCAACAACAATGCAGAGGAAGACGACAACACTATGATGCTGAACAGCCGCTACTCTCTGGTACTGGCTACCAGCAAACGTGCCCGTCAGCTGATCGCCGGCGCTGAGCCTATGGTAAGAGGAGCTGCAGGAAAGAAACCTCTGTCCGTAGCCATTGATGAATTTTATCAGGGTCAGGTAAAGATCGTGGCTGACAACACAGAAGAGGAAGAAACTTCAGAGCCGGCAGTGGAAACTGCAGAGGCTGAAGCAGAAAACGCTGTACAGACAGCAGAAACAGAAGAATAAAAATAAAAGGGGCGGTGTAAATCGAACTCCCGGCGGCATTTTTTGAGGATTCCGGCGGAAAGATGATTCTGCAGCGCTCCTTATATATATCAGGAGAACATATGAAAGTATTATTTATTTCACTTGGCTGCGACAAGAACCTGGCAGATTCCGAGGAAATGCTGGGGCTGCTTACGGGAAAGGGCCATGAGATCGTGGACTCTGAAGAAGAGGCAGAGGTAATTGTCATCAATACCTGCTGTTTTATCCATGATGCAAAAGAAGAGAGTATTGAAAATATTCTGGAGATGGCGGAGTACAAAAAAGCAGGAACCTGCAAGGTACTGATCGTGACAGGCTGTATGGCGCAGCGCTATAAAGAAGAGATCATTGAGGAGATTCCTGAGGTAGACGCAGTTCTGGGAACCACCTCTTATATGGATATTCTGAAAGCAATTGACGAAGCCTGTGAGGGAAGACATTTCCAGGAGTTCCGGGATATCAATGAACTTCCGGAGGATTCCGGAAGAAGAGTTCTGACTACAGGCGGCCATTATGGTTATCTGAAGATTGCCGAGGGCTGCGACAAACACTGTACTTATTGCATTATTCCTTCTCTCAGGGGAAGATTCCGTAGTGTTCCTCAGGAGCGGCTGATCGCTCAGGCAGAGCATATGGCGGAACAGGGGGTAAAAGAACTGATTCTGGTAGCTCAGGAAACTACCATGTACGGTACGGATCTTTACGGAAAAAAGACTCTTCATCTTCTTATGAAAGAGCTTTGTAAGATTAAGGGAATTCGCTGGATCCGTGTTCTTTACTGTTATCCGGAAGAAATTTATGATGAACTGATCCAGGTTATGAAGGAAGAAAAGAAAATCTGTCATTATCTTGACCTTCCCATTCAGCATGCCAGCGACCGGATCCTGAAAAGAATGGGCCGCCGCACAACCAGAGCCCAGCTGACTGCCACCATAGAAAAGCTCAGAAAAGAGATTCCGGATATTGTTTTAAGAACAACGCTGATCACAGGCTTTCCGGGAGAGACAGAAGAGGATCATCAGGAGCTGATGGAATTTGTGGACGAAATGGAGTTTGACCGTCTGGGAGCCTTTACCTATTCTCCTGAGGAGGGCACTCCTGCAGAGACCATGGAAGATCAGATTCCTGAGGAGATAAAAGAAGAAAGACGGGATGAGATCATGGAGCTTCAGCAGGAGATTTCTCTGGAAAAGGGAAATGACCGGATCGGTCAGGAGCTGCTGGTCATGATCGAAGGCAAGGTGTCCGGGGAGAGCGCTTACATTGCAAGAACCTATGGAGACGCCCCGAAGGTGGACGGATATATTTTTGTTCAGACAGGCGAGCTTCTTATGACCGGAGACTTTGCAAAGGTTCGGGTGACCGGAGCCCTGGAATATGATTTGATAGGAGAATTGGCAGATGAATACACCGAATAAACTGACTGTTGGAAGAATGATACTTGTGCCCTTTATGGTTCTGTTTTTACTGACTGACCTGGGCGGAGAGGCAAACCGTTATATATCCCTTGTTATTTTTGCCGGAGCCAGTATTACGGACTGGTTTGACGGTTATCTGGCAAGGAAACACCATCTTGTAACCAATTTCGGAAAATTTATGGACCCGCTGGCAGATAAGCTTCTTGTGTGCTCTGCCATGATCTGTATGATCGAGCTTGGAAGACTTCCGGCATGGATCGTTATCATTATTATTGCAAGAGAATTTATTATCAGTGGATTCCGTCTGATCGCAGCAGAAAACGGAGTGGTGATCGCTGCAAATTACTGGGGAAAATTTAAAACAGTTTCCCAGATGATCATGATCATTCTTCTGATTCTTCATTTCGGAGGAATTTTTGCAGTACTGGAGCAGATCTTTATCTGGCTGTCTCTGGCGCTTACCGTTATTTCACTGATCACTTATATATGGCAGAACCGTTCTGTCCTGTCCATGCAGGAATAAAAACGGCTGTTTCAGAATATCGGGGATACAAAAAGGAGGCTGTAAAAGATGATTACAGAACTGGTAGCAGTAGGAACTGAGATTTTACTTGGCAATATCGTAAATACAAACAGCGCGTATCTGGCAGAAAAATGCGCGCAGCTTGGACTTTCTCTGTATTATCAGACCGTTGTGGGAGATAATGAGCAGAGAATGAAGGATACCATTAAAACGGCCCTTGACCGTTCTGACGTTGTGATTCTTACCGGAGGCCTGGGGCCTACGAAGGACGATCTGACAAAGGAGATCACAGCGGAAGTTATGGGGCTTCCTCTTGTGGAAGACGCTCACAGCAGAGAGCTTCTGGACGCGTACCTGAAGCAGTACGAAAAAAATGACGCTCAGCGGAGAATCACTTCCAATAATTATAAACAGGCAATGGTACCTCAGGGAGCCCTTGTTCTGGATAATCATAACGGAACCGCTCCGGGCCTGATTATTGAAAAGAACGGAAAAACAGCAATCCTTCTTCCGGGACCTCCAAATGAGCTGAAGCCTATGTTTGAGGAGGAGGTTTTCCCGTATCTTCGTAAAAAACAGCCGGAGATCATTTATTCACAGATGGTAAAAATCTGTTCCATCGGAGAAAGCCAGGTGGCAGAGGAAATTCAGGATCTGATTGAACAGCAGTCCAACCCTACCATTGCTCCTTATGCAAAGACCGGGGAAGTACATCTGAGGGTTACAGCCAAGGCAGAAAGCGAAAAAGAGTGCAAAAAGCTGATCAAGCCGGTTGTAAGGGAGCTGAAAAGTCGGTTTGGCAAAAATATTTTTGCAACAGAAGAAAAAAAAGACTCTGGAAGAGGCAGTAGTGGATATGCTGAAAGACCAGAAGCTTACCCTTTCTCTTGCAGAGTCCTGTACAGGCGGCGCTATTGCGTCCAGAATTGTAAACGTTCCCGGCGCCTCTGAGGTATTTCTTCAGGGCATGGTAACTTACAGCAACCGTGCCAAGCGGAAAAGCCTTGGGGTAAAAAAATCAACACTGAAAATGCATGGCGCTGTTTCTGAGAAGTGCGCCAAGGAAATGGCAAAGGGCGGCTGCTTTGTTACAAAAACAGACATCTGTCTTTCTGTTACGGGAATTGCCGGACCGGACGGCGGCACAAAGGAGAAGCCGGTAGGTACTGTGTTCATGGGCTGCTGTTATAATGGAAAGACTGTTGTCCGTGAATATCATTTTACAGGCAACCGGGCAAAAATCCGGGAACAGTCAACTGCGCATGCGCTTGCCTTTTTAAGAGAATGTATTATGGAGGGTGTCAGCAAAAAAGACTGATTCCCTAGCGGATCATTCGCATAAGACTTACAATGCGGTCAATTTTTGCAGCTTCCTGAGGGGATTTTCCCATTTTGAGAACTTCCAGAACAGCGGAGATTTCATTAGAGGAAAAATTAAGCCCGTTTCCTTTTCCCCGGGAAGCTGCATCCATCAGAAAAGGGAGCATATCTGAGGCGTTTTTGCCTGTTCCCTGTTCTGCAAGATTCTGAAGCATTTCCAGTTTACTTTTATCCATATCTGCAAGTCTGGGGTCATTCTGCCAGTTTTTGTCCATAGGATCTCCTTTTTTAATTATTCGTTTAAAATCTGAAGCATTTGTACCAGGATCAGCATGTTGGTAAGCTGATCCACTTTTTTGCCGGCTTTTGCCATAACTGAATCTGCGGATATCCTGAAGCATTTCCACCGGATCGGCAGCTGTGTTTTCGCAGATCTGCATGTCAGCGCGTTCTGAAGAGAACAGCGCCATTGTGTTGGATAATTCCTCCAATTTCGTATAAAGAGAAATGATCTGCCGTGCAGAAGGCGGGAGATAAGGAACGGCTGCCTTGATAAGCTGTGTCTGGTCGCTGCTTACCATCTGGTCAAGAGCGGTCTGAGAAATAAGTTCCTGATCCATAGTCAAGACTCCTTTTTTATTAATATATGATTCTTCTTAAAGAATATGTGACTGAATTTTCAGGCGGAAGGTGTGTACCTGAAAAATATCTGCTACATATAATATATAGAAAGCAGATCAGGAAGTGACAGAAATTGAATGAAAAAAAGCAGAAGCTGATTCTGGACGGCAATGCCTTTTATGAGATAGATCTGGAGTGTCTGAAACAGAAAAAAGAAAAAGAGCACAGAGAAAAACAAAGGGCTGAGCATCAGAAAAGGCAGAGGAAATAACCTCTGCCTTAAAAAGACCAGATAGTTCAGCAGCAGCCGTTATTGCCGCCGCATCCGCCGCAAAGCAGAAGCAGGATAACGATGATCCAGCAGCAGTCGCCATTATTACCGCCGCATCCGCCTCCATTGCCGCCCCAGCTGTTGTTGCCGCAGAGGCACATGAGAATGATGATCCAGAGAATACAACTGCAGGAGCTGCCGCCCCACATATTGTTTATGGAAGAATTTCCACATCCGCAGCTGTTGCCGCAGCCACAACTGTTTTCACATCCGCAGCCACATCTTTCTTCTCCGCATCCGCAGTTCGTAGCAGCTAAATCACTCATTATAAAATCCTCCGAAATTTGTTTTACACTTCATCTTATGTGAAGGGGATGTCCATTGTGACACTGTTTATTGACATAAAAAAATATTTTCAGTATACTCAGTTTAAAATATCATGGAGATACAAACGAGATGTTTCTGAAGAAAGGGGAGTTTATGCATCCATATGTAACTGTGATTCTGCTCACTGTGGCAGCGATTCTGCTGCTGGTGACCTGGATCTTATATGAAAACAGAAAGCAGAAAAAAAGAATGCTGAGAAAGATTCAGAGGATTTACGGTAAAGTACCGGAAAGAGAATATGCTGCCGGAGATCTGAAAAATATTTCTCATTACTTCCTCAGAAAAAAGGGGGACGATTTCTGGATTGATGACATTACCTGGAATGACCTTGATATGGACAGAATTTATATGCTGATCAATCAGACAGTTTCTTCGCCGGGAGAGGATGTCCTTTACGATATGCTGAGACGACCGGTTTTTCGCCAGGAGATATTGACCGAAGGGAAAAACTTGATCCGTTTTTTTGACTGAAAATAAGGAAAAACCGGG
>ENA-OQAA01001428-OQAA01001428.1-human-gut-metagenome-genome-assembly--contig:-NODE-1428-length-12066-cov-1.700394_pt1 | contig 12066 bp, 14 predicted proteins | sample MGYA00242489_ERZ504515 | MGnify/ENA primary metagenome ERZ504515 (study PRJEB26092, sample SAMD00036237) | human gut metagenome | host: Homo sapiens | study: EMG produced TPA metagenomics assembly of...
CCTTTTGAATTCCCCCAATGGCTTTCCACCCATTTCCCAGGCCCCACTTTGCCGGGACGTTATCCCATGAGATGTCTTTCATGCGTGATGGAGCAGCCAGCTTATAAACCATATCGTTATCTGCCAGCTCCTTGTCATTTCTTGCCACAACAATGATGCGCCAGGGCAGTTTGGCTTTCGGCTGGCAGGAAGCAATGTAGTTTTCACGCTCTGTGACTAATATTTGCAGTTGGTTATGCCCGCCTTGTTTTTTTTGTTTTGGGGGACGGCGGCAAAAGCGGAAGTGAGTGCTGTTCCCCCGTTTCTGTTGATGAGGAACATGCCCGGATAGCTCTCCACGTCGGATTCGGCAATACAAAGTTTACGGCCGTTTTCCTGCTCTATTACTACGGGGGTAAACATCAGTCTTTGGGGGTTCAGTCCGGATAGCTCTATATGTGTATAGGTGTTTTCAAAAGAGTTGGAGAACTGGCTTCTATCGGTTGTTTATCGCCATCTTTTACATAAGGAACAATCGATTTGTAGTCCTTGTTGAAGTTGAAGGCGGCTTCTTCGTTTGTAACTTTGAACGGTCTGTTTCCGGTCGCTGCGAACCGGTATGCCATTCCTTCATTGTACATTCTGAAAATGAGGTTGAAATGTTCCCGGAAACTTAACGTCATTTCATTATAGACATCCTTTACTTCACTGCGCTTGTAGAAGGAGAGGGAATCTCCTCATTTGCCTGGCGATGGCTGACTCTCTTAAGATGGGAGCCGTTGCCCCAGACTGTCCCATTATCCAGATGTACTGATAAGGGAGAGGGGGCTACCAATGTATGCCCTTCTTCCGTCAGCTCGTAAGTAATCCGGTCACCTATATATAAGGTAACCTCTAACTTGCCGTCCGGTGAGTTTAGGCGATATTCTTTTTGTCCGAACATGTTGGGATGATGAAAAGCAAATGTTGTGAGTAAGAAAAGTGTTCTCATGTCGTTATTTATTTTAGCGTTTGTTTTTAATTTCATACTTGTAGACAACATAGTCATTGATTGATGCAGAGAGATTTCCAGCCTTCCTTTCTTTCCGGTTACTGCTGTCATAGCTTTGCCGTGTCCCATCAGTGGGATACATCTTACTGTGACACCTTCTGGCAGCCAGGTTTCGACTTCTGTAGTCCCTTCTGGATGATTTTCACGGTACACAATCAAGTATCCTCTATCTTTCTTTAGAGACTGGAAGCCGGTCCAAGAGCGTCCCGACGGTTCATCTCCTATGGGTAGGATAGTGCCGGAATGCATGTCATGCTGAAATTTCTTGTAGGCTTCTGTATGTTCTCGTAATGTAAATGCTTCCTCGGGTAGATTGGTACCTTCCATCCAGGCAAGCGGCTGTCCTGCTAAAGTCGTAGCAAACAGATATTCAAATGAATAGTTTTCCGGAGCGAAGACTTCTCCTTTATATTTATCCGTATTTCTCCATTTGTTCAGGAACTCTATTTGCAGCTTTTCTGCCGGAACATATTTGGAAAGCATCCAGAGGTTACGCAAAGTCCAGTAAGGATAGTAGTTCTGCCAGTCGGTATAACGGTTTTCCAGAAAGATATTTCCATATTCATTGAACATGTGGTAGCCTCCGCGGCGGCTGGCTGTCGCATCAAGGTTGAAAATCACTGCCTCGTCCGTCTCTTCCAGCACTTTGTTGAATAAGCGGTGCAGGTTTGTTTTCGGCTTCTTTACTGGGAATGGTGAGTCCGTCTATCTTGAATACTTTGATGCCGTATTCGCGATAAAGCTGATGAGTGCTTGCGCATCTTTCTGCCAATCGGCAAAATCATTTTGTATGCTGGGATTGAACCAAAGACCGATTTCAATACCTAATTCCTTGCCACGCTTTACGATGGGATGCAAACCACGTGGATACTTTTGCGGATCGGGTTTCCAGTAGTCTTTATTGTTCCAAATGTTCTTGAATGAACCGCGGGCTACAGCTGAATTAGGGCTTTTACCTATTTGCCAGCCATCATCAATCTGGAAATGGGTGATTCCCAGACGGGCGGCGCGTTCCAGTTCTTTCAAACAGAAGGATTCGTTTACTTTTGAGTCCTGGCTACGGTCTCCCCAGGTGTTCATCATAATCATCTCGTCGCGGTCGGCCCGGTAAGTACGTATATTCTTCTGATATGAACGAAGCGCTTGTAGTCGGCTCAGTTCACCTTCTCCGTATATTCCCAATACGCATCCGTATGTTTTGGTCCAACGGTCGGGAGTCACGTCTTTCTCGGTAATGCCCAGGCCGGTTACTGTAAACTTCCCGAAATCAGTCAGAAAATCCTTTCCTTGATAGGCTAATTGTACCGAAGAGCAGGGAGCCTCTTTTAAAAAGAAGATGCCACAGTTGTCCTCGCCATTAAAGGCAAACAGCAGATTGCCGCGATATCCCAGTTTGCGATAGGAAATAATCTCTTTCTCGAAAACCAGGTTGTTGTGCCAGTCGGTCACATCGGAAAATTCCACGCTGCGAGCGTGCCAATGTTGTCCTTGGAAATGGAACTGGTCTAGTACAGCGGTTACTTCTTTAGATTTCATGTCTTCGGCGAATTCAATATTCTTCCGGTCGGCTGCACTAACTTCTCTGCCTCCGAAAATACTGTTTACTGTTCCTCTTAAATAGGTGTCGCAGGCTATGGCTGGACAATCATCATAAATACGATATACCGTTTTATATCTAGCTTCTCCAGGCTGAAAGAAACTTCTACTTCAGATAAGCGGGAAATATTTTAGTCTCTTTTACGGGAACTACTTTGAGTGAACCGTTTGATGGTTGCGGCAAATTTTTCGTTACTCTGAAATCTGGAGTAAGGCTGTGGTTCTTCCATGATTTTCCATTACTCTTGTCGGTCAGGCGGTAAGTTATGATATTTCCCCCGTTCCACAAAAAGGTACGTTCGACCAAGCTGTTTCCGATGGTTAAAGTGTCATTTTTCAGACGGCCGTAACAAGTATCTTGTGCGTGTAACGAATATCCTCCGAAAAGGACAAATAATAATGTTAGAATATTTTTCATGATATGCGTGTTTTATTAATACTTAAATTGTAGTATCAACGTGTTTCTTACTTCTTGTTTTTTTCAATGATAAATATACGAGGCTCTTTTAATAATTTTTGTTCATTGAACTTCTGATTATCGGGAATCCCTTCTTTTTTTCCTACTCCCTCTTTCATCAGTGCTTTCAATTCCGGTAGGTGTTTCTGATATACTCCTCTCGGAGTGGTGTTGTACTTTTTACATAAGGAAGCTGCCATCCCGACAACTTCGCCCATCATTCCGGTGGTACGCATTACGCGGACAGTGCCCAGTGCCACATGGGTAACACTGATATTGCGGCCGGCCATAAAAAGATTCTCGATATTTCTAGAATATAGGCAGCGGTAGGGCACTGCGTAAGGATATATATGGATGTGTTTGGTTGCTGCTTTGAAGGGCGCATCAGGAAAGTGTGACGCATTGAGTGAATCCGGGAAATGCAGGTCGATGCTCCAGGTTGTGACGAAGGAGGCATCTTCGTGATAGACATTTTTGTCTATATCATCTTGCTTTAGAATATAATCGCCCAACAATCGGCGTGATTCGCGTTTCCCGGCAATATAGGCTACCCAGTCCAATGCGCGGTTCTTATATTTCTTGTTGTCCTTTAATTCATTTTTCAGAAACTCCAGTTAGAATAGATGACCATTAAGCCATAATCACGTATACGTTCGAAGTCGTCGATTTGATTGAAGTTCATGCCGGTTTCCCATTTCCATTCACCCATCGTCACTTTTTCGCAATTCTTTTCATTGAATTGCAGGCCGTACGAGAAAATAGGGAAACGGGTAGGTTTACCTTTGTCTGCAGAGTACCATTGTACGGATGAACCCATTGTCATTTTGTCCGGTTGAATCGGTGCCAGCTCTTCTCCGTATTCGGTACGGGATTCGCGTCCCATGTTGTAGTCTGCACCGGCCAGATACCCGATGGTGCCGTCTCCGGTACAGTCGGAGAACAATGGTGCTTTCAGTTCCACTTCTTTTCCATTCTCTATATGCTTGATGATGACAGATTCTATTCTGTTGCCATCGGTCTTTACAGATATGGCGCGGTAGTTGGCATAAAGGGTGATATTCTTTTCATTGGCGATAAAAAGCTCCTTCTTTTCATCTTCATAGTTTGCGGCAGGTTTGGCATTTCCTTCTTTAGAATGTCCGAATTCTCTTATCATACGTCCCAGTCCGGAATTGGGGCCTACTCCGATATTGCCCCCTAAGTGAACCCTGACTTCAGAGCTATTATTGCCGCCAAGTACTGGGCGGTCGTTGATTAATGCCACTTTGCATCCCAATCTGGAAGCGGTTGCGGCTGCACACATACCGGCTATACCGCCACCAGTTACAATCACATCATAGGAGTATTGCTCCGGTTCGGCTGGAATATCCAGCATCTTTTTACGGAAATCTGTCAGTTGTGTGGCCTGAGCGGGAGGGAGCTGCCCTTTTTCCGTGGTAAAATAAATGGCATCGCAACGGCCATTAAAACCGGTCAAATCTTTTAATGTCAGACTAGAGCTTCCTGCTTTTACAGAGACTGTTCCGGCAGGTTGCCACATCCATTGTTTGCCCTCGTCCCCTAAAACCACTGGCAACTTTTTATTGTCGACGGCTAAAGTGAATTTTCCCGGTCCTTTACCATCATACCAGGGAGAAGTCCAGTTGTAGGTGCGTACAAATACATAATATGTACCGTCTTCAGGAAAAGAAATGGTAGTGGAGGCATCCTCAACCGGGACTCCCATTCCATGAGCCATCAGATAAGGTGAACCCATGAGGTCCATGAATTGCTGGTCTACTACCCATCCCCCCTTTCTGTCAAAGCTTTCTGCTTCCACCAATAACTTGCTGGGTACTTGTTTCCTATTGCCTGAGGGCTTGTTGGCTTGTTGAAATAGTAGAACCTGCTTGTTGGGTTTTATTTCGAAAGTAATTTTGGTCCCTTTGAACAATTCCTTTAGGGTGGCTTCAAGTGGGGCATTGGATACCAGCAAATCTTTTCGGGTATCAAGATTGGGCAGTTTGTCGGTATAGAATACATTGTAGCCGCTAGTCTTTTCAATTTGAGGTATAATCTGCTTGATAGTCTGCTGGTTTATAGATAAACTGATTTGGGCAAAGCTATTTCCCCAGAAGAACAGCACTCCCAGTAATATTGAAAATCGCGTAATTATTTTATTTTGTCTCATGTCTTATCATATCAGGTTAATTACTTTTTTACTTTAAGGAAGGTACGACAAAGACTAACCCTAATTAAGCTATTAGAGTATATTAAAACTATATTTCTCGAATGTTTAAATTTTATTGTCGCTGCCAGAAGTAGGTCATTGTGTCTGAGGTAAAAATCCTATAAAATCTATTCCATATACTTTTTGTTTTAGTTAATATAAAGGGCTATTTTACACTACTAATATATTATAATCGTATTGTCAGATTCTATCTTGTAATTAATGCCGCCAGCTTGGCTGATGTATTCCAATACATTGTTTAAACTGCCGTTTTTAATGATGCCATGATAAGTATATTGTTTGGCTTTCTCGTTTTTGAATATAAATTTGCAATTATACATTCGAGTAAGCATGGTACAAATTTCTTCAAAGGATTCACCATAGAGTGCTAGTTCGTTGCTTCTCCACAGTAAGTTGCTTGCATTAGGATGAAGCTCGCTTTTTTCGAACTGTCCATTGGTCAGGTTGCAAACGAGCCTTTCGTTTGGCTTCATATATGCCTCGTGTCTGCCGTCGTCTACTTTAACCTTTCCACTTATCAGGATTACAGCTACTGATTTATCGTCTTTATGTGCACGTATATTGAAGCTTGTACCTAACGCTTGTACATTGATACCATTTGCTTTCACGATGAAAGGCTTTTCCTTGTCCTTTGCAACTTCAAAATAGGCCTCTCCTTCCAGGGAGACCATACGTGTTTTCTTGTTGTAAGTGTTGTCATATACAATTCTTGAATCGGAATTGATGTAGACCTTTGTGCCGTCAGCCAAAAATTATGTCGGCCTTCTGCCCGTTGGATACGGACATGGTGACTTCTGTATTGGCGTCATCGGCCGGTCGTTTGACTCCTGCATAATAGGCTCCGCTTCCCACTGCCAATATGATGCAGGCAACTGCAGCATAGCGCCCAATCTGACGCAGGAAACGGTTCCTTGTTTTCAGGACCTTCGTTTCGTGGTGGAACTTGCGTCTATCTGGCTTAAAAGTTCGGTGAACATTTCATTTTGTACGGCTTTGTCCATCGTGTCCGGAGCCAGTGCCCAGCATTGCTGATAGTATGCGGAAAATTTCTGTTGAAAATCCGGTTGCTTAATCCATGATTTCAACTGTACATCTTCTTCAGGGCTGGTCAGTCCTCGAAAGAAACGATCCAAAAGTTCAATATGACTGTCTTTTTTATCCATGTTCTGTAGTATATATCTGTATGCCTGCCAAAACACTCACGGATTTTCGTGCTTTAACAATTATTTAGAAAGTAGAAGGAGAGGAAAAGCATGATGAATTTGCGTAATTCTTCTTTCAGTAGTTTCATAGTACGGTAGAAATGAGCCTCTACGGCACGTTCCGTCAAATCTAGCTGTGAGGCGATTTCCTTGTTGGACAGTTTTCCTGCTCTTTCAGCTGAAAGACTTCCCGTGAAACTTCTGGCAGGCTTTGCAGAAGTTGCTCTATCTGTTTTTCAATGATGGAGACGTCCATATCCATCGTATCTTCCTCGATAGCCTCTGCTTCTGTTTTTCAGCTTGTTTTCTACAAATTTGTTGTGTAATAATCTTCGTTCGGTTTCTTTGTATACCATGTTGCGTGCGATGGTGCATAGATATGCCGGAAAACTTTTCTCGGTATCCAGATTACTGCGTTTTTCCCATATCGTCATGAAGCTGCTTTGGGTGATGTCTTTGGCTAATGATTTGTCATATACGAGAAGGACGATGGTGTTGTACAGCCTGGCACTGTATTTTTCGTACAATGCTTCAAAGGCAAATTTATTGCCTTCTCTCAACTTGGCTACCAATAAAGTATCATTTTCTTTCTGCATATTGATTCATCTTACATTTACGCATTCTGAATGGTAGTGTCTTTGTATAGTAAAGTACTATTCCACATAGACTCTGAAAGAATGAACTACAAAGGTGGTGTTTTTATTATTTATTTAAAAGTTTTTTGCTGAAAATATACTTTGTGTGATTATTATTTAATTCTATATTCCACGATGAAGGAGGATGGCAGAAATAGTCATTTGCAGTATAAGAAGTGGTAAACTGATGGATGGTTTTAGGGGCTTATTGTCAATACTGTCTTATCCTGCTGGAGTGAATGAAGTGATATAGCTTATCTGATGTCCGCCCCCCACATTAGTTTATTGCGAAGGGTATCAAAGAAAATATGGTTGAACCGTTTCACTACCTTTATGCTATAGTCGGCACGTGAGATGTGCAACTGGGTCGTTTCTTTGCAGGACTCGCTACGGCCGTCGATGGCAACCAAGAAGTTGTGGCTGCGGCTTTCCACATCAAGTGTAATTTCCCAGTCGTCACAAATGACGATGGGACGGACGTTGAGGCTGTGTGGAGCCACCGGTGATGGCAATGGTTTTACTGTGGGGCACAATGACCGGACCGCCGACGCTGAGTGAGTAGGCGGTGGAACCGGTAGGTGTGGAGATAACTAGGCCGTCAGCTTGATAAGTGGTCAACGGAGCGCCATTGATGGCGGCGTGGATACTGATCATGGACGAACTGTCCCGCTTCAATACGGCTATCTCATTGAGGGCGTAAGGGGATTGCATCAAGCGTTCATCGTCGCACCTCAGTTGCAGTACACTACGCTCTTCCACCTTATAGTGGTTGTTGTAGATTTCATCGAAGGTCTCTTCCATCTCTTCCGGTGAGATGTCGGCAAGGAAACCCAGCCGGCCGGTATTGATGCCAATATGGGGATATTCTTCTTTCCTACACGGCTGGCTGCTTTCAGGAAAGTGCCGTCGCCACCGATGCTGATAACCATGTCGGCACAGAAATCATCTCCGTCAAACAATTCGGCGTCAGGTATGTTTAAATGTAAATCGGTAGTCAGGAAGTGATGGAATTCCCGGCAGATGCAGAGCTGTGCATTATGCTGTCCGAGCAACCGGAAGAGGTTTTCTGCATGCGAGGATTTCTTTGCTTGGTAGGTATTTCCGAATATGGCAAATTTCATAATCAATTCTGTTGGATTGAAGTGCAAAGATGCTATTTTTTTCTCAGAATGCTGCCAATATATAACTATTATTTGTACTTTTGTCCCAAACTATAAACCGAATTATGACTAGATTAAGCGTTAATATAAATAAGGTGGCAACGCTGCGCAATGCCCGTGGAGGTGATGTCCCGAATGTTGTGAAGGTAGCGCTGGATTGTGAAGACTTTGGTGCTGATGGCATTACGGTGCATCCCCGTCCTGACGAGAGGCATATCCGCCGTAAGGATGTATATGATTTGCGGCCGTTGCTGCGGACAGAGTTCAATATCGAGGGTTATCCTACACCCGAATTTATGGATTTGGTCTTGAAGGTGAAACCGCATCAGGTAACTTTGGTGCCCGACAGCCCTACACAGCTGACTTCAAACGCAGGCTGGGATACCAAGACCCATTTTGACTTCTTGAACGAAGTGTTGGATGAGTTCAACAATGCTGGTATCCGTACTTCCGTATTTGTTTCCACCGATGCCGAAATGATAGAATATGCTGCCAAAGCCGGTGCCGACCGCGTGGAGCTATATACGGAACCTTATGCTACGGCTTATCCCAAAGGACGGGAAGCGGCTGTAGCTCCTTTTGTCGAGGCTGCCAAGGTGGCCCGCAGCTTAGGTCTGGGGCTGAATGCCGGACATGATCTGAGTCTGGTGAATCTGAATTATTTTTATCAAAACATTCCGTGGCTGGACGAGGTATCCATCGGGCATGCGCTGATTAGTGACGCGTTGTATCTGGGATTGGAGCGTACGGTCAAGGAATATAAAAACTGTCTTCGCTGATGAATGTAATGTTGTTATTGGCCAAGTGGCTCCGGCACTGACTGACTCTATTGCAGGTGCCAATCCGGTACTGACACAAGTAAACGCTTCCGACGAAATGAATTTATGGAGCATGGCCATCAAAGGTGGCTGGATTATGATTGTCTTGGGTTTGATGTCCGTACTTTGTTTCTACATCTTGTTTGAACGTAATTATGTTATCCGGAAGGCGGGGAAAGAAGACCCTCAGTTCATGGATAAAATAAAGGATTATATTTTGGGTGGGGAATTGAAAGCTGCCATTGCTTATTGTCGCAGTGTGGATACTCCCTCGGCCCGTATGATTGAAAAGGTATCAGCCGTTTGGGACGCCCGGTGAACGATGTGCAGGCTGCCATCGAGAATGTGGGTAATATTGAGGTTGCCAAACTGGAGAAGGGAATGACGATTATGGCCACGATTTCCGGTGGCGCTCCTATGCTAGGCTTCCTTGGCACGGTGACGGGTATGGTACGTGCATTTTGGCAAATGGCAAATGCCGGAAATAATATTGATATAACGTTGCTTTCCGGTGGTATTTATGAGGCGATGATTACTACGGTGGGCGGTTTGATAGTCGGTATCATAGCTATGTTTGCCTACAATTACCTGGTGACATTGATAGATGGCGTGGTCAACAAGATGGAAGCCAAGACAATGGCATTCATGGATTTGTTGAACGAACCGGCGAAATGATTAATTAAAGAATTAAGAATTAAAACTTAAAGGCGTGTTAAAACGTAGAGCTAAAATATCACCCAATTTCAGTATGGCGTCCATGACGGACCTGATTTTCCTGCTGCTGATTTTCTTTATGATAACATCTACCATGGTATCGCCCAATGCTATCAAGGTACTGCTGCCGCAGGGAAAGCAACAGACTTCTGCAAAGCCTTTGACAAGAGTCATCATAGATAAGAATCTGAATTATTATGCTGCTTTTGGCAATGACAAGGAACTGTCTCTGACGCTTGAAGAATTGACTCCTTTCCTACAATCGTGTGCGGAGAGGGAGCCTGAAATGTATATAGCTTTGTATGCTGACGAAACAGTGCCTTACCGGGAAATCGTGAAGGTGCTGAATATTGCAAACGAGAATAAATTCAAGATGGTGCTGGCTACACGACCACCGGAAAACTAAATCGTACATTGTACATGGCTAAATTGTAAATGCAATGGTGAATCGGAAGAAGAAAGGAAAATATATAGGTATGGCAGGTGCACTTGTGGTGCATGTTGCCATTATTGCCCTTCTGATACTTGGTAGGATTCACACTGCCGGAACCCTCGGAAGAAGACGGTGTACCCGTTATGCTGGGACGAGGTGCCCGATGCACTGGCGCTGCCGACCCTTCTTTAGTAAAGGTGGATGTCATGCCGGAGGAAACCGCTCCTCAGGTGCAGGAAACGGTGGAGCAGGACATCATTACGCAGGAAACTGAAGAAACCGTTGCCATAAAGCCCAAAGCCGAACCCAAGAAAAAGGAGGAGGTGAAGAAACCGGAAAAGACGGAAGCCGAAAAGCGGAAGAGGCCCGCAAACTGGCAGCGGCAAAAGCCGAACGGGAACGTAAGGAAGCGAGGAAGCTGCCCGTAAACGGGTAGCTGGCGCTTTTGGCAAAGGTGCCCAAATGGGTAGTAAAGGCGATACGGAAGGCGAAGGTATTCAAGGAAGTCCTACGGGAAATGCTCCGTCCGGAGCCACTTCGGGTACGGGAGGCTACGGCTCGTTTAATTTGGGCGGACGTTCTCTTGGTGAGGGCGGATTGCCGCGGCCGGTATATAATGTGCAGGATGAAGGTAGGGTTGTGGTGACCATCACAGTGAACCCTGCCGGACATGTGATAGCAACCAGCATCAACCGCCAGACCAATACCGTCAATCCCGCATTGCGGAAAGCGGCAGAGGATGCTGCCAAGAAAGCCCGTTTCAATGCGGTAAGCGGCTTGAACAATCAGACGGGAACAATAACGTATTATTTTAATCTAAAATAAGAGGAGGAACAATTATGGGTACAGTTTATGTTTTTTTTGCCGACGGATTTGAAGAAATAGAAGCTTTTACTTCTGTGGATGTGATGAGACGCGCCGGACTGAACGTAGAAATGGTGACGGTAACCCCTGATGAAATAGTGACGGGAGCACACGATGTTCCGGTCTTGTGCGATAAGAATGTAGTGAACTGCGACTTCTTTGATGCAGAGCTTGTATTATTGCCTGGCGGTATGCCGGGTGCGTCCACTTTGGAGAAGTGTGGAGAACTGCGTAATCTGGTACTGCGTTTTGCCCAAGAGCAGAAACCGATTGCTGCTATTTGTGCGGCTCCTATGGTATTGGGTAAGCTGGGATTGCTGAAAGGAAGAAGGCTACTTGCTATCCCGGCTTTGAACAGTATTTGGAAGGTGCCGAATGTACGGGTGCTCCGGTAGAAAGAGACGGCAATATCATCACTGGTAAAGGACCGGGCGCTGCCATGGAGTTTGCATTGGCCGTAGTGGAGCTGTTGCAAGGCAAAGAGAAGGTGCAGGAACTGAAAGAAGCTATGTGCGTAACGGATTTATGATTTAAAATCATAAATCATAAATCATAAATCATAAATCATAAATTCATGTCCGCTCTCTATCTCATCCCTGTCACGCTTGGCGACTCTGAACATCGCCCGGGTCCTTCCCGAATACAACCGGGAGGTTATCCTTTCCATCCGTCATTTCATTGTCGAAAATGTACGTACGGCACGCCGTTTCCTGAAAAAGACAGAGCCTTCGATCGTGATTTGACAATCTTGTCTTTTATGAATTGAACAAGCATACGTCGGCCGAAGCCGTTGCCGCTTATCTGGCTCCTTTGGCGGAAGGCGAGTCGGTCGGTGTGATCTCGGAGGCCGGCTGCCCGGCGGTTGCCGATCCGGGGGCAGATGTGGTGGCTATTGCACAGCGTAAAGGTTACAAGGTGGTTCCGCTG
>ENA-OQAA01001429-OQAA01001429.1-human-gut-metagenome-genome-assembly--contig:-NODE-1429-length-12053-cov-1.940802_pt1 | contig 12053 bp, 14 predicted proteins | sample MGYA00242489_ERZ504515 | MGnify/ENA primary metagenome ERZ504515 (study PRJEB26092, sample SAMD00036237) | human gut metagenome | host: Homo sapiens | study: EMG produced TPA metagenomics assembly of...
CATACAACATGTCTGTTTACAACACGAAGGCAAAAAGATAAAACTGAAAGGATTAAACTTAAAATATTTTCAAGCTTTTATTAATGATCAGGATTTTTTATTGCTTTATAAACAACTGGCAGCCTTTCATCACCTCAATGAAAAAACGGAACTGCATATTGTAAAATCCCGGGCATATCAGGTAATCAGCCAACTGAAAGTCACACTCAAAGAGGTAGATATTGACATTATATCTATACGGGACATTGGCTACCAACTTTTGTTCAATGCAAATCAGACTAAAAATAATACCTCATCCCTTCCCAAAGAAACAAAACTAAAGGCATAACAGGAAAAAAAGAACATGTCGTTTTTTTAGTTTATTCACACTTTACCCATAGGGGAAAACCTCCGATCTTGAGTTTTAATGGCAGAAACCATAAAAAAAAACAAGATTATGAAACAAAGCAAAAAACTGATGGCACTTCCCCTCTTCTATGCATTGATGCTGACTGCATGCAATAACAACAACAGCATTCCAAGCAGCTATATCGGATTCAAGAATACGCAACAAACCATTACTTACGATCCGGCACAGGACATTCAGACTTTCTCCGTCACCATCATTTCAGGAGAGAAAATGACTGAAGACACCCGACTTTCCATCAGATGCTCCGGACAAAGCTTTGCACATCCTGAAGACAAGAATCCCATCTTTCCGAAAGGGAAAAAGAAATGAACTTCAACATCAAGCTAAACCCTAAAAAGATAAATGTACCGTTTCTGCATATCAGCTGTACACCTCAGGTTAAAGATTCACAAACGACCAAAATGACTGTGGCATTAAAAAAAGAAATAATGCAAATGAAACACGACAATCCAACCCTATAAAAAAGAAGAAAGACGCGTCAGGAAGCTTTCAAAAGTTCTCTACGCGTCTTTCCCAGTACAGCCTCAACAGGCAAAATCCAATTTATTTAGCCAGGCTGTATACAATATCCATAATCTGCTTACCCAGTTCATCAGCAGCCTCCATGGTTGAAGCTTCTGAATAAACACGGATAATCGGTTCTGTATTACTCTTACGCAGATGTACCCATTTGTCGGGGAAATCAATTTTTACACCATCAATGTCATTGATTTCTTCGTTCTTATACAGTTCTTTCACCTTGGCAAGGATAGCATCTACATCAGTTTCCGGAGTCAGGTCAATGCGGTTCTTCGCAATGAAATAGTTCGGATAAGAAGCACGGAGTTCCGTAACTTTCTTGCCTTCGTGTGCAGATGACTCAGGAACAAAGCAATACCTACCAGAGCATCACGGCCATAGTGAGAAGCAGGATAGATTACCCCACCATTACCTTCACCACCGATTACTGCATGAGTAGCCTTCATCTTGGCAACCACATTCACTTCACCTACGGCAGAAGCATTGTATTCCATACCATACTTGCGGGTTACATCACGCAATGCACGGGTTGAACTCAAGTTAGAAACGGTATTACCCGGAGTGTGTTTCAATACATAATCAGCTACTGTAACCAGTGTATATTCTTCACCGTACATGGTTCCGTCTTCGCAGATCATTGCCAGACGGTCTACATCCGGATCGACAACAAAAGCAACATCAGCCTTTCCGCTCTTCATCAGGTTCATGATATCGCCCAGATTCTTTTCAAGCGGTTCCGGATTATGCTGGAAGTTCCTGTAGGCTCGCAATACAGTTTTTCTACATGTTTCACGCCCAGCTGTTCCAACAACTGCGGAAGAACGATACCTCCAACAGAGTTTACACAGTCAATAGCCACATGGAAATCTGCCTTGCGGATTGCTTCTACGTCTACCAGATCCAATGCCAGCACGCTGTCAATGTGCTTCTGGTTATAAGAATTATCTTCCGTATACTTGCCCAGATGATCTACATCAGCAAACTCAAAAGCTTCAGCTTCTGCGATACGGAGAACTTCATTTCCTTCTTCCTTATTCAGGAATTCCCCATGTTCATTCAGCAGTTTCAATGCATTCCACTGCTTTGGATTATGGCTTGCAGTCAAGATAATACCACCACAAGCACCTTCCATAGTAACAGCCAGTTCTGTGGTAGGAGTAGAAGCCAGACCGATGTTTACCACATCAAATCCCATCCCCATCAATGTTCCACATACCACATTTTTCACCATTTCGCCAGAGATACGGGCATCACGTCCGACAACGATTTTGTTACTCTTTACCGAGGTTGTCTTACGAATCAGCGTAGCGTAAGCCGAAGTAAACTTTACAATATCCAGCGGATTCAGCCTTCGCCGGCATGGCCTCCGATAGTTCCACGAATACCGGAAATAGATTTAATTAAAGTCATAATATAAAATATTAGCGTCCAAGGTTATATGTTATTTCGTAGTAACAAGGGTAAACATAGCGTGAAGCCGTTACGGTTCCTGCACTATGAGGCACCAGCAGGCGTACACGTGCTACGTCTTCCGATGAATTGGTACGAGAAGGTTTCAGATACTGCAAGGGTAACAACCAGCCTGTCGGTACAGAAGTCTGCTCGTAAGTATCATACATCTGAGAAACACCTGAGAAGGTTCCAGAATAAGAAGTTCCGCTGACTGTCAGCTTGAATTCTTCAGGATATCCCCAATAAGTCGGGTTATTGATATGCATATTTGCCGTCAGCGTATCACCGGCTTCCATCTGAATATCATCATTACGTGTCTGCAATGCCATTTCCACGAAGCGGGATTCTATATAATAAGTTCCGTCCGTCAATGGGGAACCGACTCCGCGCTGCATTACATTCATGTAAACTCCGCTCTCCTTGAAAAGCACATATTCATTATCTGCCAGCGTCATGGTATCCTGTGAGAAGAACGTATTCTCGTCGATTACCTTGATGTCATTCTCCAAAAGATACTTGTTGATGGCATCAGCTTCCTCTTCTTTCTTTTCAGCATACGTCTTATCATTATTACAGCTCTGCATACCCAACGCTGCAAGGGCAAGCATAAAAAACAGGTGTATTCTTTTCATTTTCTTACTTATTAACGACGGCAAAAATAATAAATTGCTTTTTATCCGCACGTTTTTTTTTTTATCCTATTATTTTTTTTAATAACTAATTTTTCAATAATAAATCTTCATACTTCACCAGTGCCCGTTTAAAGAGTTCTACGGCTTCCTCCATGGTTCCGTAAAACTCTCCGCCTGAAGCATTCAGATGACCACCTCCGTTGAAGAACTCAGCAGCTACCTTATTACAGGGGAAATTTCCACAGAGCGCAGAGAAACCTTGATCATATTCTTGTCGCTGTCCTCACGCAGAAAGACAGAGAAGCAGATGCCTTTCATCTGCAAAGGAATATTGACAAAGCCTTCCGTATCTCCTTTCACATATTGGAGCGGCTTTGTTCTGCCTTGCTGAGAGTGATCAGGCCGAACGGAACTGAGGATAAAACCTGCATGCGGTCGTAAAGGACATAGCCCATCAGACGCAAACGGCCTTCTGAATAGGTATTAAACACCTTGCGATAGATTTCATCCTTATCAATTCCCTTGGACAAGAGTTCGCTGATGATAAAGTAAATTTCCCGGTTATTGGAGTTGTAGGTAAAACCTCCGGTATCAGTCATCATACCGGTATAGATGCACTCTGCTCCTTCATAAGTAATGTCTTCAAAACATCCTAACCGGCAGATCAAACGGAAAATAAGTTCTGATGTAGAGGAGATCTCCGGATGTGATATGGTGACACGTGCAAAAAGGTTCAGGATTCAGATGATGGTCAATCATCACTTTGCGTCCCTGGGCAGCAGCCACCGGTGCAGCCAGTGCGTCAATACGTGAAAGCGCATTAAAGTCCAGACAGCAGATAACATCGGCCTCACTGATCAGTTTGTCTCCAAATTCAGCATACTTGTCATAACGGATGATATCTTTCGCACCGGGCATCCAACGCAGGAAATCCGGGAAAGCGTTCGGCACGATAACATTTACCGTCTTACCCTGCTGACACAGGAAATGATATAGTCCCAATGAAGAGCCGAGTGCATCTCCGTCCGGAGAAACGTGAGTCACTATCACGATTTTATCTGCACGTTCAAAATAGGTTTCTACCTTATCTATATTGGCTTGTAGAATTACTTTTGTCAACATATCTGTTTGTTCTCTCTGTTAATGCGTTTTTGAAAGGGCAAATGTACGAATTTATTTTAGATTCTGCCGAACAATTCCCCAAGAACCTTTCGAAGAAATTTCAACACAAGGTATCCCCAGCTTCTTGCATTCCTCCTTCAATGACAGCCGGTAAGCATCACTCAGTGACAGGTCAAGAACGACATGCTTCAATTCAAAAACACGGCTCAGGGAAGTTATATTTCCTTTGAATCCCCGACAGATATAAGCATAGTCCAGTGGCAACCGGGAAGCGGCCTGCTTTCCCTTCCAGCGACTGCTTTTCATCAGTCCGACGGATAAGCTGTCTATCCGGTAAACTCCGTCTGCTTCTGCCAGCCGGGTCAGGCTTTGCCTGCGTCTGGAGTAGAGTTCCGACCGGGCAAAATACAGCCGTTCATCCACGGGCTTTATCCAGTCAAGAATCCGGGTACCCAGCAGTACGTTCAGTACAATCAGGAAGGAAATCAGGACATGTTTCCGCTTTCCAGTCCAATAAGCATATAGCAGGGCCAGTAGCAGATAGCACAAGACCAGCTGAAAGCCGGAGATATAGACAGACGTTACCTGCGAACCGGACAGCTGCTGAATCTGGAACATACTGCCATTCAATGCTTCGGCCGAAAGACGGACGAGATCAGCCGCACGTTCTCCCATCCAGGGAATTCTCTCAAAGGCCAAAGCCGCCAGCGAACTGCCTAAAATACAAACAGCCAGCGGAGTTACCAGTAAATTGGCCAGCAGAAAGTATGTGGGAAAGGCACCGAAATAGAACAGAACAAAGGGAAGTGTCCCCAATTGTGCTGCCATTGAAACTGAGAGGGTGTTCCATAACCAGCGAATCCGACGCAGCCGGCCGGCAGCCAGCCTGAGAATACAGGATAAAACAGCAGTATTCCCCATACTGCCAGAAAAGACAACTGAAAACTGACATCAAACAAATAGAACGGACGGTATAACAGCATCAGAAAAGCGGCAAGCGACAAAGACAGGAATCCGGAGAAACGTCCTTCCAGGAAAAAGGAAGCTCCCACATAAAGAGAGAACATCGTCACAGCACGTACCACTGAAGCACTGATCCGGACAGAAAAGCAAAAGCCCACAACAACAGTACAGTCAGGACACCTGTCAGGGATCTGCCCAAAGGAAACAGGCGCAACGGATAAAGCAGTAAAGTCAGAATACCCGCCAGTATCCCGATATGCAAGCCTGACAATGCCAACACATGACTGGCCCCCGAAGCACTGTATGTTGCTTTCAACTCAGGAGTCAGATCGCTTTTATCCCCGACCGTAAGCGCAGAAACCACAGCCAGAACATCTCCGTCCAGTCCCCACTCTTCATACCGTCTGACCACAAGCTCCCGCACCAGCAAAGCCTGTTGCCTGAATCCCCGGCTCCCGGCCCGCTCCAGACGCATCCACCGTCCGGCAAAAGCCAGTCCGGTTCCACTGATCCCCTGCCGGTGCAGATAAGCACCATAGTCGAACCCCGAAAAATCAACATCTGATACAGGACGGCTCACCGATGCATAGAAACAAATCTTGTCCCCACACTGCAAGATGGTCTGTCCGGTCGTATCAGGCATCCAGTAAAGCAGTATGGAGCGATCCACTTTCTTCCACTGTCCGGTTGCCTGAAGAGAATCACCTGCCGGCTTCCAGGACATGACCTTCACCTGAGCCTGCCAGGTCTTCCCCTTACGCTGGGGAACGGTTTCCACTACTCCCTGATAAGCAACTTCATCCGACGGCCATTCATAGGAGACCTGCCGGTCTTCCATCAGATAAAGGATTCCTCCCAGCCAGAAAAAACACAGGAAGGTTACTGCTCCGAACACATATCTCACAGCCGGACGTGACATTCCATGACAGGCCGCAGCAGCCACAACAGAAAGCACCAGACCCAGCAGAGACAGCTCAAGAGAACAGCAGTCCGCCAGAAATCTGTCGAATAAAAAATTCCGGTTGCCAGTGCCATGGTCAACCGGAATAAAGGATAAGTTATCAAATGGGAACAGTTCCCAATTTACTATTTCATATTTTTCAGTTGATGAATGGTACCGATCATGTCATCGGCTTTAAATACGGCATTACCTGCACCAGTACGTCTGCTCCGGCTTCTATCAATGAAGGAGCAGTCTGGAGATTCACTCCTCCATCCACTTCAATCAACGCATGGGAACCTGTTGCAGTAATCAGCTCACGCAACTCGCGTACTTTTTTTCAGCGTGTGGGGAATGAACTTCTGTCCGCCAAATCCCGGATTGACACTCATCAGCAATACCATATCCACTTCTTCAATGATATCTGCCAGCATGGAAACCGGTGTTGCCGGATTCAGGGTAACCCCTGCCTTCATTCCTGCTTCCTTGATCTGCTGCACCACCCGGTGCAAATGCGGACAAGCCTCAAAATGCACATTCATCATCATGGCACCCAGGTCTTTCACTTCCCGGATAAACTTCTCAGGCTGTACAATCATCAGATGTACATCCAGCGGTTTCTTCGACAGTTCAGCTACATATTTCAAGACAGGAAAGCCAAACGAAATGTTCGGTACAAAGACTCCGTCCATGATGTCAATATGCAGCCAGTCTGCCTCGCTGGCATTGATTTTATCCAAATCTGCTTTCAAGTTGCCAAAGTCTGCCGACAACAAGGAGGGGGAAATCAGTATCTCATTCTTCATTTTACACTTGATTTAAACATGATTGAACAAAGGTAACAGAATCTTTCGGGAAAAGAAAGGCCACGCATGGAAAATTTGTCTTCTTGCGGGAAAAAGCAAAGTATGTAGATGGGAAATCCGGTGACAAAACCCTGTTCCGGAGGTGTCTGGCCGATGCCTGGACAACGTGCAGACGATTCGCCCGAATCGTGCGGTCGATGCGGCTGAATCGAGCGGTCGTTGAAGCCTCATCGTGCGGTCGTTGCGGGCCGATCGTGCGGTCAATTTTTTGCCCGGTTCTGTCCGGTCTTCACGCATCAGGGAAAGCTGAAACGAAGCCCCATCTGCAAGTTAAAATTCAAAGGATGCTCCTTCCGGATTGTTTCTATACCACTATGATCATCAAAATAATATACCACACCCGGTTCCACATACAATCCCAGCTGACGGGTAAAGTTTACCTGTGCACCGACGGCTGCAGACACAGACCATTGCAGGGAGCTGACTTTCAAAGAATGGGATTCAGACTCCCGCTCTTCATTATTGATGACATATACGGTTTCCAGAGTTCCTGATACACATTTTTCCAGCATCCCTCCTGCAGATCCATAAAAGCCAAAACGTTCATTCGACCAGATATTGCGATGCACTTTTAACGGAATCCCCAGGTAATGCAGCTTATGCTTATCCTTCCAATAGTTCCTGTCCGAACCGGAAGTCAGGTCCGTAGACAGATAAGTATACATCAGCCTGTTTCTACGGCCCACTGAGGAGTCAGATTCCATTTGAACGACATACCGGCAGTGACCGGAACATGATGATGGATATGCGTGTTCGAAGTCTGCTCCCGTTCACTGGTCAGGATCGTACTGTAAGCCACGGTATTATCATCCAGAGGCGCCATACAAACTTCATTGATGGCAGGAGTTGCCGTTCTTGAAGTCAGACGGCTAAATCCATTGAAAGTATTGGTGTTTGAATACGGGATGTTTCCGGCAGTCACTCCCACAGACCAGTTCTGCTTCTTGCCTTTGGAACGTAAGTTCATCGCCTGCTCACTTTTCTGTCTCAACTGTTTTCTGTCCGCTGCACGGAGCTTCCGGATATTCTCTTTCCGCCTTCTCTTTTGACGCTGCTCTGCCTGCTCTCCCGTACGCGTTTCCACAGGCTGTGCAACCATATCTGCTTCCGGAACAGGTTCCGTTACATTCTCTTCAGCCGCGATGACCGGATTTTGAACAGCCAGCAGCACTTTAGCCGCACGAGGAAGAGGTTCGCTTACCTTTGCCAGCTGCCCGGCATCGGGTTCAGAAACCGGTTCCACTGGAGTCACAACAGGCTGTACAGCTTCCTCAATCTGCTGTTGGGCAATCCGGCTTTCCTTACTTAACTTATCAGCTTCCGGAGAAGACCAGAACCATAGAGTCAATGAAGAAACGGCCAGCACCAATACAGCAGCTGCGGCAGCCTGCCATTTCCGCCACATAGGAATAACCTTGGGAGTATCCAGTTCTGACTCCAGCTGCTCCCACATTCCGGCAGCAGCGGTTCAGAATAATCCTCCATCCGGTTCCGAATGTCCTGTATCCACTTATCTTCGTTCTTCATCACTTATAATTTCTTTCTATATTCATTTATCTTTTTTATCAGCAAAGTTTTCGCACGGTAAAACTGCGAAGAAGATGTATGTTCAGTAATGCCCAGTAAAGCTGCAATTTCCTTGTGGCTCTTTTCCTCAAAAACATACAAGTTGAACACCGTCCGATAACCGTCGGGAAGCTCTGCAATCATCTTCATCAATACAGAACAGGGGATTTCATTCATGTCGCCGTCATCTGCTTCCAGTGTGTCGGGTATGTCATCCATCAATACTTCCTGCTGTATCTGCAAGTTCTTTTTACGCAGGTATCCCAACGCCTCATTGACCATTACACGTGAAAGCCATGCCCGCAACGAGCCTTCACCCTGATAGGAAAACTGGCCTATGAACTGAAAAATACGGATAAAGCCGTCGTGCAAAACATCTTCAGCCGCTTCTTTATCACCCGTATATCGGAGGCAAATAGCCATTAAAAGACCGCCATACTGTTCATACAGCTGCTTGCGGGCTCTGTTATTTGCTTGTTTGCATTGCAATGCCAACTCTTCCTCTCCCATATTCCGGTTTTCCCTCGTTCTTTTTACAGATAAATGATTCGATTACGAAAATACTGCATCCGAAAGCATTCTTTTTTTACTTATCGCACTTGCATATGCTCAGCCAGACGATATCCTCTCAGGAAATCTTCTACCTGTATCCGCTTTTACCGGCCAGCTGCAAGGAAGTACATCTACGAAACCATCGGTCGAAGCTATATGAAAGAAGGTCTTTCCGTCACTCACGACAGTTCCGGGTTGCAGATCATGCGTTTGAAACAATTTACAGGTTTCAAACAGTTTAAGCATTACCGGAGCAGCTTCTCCCGCACAAAGTTCCGTCCATGCAGCAGGATAAGGAGACAAGCCCCGCACAAAGTCATAGACATGTTTTACTCCTTTGCTCCAGTCTATACGGCAGGTCTCTTTAAAGATTTTCGGTGCCGGACGCAACTCGACATTCTGTGTCAGACACTCCTGAGGAATCGTTTTCACCGTTCCATCAAGAATGGCATCTACCGTTTTCAATACCAGATCGCCACCCAGTTTCATCAAACGGTCGTATACGATCTCCACATTGTCGGTATCTGCAATCGGCACTTTTACCTGATCAATAATTTCTCCCGTATCAATTTCGTGTTTCAGGAAGAAGTCGTAATTCCGGTTTCCGTATCTCCGTTCATCACTGCCCAGTTGATCGGAGCAGCTCCACGGTACTGCGGAAGCAGAGAAGCATGGAGATTAAAAGTTCCCAGACGGGGCATGTTCCAGACAACTTCAGGCAACATGCGGAAAGCAACCACAATCTGCAAGTCAGCTTTCAGCGCACGCAACTCTTCAAGGAAATCCTCATCCTTCAGTTTTTCCGGCTGAAGCACTTTCAGTCCCTGCGATACGGCATACTGTTTGACCACACTGGGCTGCAGCACACTGCCGTGACGTCCCATCGGCTTGTCGGGCATTGTTATAACTCCGACTACATTATATCCTCCTTCTACCAGCCGCCGCAAGCTTTCTACGGCAAACTCAGGAGTACCCATATATACAATTCGTAAGTCTTTCTTGTCCATATATTCTTTCGCGTTTAGATTATTCGGCTGAAAAGTCCACCAGAACCTGGCGGTTACGTATTCAGCATCTTCGATTTGGATACAAAGCCTTTATACTTGTTGTTCTCATCTACAACCGGCAAGTTCCAGGCTCCAGTCTTATCAAACTTATGCATCACTTCTTCCATCGAGTCATTTGTATAGATCCGCTCCTGAGGCTTTCTCATGAATTTATCCACATAGAAACGGTGGTACAACTCCTGACGGAACATAAAATGACGGATATCATCCAATACCACAATACCGATCAGAACACCATTGGCCTCTACGACCGGGAACAGATTTCGGGTTGATTTGGAAATCACTTTCACCATTTCAGCCAAATCCATATCCGGACGTACCGGCAGAAAATTGGTTTCCATCACGCTTTCAATGTTCATCATTGTCAGAACGGCCTTGTCCTTGTGATGGGTAATCAGTTCTCCCTTCTTGGCCAGACGCATGGAGTAAATGCTGTGAGGCTCGAACACAATGATTGTCAGGTATGCACAGACGGAAACAATCATCAGAGGCAGGAACAGTCCATAACCGCCCGTAAGTTCGGCAATCAGAAAGACACCGGTCAGGGGAGCATGCATGACTCCGGACATCAGTCCGGCCATTCCCATCAGTGCAAAGTTCTTTTCGGGAATGAAGACATCACCGATTCTGAATTCGTTGCAGACATATGAGAATACAAAACCGGCAATACATCCCAAGAACAGACTCGGTGCAAAGATACCACCACATCCGCCTCCGCCATTGGTTGCACTCGAAGCGAACACCTTAAACAAAATGATCAGCAACAGATAGACAACCAGCAAACTGCTATGACCATAGAAGAATGAATTGTTCATCACCGTATCCCAGTCAGTAGACGAAGTTCCGTTCAGCAGCAAAGTAATCGTATCATATCCTTCACCATAGAGCGGAGGGAAAAGGAAGATCAGGATACTCAGCATAGCAGCTCCGATCACAAACTTGACATAAGGATTTGTATAACGCCGGAAAATGTTTTCAATCCAGTTCATAGCCCGGGTAAAATACCAGCCACCAGTCCGCAAAAGATTCCCAGGGCAATGGCATAAGGAATACGTTCCAGTGCAAACGGATAATCCAGATGAAACTGGAACATGGCTTCTGTTCCGGTTAACAGATAAGAAACGGAAGCAGCCGTCACACTGGTAATCAGCAAAGGAAGCAAGGATGCCATCGTCAAGTCAATCATCAATACTTCCAGGGTAAAGACCAGTCCGGCAATGGGTGCCTTGAAGATACCTGATACAGCTCCGGCCGCTCCACAACCGACAAGCAGCATCAGCGTTTTATGATCCAGACGAAAGATACTTCCAAGATTGGAACCTATGGCAGAACCGGTCAATACAATCGGGGCTTCGGCTCCTACTGAACCACCCATTCCGATGGTAATGGCAGAAGCACAGACTGACGACCAGATATTATGCCGCTTGATGCGGCTCTGCTTTCGAGAAATGGCATACAAGATCTTCGTGACTCCGTGACTGATATCATCACGCACAACTTCCGAATAAAAAGGCTGGTCAGCAGAATTCCGACAACCGGATAAACCAGATAGAGCCAGTTGGCACCCGTTGAATCAAAGTTCTCAGTCAGGAATTCCTTGATATATTCTACCAGAAACTTCAAGACATAAGCAGCCAGTGCCGTAAAGAGACCGACCAACAGACTCAGAACAAGAATGAACTGCTTATCGGTTATATGCTTTTCTCTCCAGCTGATAAACCGTTGAAGCAAATTAAACTTTTCATCCACTATTTTCATTATCTCATCTCCGTCACTTTATTCTCTGATCACCTTAACTTCACCTGTCCGGCCCAGTTTGATAATACTGGATGGTTTGAGGATGCCGGTTTCTTCCCTGCGATAGTCTACAACGTAATCGACAGCCTGCTTAATTTCCTCACTGATTTCACTGAACACGGCAGGAGCCGGCTGTCCGCTGATATTGGCTGAGGTAGAAACGATTGC
>ENA-OQAA01001430-OQAA01001430.1-human-gut-metagenome-genome-assembly--contig:-NODE-1430-length-12042-cov-1.576164_pt1 | contig 12042 bp, 15 predicted proteins | sample MGYA00242489_ERZ504515 | MGnify/ENA primary metagenome ERZ504515 (study PRJEB26092, sample SAMD00036237) | human gut metagenome | host: Homo sapiens | study: EMG produced TPA metagenomics assembly of...
CCCCCATTTGCATCTTACTTTCCATTACCATAATTTTCAATTTTCCTTCTTTTCTCTTTTTTCTAAGATTATCTTATCGCTGTTTTTCTTTTATTTCCCACAAATGCAATGATAAATAATACGACAATACAGATGATACATGCCACTTTTCCTGCTGGTGTTGCTGCTCCGGCTGTGATAACTCCTTCTGCATCTGCTGCTGTTCCGCTTGAAGCAAGTCCCAAATTGTGGCAAAGGGCTGCTCCTACAAACATTCCGATCACAGTCATTCCTGCATCAGATGATCCCTGCCCTGCAAGAACAAGCTGACGAAGTGGACAACCACCCGCTAAAGTTGCCGCAAATCCTACCGTATACATACCTAGAATGTTCCATAAATGATCTGAGTGCGCAATAATTCCAGGTGTGTCAAAACCTAAAATAAAATTTCCTGTTGCGATATTGTAAATCAACATTACAACAAATAAGCCACCGATCACCGATAACAGATCAAAATTTTTTCATAAGAATGACGTCTCGAATACTTCCTGCAAAACACATTCTTGACTTTTGGGACAAATGCGCCAAATAACAATCCGCCAATCAATGCGATTACAATCGGCGCATGTTTACTTCCCGGTCCCTCTGTGCTGGACGCCAGAAGCGTTGTTCCGACTGCAAGAATCAAAATTCCCACCATAAGTACCGGCAGCACTGCTCCGCTCATCTTGTTCGTTTCATGTGCCCTTCCAAGGCTGAAACCTTTTTTCAATGCAACAATCCCAGTTGCAATTCCAAGAATAAATCCAATCAATGCCACATACGCATTCAAATCCCCTGCCGACATACGAAGTACCATTCGAAGCGGACATCCTAAAAATACCAATGACCCAATCATGATAGCAATTCCGAGGACAAAACGTGTCATCGGAGATGATCCTGCTGTAGAACGATATTCTTTTGTAGCCGCTGAAATCACAAATGCACCTACCACAATCCCGATAATCTCAGGTCTTGCATACTGTACAACCGCTGCCTGATGCATCTTCAATGCACCTGCTGTGTCTCGAATAAAACAGGCAACACAGATTGCCATATTTGCCGGATTACCAAAATAGGCTAGCACCGCTGCAATCACACCGCATAACGCACCGGCCAATGCTAATTTTTTCTTTGAATCTGAAAAGTTCATTTTCAAATCCCCCTTCCTTTGTTCTCATATAAAAATTGTAGCATATCGGTAATTTACGGTCTAATTGCTTTATCTTATAATCCTCATAGGAAATTTCTATAAATATGTAACAGAAAATGAGGTGGAAATCCACCTCATTTTCTACTCTTCATTATCATGATGCTCTTGTGCTGCTTCTGCAAATTCACTTTCTTCTACAACTGCTATCGCTTCTTTCTTTTCCTCTTGTACCGTCTCTTCTTTTAAAACGTCCTCTTTTGAAGTCTCTTCCTCTTCCATTTCAATGCCTTGTACTTCATGGAAAATCTTCATGAATTCTTTTCCTGTGATTGTCTCTTTCTCAATCAAAAATGCAGCAATCTTATCTAACGCTTCTCTGTTCTCCGTCAAAAGACGTTTTGCTTCTTCATAAGCTGCTTTTAACATCTTCATAACTTCCTGATCGATCTCTGCTGCAGTTGCCTCACCGCAATTCAATACTGCACGACCGTCCAGATATCTGTTCTGGATAGATTCCAATCCCATCAATCCGAACCGCTCTGACATACCATATTGAGTGATCATCGCTCTTGCTACCTTTGTAGCCTGTTCAATATCATTCGATGCACCTGTTGTCACTGTGTCGAAAACAATCTCTTCTGCCGCACGACCTCCAAGCATACCGACAATCATCGCTTCCAGTTCTTTCTTTGTATTCAGGAACTTTTCTTCTTCCGGTGTATGCATAACATAACCAAGAGCTCCCATTGTCCTTGGCACAATGGTAATCTTCTGCACTGGCTCAGAATCTTTTTGCAGAGCACTCACAAGCGCATGTCCTACCTCGTGGTAAGAGACGATTCTTCTTTCTTCTGCATTCATAATGCGATCCTTTTTCTCCTTACCGACAAGAACTACTTCCACCGCTTCAAATAAATCTGCCTGCGATACAACATTTCGGCCATTCTTGACTGCATTGATGGCAGCCTCATTGATCATATTTGCTAAATCTGAACCAACTGCTCCTGAAGTTGCTAGCGCAATTGCCTCCAAATCTACTGTCTCATCCATCTTTACATCTTTTGCATGTACTTTTAATACATCAATACGCCCCTTTAAATCCGGCTTATCCACAATAATTCTTCTGTCAAAACGTCCCGGTCTCAAAAGTGCCGGATCCAAAATCTCTGGTCTGTTTGTTGCTGCCAGCAAAAGCAATCCCTTATCCGTATCAAATCCATCCATCTCAGCTAACAGCTGATTCAGCGTCTGTTCACGCTCGTCATTGCTTCCCATACTGTTATCACGCTTTTCCTATTGCATCAATCTCATCAATAAAAATGATACATGGAGCCATCGACTGTGCCTGCTTGAACAAATCTCGCACTCTCGATGCACCGACCCGACGTACATCTCTACAAATGCCGAACCAGACAATGAGAAAAATGGTACTTTTGCTTCTCCCGCTACCGCTTTTGCAAGCAATGTCTTACCTGTTCCCGGAGGTCCTACTAATAGTGCACCTTTTGGAAGCTTGGCTCCAATTCCTGTATATTTTCCCGGATTATGCAGGAAATCCACAACTTCCTGAAGAGATTCTTTCGCTTCATCCTGCCCGGCAACATCTTTAAATGTAAACCCCTGTCTGCTTCTCCACATACATCTTGGCATTGCTCTTTCCAACTCCCATCATTCCGCCGCCTTTTGCCATCTTCTTCATGAGATAATTCAAAACGACAAAAATCAATACAAACGGAAGGATCAATGTCACAAATATGTTCAGTAAAACGGCACTTGTAGAGTCCGGAATTTTTTCACCGAATCTCACATCCGCCTTTTCTAAACGGTCAACCAGCTTACTGTCCTCCATACTTCCGGTGTAACCGGTGTAATATGTCACCTTTACCTGCGGCAGACCATTTTTCTTTTCTGTCTTCGGTGTGATGATCAGCTGATTCGTATCAAATACAACTTCTTCAATTTTCTTGTCATCTAGCATCTTCAGGAACTCACTGTAACTAATCTCCTTCGATGTCGTCTTCTGCATAAATGAGTATAGTCCTAATACCAAAAATACAGTTACCAGAGTCGTAATGATAATAATACTCCAATTCTGTTTATTGTTCTTAGGATTTTTATTATTGTTCTGGTTATTATCCATCTTTATCCTCCTAATCTCTATCTTCTTTATTATAAGTAACTGCTTTTCTATAAATCAATAAAAACATTATGAAATACGCAAATACTTTTCTAAAACTTTTGTAAAATAATCTATTTTGTAGTATACTATCCTAGTGCATTTATTATGCTAATTGAACAATGTAGGAAAAACTTTTAATAGAGGGATGGATTACTTATGAAAATTGGATTTGATAACGAAAAGTATTTAAAAATGCAGTCGGAACATATTCGAGAACGGATTAATCACTTTGATAACAAACTTTATTTGGAGTTTGGCGGAAAATTATTTGACGATTATCATGCTGCCCGCGTATTACCTGGATTTGCTCCCGACAGCAAACTCCGATTATTGATGCAGCTGTCAGATCAGGCGGAGATCGTAATTGTAATCAGTGCCGGAGACATTGAAAAGAATAAAGTCCGCGGAGACCTTGGAATCACATACGATTCAGATGTCTTGAGACTGATGGACTCTTTTAAAGAAAAAGGATTGTTTGTCGGAAGTGTCGTAATCACACAATATTCCGGTCAGGGAAGTGCAAATTTATTCAAAGCTCGTTTGGAAAAACTTGGAATCAAAGTGTATACACACTACTCCATCGAAGGATATCCATCTAATATTCCGTTGATCGTAAGTGATGAAGGTTATGGAAAGAATGATTATATTGAGACATCCAGACCACTTGTCATCATCACTGCACCTGGTCCTGGAAGCGGTAAGATGGCAACTTGCCTTTCACAGTTGTATCACGAACATAAGAGAGGAATCCGCGCCGGATATGCAAAATTTGAGACGTTCCCAATTTGGAATATTCCGCTAAAGCTCCTGTGAACCTTGCTTATGAGGCTGCAACAGCTGACTTAAATGATGTGAACATGATCGACCCGTTCCACTTGGATGCCTACGGAGTCACAACAGTCAACTATAATCGTGACGTTGAGATTTTCCCAGTTCTAGATGCTATTTTCGAACGAATTTACGGAGAAAATCCTTATAAGTCTCCAACAGATATGGGCGTTAACATGGCTGGAAATTGCATCTGTGATGATGACGCTTGCCGCGAAGCTTCCAATCAGGAGATTATCCGCCGTTATTACGCTGCATTAAATGGATTGGCGGAAGGAACTGCACAGGAGGAAGAAGCATTCAAGATTGAACTTCTGATGAAACAGGCTCATATCACAGTGGAAGACAGAAAAGTGGTGGATGCCGCGCTCAAACGTGCCGAAGAAACGAATGGTCCTGCTGCTGCTATGGAACTTCCAAACGGACAGATTATCACTGGAAAGACTTCCTGTCTTCTCGGTGCATCCTCAGCACTGCTTTTGAATGCCCTAAAAAATCTTGCCGGATTGAATGACGAATTACACTTGATTTCACCAAGTGTAATTGAACCGATTCAAAAGTTAAAGACAGAATACCTTGGAAGTATCAATCCAAGACTTCACACAGATGAAATTCTGATTGCGCTTTCTATCTGTGCTGCTACAGATGACAACGCAAAACTTGCTTTGGAACAGATTCCTAAGTTAAGTGGATGTCAGGCTCACACTTCTGTAATGCTTTCTTCTGTGGACATCAAGCAATTTAAACGTTTGAACGTTCAACTCACTTCAGAAGCAAAGTATGAAAACAAACGAATTTATCACTAATTTTATAAAAAGTAAGACGAGAGAAATCTTCCATTTCCCTCGTCTTCTTTTTTATTTATGCACTCGTTTTTTCAAACTGTGAATTATAAAGTTCTGCATAAAATCCATTTTGTTTCAGCAATTCCTCGTGATTTCCCTGCTCGATAATATCACCGTCTTTCATCACAAGAATCAGATCCGCATCACGAATCGTAGACAATCTGTGCGCAATGATAAAACTTGTTCTTCCTCGCATGAGGTTATCCATTGCTTTTTGAATCCGCACTTCAGTTCGCGTATCTACCGAACTTGTCGCCTCATCCAAAATCAAAATCTTCGGATCTGCAAGAATCGCTCTCGCAATCGTCAAAAGCTGCTTCTGTCCCTGAGAAACATTGCTTGCCTCCTCATTCAGTTCCATATCATAGCCGTTCGGAAGAGTCTGCACAAATCGATGTACATGAGCCGCTTTTGCTGCCTCAATAACTTCCTCGTCTGTCGCATCCAATTTTCCATACCGGATATTTTCCTTGATACTTCCATGGAATAACCATGTGTCCTGAAGAACCATTCCAAACATCTGACGAAGTTCACCTCGATTGAAATCTTTCAGGTTATGTCCGTCAATCAGAATCGCACCGCTGTTTACGTCATAGAAACGCATCAGCAATTTGATCATCGTCGTCTTTCCTGCTCCGGTCGGTCCAACAATCGCAATTTTCTGTCCCTGTTTTACCTTCGCTGAAAAATCATTGATAATAATCTTATCCGCATTATATCCGAAATGAACATGATCAAACTCCACATTTCCTTCCAGTCCCTCTACTGACACTGGATTTTGCGCAATTGATCTTCCTCCTCTTCTTCCAGGAATTCAAACACTCTTTCCGAAGCGGCTGCTGTCGACTGCAGCATATTGGCAACCTGAGCTACCTGCGTAATTGGTTGTGTAAAGTTTCTTACATACTGGATAAAAGACTGGATATCTCCGACTTCAATCGTTTTCTTAATTGCAAGGTATCCTCCTAAGATTGCAACTGCAACATATCCAAGATTTCCCACAAACTGCATGATCGGCATCATCATTCCTGAGAAAAACTGTGATTTCCATGCTGACTGATACAGGATCTCATTTGTCTCATCAAACTCTTTGATGACATCTGCTTCCTTATTAAATGCCTTTACAATATTATGCCCGCCATAAACTTCTTCTACCTGACCATTCACATGTCCCAGATATTCCTGCTGGTTTTTAAAGTGTCTCTGTGATCGCTTTACGATTGTCGAAATCAATCCAAGCGAAATCGGAAGGATCAAAAGTGCCACAAGGGTCATCAGAGGACTGATGCTCAGCATCATGATCAAAACACCGATAATTGTTGTAAAAGAAGTAATGATCTGAGTTGCACTTTGGTTCAAACTCTGGCTTAGTGTATCAATATCGTTTGTCACACGTGACAATACTTCTCCATGTGTCCTTGTATCAAAATAGTTCATCGGCATACGATTGATTTTCTCTGAAATCTCTTTTCGAAGGCGATACGTCAGCTTCTGTGACACACCCGTCATAATATATCCCTGAATGAATGAAAATATTGCACTTGTTACATACAGGCACATCAGGAAAATCAAAATATGTGCGATTTTTTCAAAATCAATTCCGGAGCTTCCGGATACTTTTCCCACAAGTCCTGTAAAAATCTCTGTTGTCGCTTTTCCCAAAATTTTCGGTCCCGCGATATTAAAAATCGTACTTCCGATTGCAAAAAGGAGAACAAAAATCAATCCAATTTTATATTCGGAAAGATATTTCATCAATTTCTTGATTGTTCCTTTGAAATCTTTTGCCTTTTCTCCGGCTCCCATTCCGCCGTGTGGACCTCCGCCCATAGGGCCTCCCTGTTTCTTACTCATGACTCTTCTCCTCCTTTCCGAGTTTTCCTGCAAGTTCTTCTTCTGATAGCTGAGACATTGCGATCTGCTGATATACTTCACAAGTTTTCAGAAGTTCTTCATGCGTTCCTTTTCCTACTACTTTTCCTTCATCTAATACAATAATCTGCTCTGCATGCAAAAATTGTACTGATTCGCTGTGCTACAATCAGGACGACACTGTCTGTTGTATGCTCCTTCAGAGCCTTTCGAAGTGCCACATCTGTCTTATAATCCAATGCTGAAAAGCTGTCATCGAAAATAAACACATCCGGCTGTTTTGCAATGGCACGCCGCGATTGACAGACGCTGTTTCTGTCCACCTGATACATTTGCACCACCCTGTGCGATTCTGCTTTCATTATTTTTTGTTCTTTTCTTCGATGAAATCACTTGCCTGTGCAATTGATGCAGCCTCTTTCATCTCAGTTTCAGAACCATCCGGATTCCCATATAAAATATTGGATTCAATCGTTCCGGAGAACAGCACACCTTTTTGCGGCACGTATCCAAGACGATCACGCAATTCATGCTGTGTAATGTTTCTGATATCCTCTCCATCGATTGTGATACTTCCTTCTGTCACATCATAAAATCTCGGAATCAGATTTACCAACGTTGATTTTCCACTTCCGGTACTTCCGATGAATGCTGTAGTCTCTCCCGGTTGTGCCACAAAATTAATATCGTGCAGCACATCTTCTTCTGCCCCCGGATATCGGAATGACACATGATCAAATTTCACAACACCTTTCCATCTTCTGGAAGCTGTTTTGGTTCTTTTGGATCATGAATCAAAGTCTCGCTTGTAAGGATCTCATCCACACGTGTTGCGGAAACAGCTGCTCTTGGGAGCATGATTGAAATCATACAAATCATTAGGAATGCCATGATAATCTGCATTGTGTACTGGATAAATGCCATCATATCTCCTACCTGCATCTGTCCGTCATTAATTCCATGTGCTCCACTCCACACGATCAGCACTGAAATTCCATTCATAATGAGCATCATAGTTGGCATCATAAATGTCATCGCTCTGTTTACAAATAGATTCGTTCTTGTCAAATCTTTGTTCGCCTTATCAAATCGTTCTTCTTCATGTTTTTCTGTGCTAAATGCACGGATAACAGAAAGTCCTGTCAATATTTCTCTTGTTACCAGATTTAATTTGTCGACCAGATTCTGCAACATCTTGAATTTCGGCATTGCCACAACAAACAATACAATCACAACACATAAGATCAGAGCTACTGCAAGTGCGATGATCCATGACATCGATACATTTGTGTGGAATACTTTAAACACACCACCCAGTCCAAGAATCGGTGCATAGATCACCAATCTCAGCATCATTACCGTCAGCATCTGAATCTGTTGAATATCATTCGTGCTTCTAGTGATCAAAGACGCAGTTGAGAATTTATCAAACTCCCCATTGGAGAACCCAACTACCTTCTTAAACACACCACTTCTCAAATCTCGTCCGGTAGCGGCCGCCACCTTTGATGCCATAAGACCTACAAGCACACTTGCCGCCATTCCTAAAAACGCAAGTGCGATCATCTTTGCGCCAGTTGCAAACATATAATCTGTCTGCACTTTATCCATATCAATTCCCAGATTTTCATACGCAGACTTGATGTATATTGTGGCTGCCTGTTCCACCATCGTCTCCGGCATCTCTTCCATCTTTTCATCTAACTGCTTCGTCATCTGCAGCCTCTGTTCCTCTGGCATCATAGAAAGTACATCGTATATCGTTGTATCCTCCGTAAGCATCTCCTGAGGCACATTCGCAAATATTGCCTGTTTCATCTGTTTGCTCGTCTCAGAATCTGAATCAAATCCAGATACCAACAGCATTGGTTTTCCAAGGATATCAATTAATTTCTCTTCCTTATCTTCATCTTTCAACATATCGTCTTTAAGAACATAAGCATCTTTTTTATATGTCTTAGAATCTAATGTATAGGCATCCATCACAATTTTCTGATCATCCTTAGACACAAACAGCAATAACTTTTCCATGTCGTCTTTTGCAATCTGTTCCGGAATTGCCGAATCAATTCCTCCCTGTTGGATTCCAACATTTACAATATCAGAAGTGTATCCCGGCAGCGACAGATCACAATATGCCTGAATGATCAGCACTGCAACAATTGCAAGCACCGCACCTACACGTGGCTTCAAAAATTTAAATAATTTTCCCATCGTTTTGTCTTCCCCTTTCTAGTCTTTCTCGCCTTTTATAAGGTTCTCTTTCATTTGCAATAGCAATCTGTGAAGCAGCATAATCTCCTGCTCGCTCATATTTGCAAATGCCTCTTTCTCCATCTGATGCAAAGCATCATCCATATTCTCTGCGATTTTTCTTCTTTTCTGTAATATAAATACGGGTAATTCTTTGATCCTTCTCATCCTGATGCTTTTCAATCAGATCTTCCGCTTCCATCTTTCGGATCATCACCGTAATAGACGGTGGCGTAATCCCCATTTTAGATGCAAGTTCCTTTTGTGAAAGTCCGTCATTTTGGCTTAATCCCCACAACATGCCGCATTGCCCAGGATGTATTTTCAAGTCCCGCAGTAAGTGCATACTTCTTTGAATATACAGATGCAGTACTTGGTTTACCAGCAACTGTGTATTATTCTCCATCCCTTTCTTCTCCTTTCCAAATTAGTTAGATGTCTAACCGTTATATTATTAGTATTCACTAAAAATGTCAATGAAAATCCTTCTATTTAACATTTTTTTTATATTTTTTGTCAAATTAATTAAATATCTAATTAACAAAAGCAGGAGTGACTACTTCTCACTCCTGCTGATAATGCGCATTTATTCTTCTTTTATAAACTTTCTCTGATTTTCCTCAATTTCTATCTCTTATTTTTACCGAAACATTTTGGTTTTAAATTTCCCGGCAATGATAACACTACCAAATATACAATCAAAATAGAACCTATTTTATCAAGCAGATTATTGAATAGCTTCGGTATAAATGATGCCGCAAAAATACCTGCTCCACTCTGTTTTAAGAACATTACCGCCACATCAGATATCGTACCTGTCAGTCCTCCATAGACTGCAATCCCAATCGGTGTCCCCACAACCGGCGCTGCAATTCCTGTAATGATTCCAACAACCAACGCCGTTACAAAATTAAATTTCACTTTACGGAATACAAAGCCGACAATCAACGCTACTACAATACTCACTAACATAAATGGCATTCCGGTAAACGAACCGCTAAAAAGGCTTGTCAAAATATTAGTCAACGCTCCAACAACTGCTCCATACCACGGTCCAAAATAAATTGCAATGAATATCGTCCCCATCACATCCAGATAAAATGGGAATTTCAACGCTGCCGTCACGATTCCAAGCACTATATTCAGTGCAATTGCGAGACCACACAAGACAAGTCTTGTTGTCCCTGAAATTTCTTTGTTCATCTCTCTTTTCTCCTCCTTTAAATACATCTAAGACTATTTTATCAACACATCAACTTTTTGAAAAATTGAATATTTTTTATATGTATATTATATTTTTTCTAATAACCTTGTCTTAAAAAAAATGATACAATATCTATAATATAAAGCGGAGGATTTATTTTATGAAACAAAAAATTTTATTTGTCAGCCATTGTTTTTTGAACGATGCGGCAAAATTAAAACATCAAAATTTAGAAGCTCAACAATCTGAACGAATTTCCAAAAGAGCCTTCTTAAAACAAATATTAGACAGTGACATTGAACTCATCCAACTCCCATGCCCTGAATTTCTCTTATATGGCAGTAATCGCTGGGGGCATGCTGTCTCTCAGTTCGACACTCCTTTTTTCCGTAAAGAGGCAGAACGTATGCTGGAACCAGTTCTCATGCAGATTGAAGAATATCTTTCTTCCCCAGAACGTTTGAACTCTTAGGAATCGTTGGAATCGACGGAAGTCCGAGCTGCGGTGTTCATTCGACCTACGACGGCGATTGGGGTGGAGAATTAACTAGTATTCCTGATTTAACCGAATCTATCCAGACGCTCAGAAAAGTAAAACACTCTGGCATTTTCATGGAAGTGTTTCAAAAGCTGTTAGAAGAGCGCTGCTTAAACGTTCCTTTTTTCTCTATTGAAACATTTTCATTTCCACCAAATTCAAAAATTGTGGAGAGATAATTACATATCCCTCCACAATCACACATTTCGTACTTTCTTTGTATATGCTAATCCCACACATAATATCACCGGAAATACAATTGCCGCCAAAGTTCCCATCTGCAAATTATCTGCAAAATGACCGGAAACCATTCCTACGACGGTCGGACCTCCTGCACATCCAAGATCTCCTGCAAGCGCCATCAGCGCAAACATCGCTGTTCCACCTCTCTTTATGGACGCTGATGCCATACTAAACGTTCCCGGCCACATAATTCCTACAGATAATCCGGCAATTCCACAAGAAATAAGCCCCAACGCCGGTATCGTAAAAAATACGATTCCAAGATAAGAAACCACACAATAGCATGCTGCTTCCAATCATAAAACGCTGCAAATTGATTTTTTCTCCAAATTTCCATAATATTGCTCTGGAAAGTCCATACAGATTGCAAAGAACATCGGTCCTGCCAAGATCTCCGATTGTTTTCGCTTACACCCAAACCTTTTTTCCGCAAATGTAGATGCCCAATTGACTAACAGCTTGTTCACTCGCTCCGGCACATATCATCATTAAAAGAAATAGCCAAAATAGTGTCTTTGAGCATAACTCTTTTATCGTAAGTCCCTTCTCTCCTTCTCCTATCAATGGTGCAATTGGGACTTTGCAAACAAAATTGTACATTCGCCAATGGAATACATGCCCATATTATCGCCATGATTTTCCAGTTGTCAATTCCAAAAACAGCAAAAAAGACAGTGGAAAGAAATACAACTCCAACATGTCCCCAACAATAAAATGAATGTAAAAGGCTCATTGCTTCCTCCTTATTGTCTGTTGGGCACGACTCTATTATTGGACTTACCAAAACTTCCAAGAGACCTCCTCCTGTCGCGTAGATTATCACTGCAATCAAAAGACCTACAAATGGTTCTGAACACCTATCCGGCAATACTGTTAACAGCAATACTCCACCTGCTGAAAAAATATGTG
>ENA-OQAA01001431-OQAA01001431.1-human-gut-metagenome-genome-assembly--contig:-NODE-1431-length-12041-cov-4.928320_pt1 | contig 12041 bp, 13 predicted proteins | sample MGYA00242489_ERZ504515 | MGnify/ENA primary metagenome ERZ504515 (study PRJEB26092, sample SAMD00036237) | human gut metagenome | host: Homo sapiens | study: EMG produced TPA metagenomics assembly of...
TGCAGGCGGCGGCTATTTCGGAGCATGAAGATAAGTGATAATGGATAAAAATGGAGAGCAGTTTTTGCCGGTTTCTGCAATATATGGTCCAAACGGTGGTGGAAAATCAAATGTCTTGGAAGCATTGCATACTGTGGCAGCAAAAGTGTTACGCCCGTTGTATGCAACAGGAGATAACGGGGAACGTGTTTTTCTTCAGAAAAAATTACTGATTGAGCCCTTTGCGTTTTCAGAAGAAATGAAAAGTGAACCGACAGAATTTGAAGTTTTCTTCCGAACAGAACTAGCAGAGTATAGATATATTCTTCATGTGAAAAGAGAGATTGTTGTATATGAATGCCTGGATCGTGTGAAATTGGATACGGGAAGACGTTCAGCTCTTTTTGAGCGAAATGCAGAGGAAACAATATTAAAGGGTGTGTTTGCAAAATTAAAGATTAGTGATGAACTTTCTGAAACATTACCATTATTATCTTATTTAGGAATTACCTATAAGAAAAATGAGGTGGTAAAAGACGTTTTAGAATGGTTTGAATACGGCATTGATTTTCTAAACTATGGGAATCCGATTGAAGAACTTCGTATGGCAGTATCAAATTCAGAGGATGTAAAGCAGTTAATGTTGGATATGATTCAGGAAATGGATTTGGATATTGTGGATTTCCGAGTTGTGAAAGATGAAAACGATCGAATTGATGTGTATACAAAACATATGGTAGAGGGATATGAAGCAGAACTAAATTTGTTTGATGAATCCAGCGGTACGAAGAAATTGTTTGGGTTAATGCCATTTATTGCTGACAGCTTATTATCCGGAGCAACACTGGTAATTGATGAACTAGATGCAAAAATCCATCCTGTGTTATTACGCCATATAATTATGATGTTCAATGACATGAGTATCAATAAGAAAAAGGCACAGCTGATTTTTACATCTCATGATTTATCTACAATGAATAGTGAGGTATTTCGCAGGGATGAAATCTGGTTTGTGGCGAAAGGAAATGCACAGAATTCTCAATTATATTCTCTTGTAGAGTTTAAAAATGAGAAGGGCGAGTCTGTTCGTAAAGATGCCAAATTTGATAAACAGTATCTTGAAGGTAAGTATGGTGCAGATCCATACCTCAGAAGAATTATAGATTGGGGGAAGGTTAATGCCTAAGAAAGCCAGAACAGAAGCGTGGAGAAAGAAGCGCCGCCAAGAGCATTTGGAAATGAAAAAATACAGATATTACATTTTTTGTGAAGGTCAGGAAACGGAACCGAATTATTTCCAAGGGTTCAAAAAATGGATTGAAGAAAATCCGATTTACAAAGACATGGTTTTGATTGAAATAGAGCCTTGTCAGGCGGAGACCATGCGTGTGATCGGAATGGCAGAAGAATATGTGAAAAAGAACCGACTTCAAAAAGGGCAGATATGGTGTGTGTATGATAAAGATAGTTTTCCAGCGCAACATTTTAATGGTGTGGTTGAACGTGCTGAGAAATTGAATAAACAGAATCCAGAGTTACAATATCATGCGGCATGGAGTAACGAGTGCATAGAGTTTTGGTTTCTTCTGCATTTTGCATATTATACTTCAAACAATCACAGATCTGAGTATAAGAAGTTCCTTAATGAGAAATTTCAAGAACTTGGGATTGGTAAGTATGAGAAAAACATGTATAACATTTTTGAATTGTTAATGGAGTATGGAAGTCCTAAATTAGCGATACGATATGCGAAGCGAATTATAAAAGAGGGACAAGGGAAAACACCGACAGAGATAGCACCGGGAACGAAGGTTTATGAGTTGGTGGAGGAATTGGCGAAGTATTTATCGGATGAAGTAAGAGAATGCTATATATAAGGAGATAGTTATGATTAGGTTAAGTGAAAGCGAAATGAGGAACGGTACAAAAGAAGTGTTAGAATCATTTGAACATTGGTCCAGACGTATTATAAATGATAAATTTGTTGAGAAATATGGGAGTGATTATTTTAATTATAAACTTGCAAATGGTGAAAATCTTATAAAAAAAGATATTTTACGATTAGTCGAGGATAGAATGAATGACAATCCAATCCGTTTTCCAAGAAAAATTGATGCTATTTTGATGGAAGATATAGCATATTTTTTCTGTAAAGACAATTTCTACCAAGAATTTTTCAAGAGTATATTGGAACGTGATTTTTCTGGACAAGATGAAGTTAGACGGAAATTAAATATATTAAAAGATATAAGAAATAAATTATATCATGGTAATGCCATATCTTATAGAGAGTCTGAGAAAGCAATATGTTATTCGCATGATTTTGTTGATTGCTACAAAGCATACTATGTAGACAATGGAAGAGAGAAAGAATATAATGTCCCTGTCTTTACTAAGGTAGAAGATTCATTAGGGCGGTGTGGATATAGAGATGAAACAAAATGGGAAAAGATATCATTACCATTTGAAAAACGAAAGTTTCGACCAGGAGAAGTATATAAAATTTGGGTTGAAGTTGATGAAAGTTTCCCAGAAGACTTTTATGAAATCACATGGACAATGAGTGATAAAAAAGTGGCAACAGGAAAGGAATTTGTTTTTGTTCCAACGGTAGAGATGGTTGCTTCTTGGCCGAGAGTGAATTGTACTTTAACAACAAAAAGAGCATGGCATAAATATAGAAGTTATGATGATGAATTTAGTGTACACATCGGAGAAATATTACCGCCGATAGAAGATACATATTAAAATGTAGTTTGTTTTAAAAAAGTATAAATTAAAGGAAAAGTAAAATTGATTTGTAGAGGATTGTTGAAGTGAATTCAATAATTCTCTCTTTTTCTGTTTACGAATCTTTATTTTGATATATAATATAGATGTAACAGAAAACAAATTTAATACAGAGAGGTGACACTATGAAGATAGCAGCATATTGTCGTGTTTCCACAGATAAAGCCGACCAGCTTAACAGCTTAGAGGCACAAAAGGAATTTTTTTCCGAATACACTCAGCGTACCGGAGATGTCTTAGTAAAATTATATGCGGATGAAGGTATTTCCGGAACGAAAATCAAAAATCGTAAGGAATTTCTTCGTATGATGTCTGATGCGGAAAAAGGAATGTTTGATATGGTCGTTGTAAAGGACATTTCACGTTTTGCAAGAAATACCGTAGATCTTTTACAGAATGTTCGCAAGCTGAAAGCGTTAGGTATTGAAACACAGTTCCTTACAGCGAATATGACAAGTATGGGAAATAGTGAGTTTGTTCTCACCATCTTTGGAGCATTGGCTCAGGAAGAAAGTGCGAATACGTCTAAGCGAGTGAAATTTGGAAAGAAACTAAACGCAGAAAAAGGACGAGTTCCTAACATTGTGTACGGATACGATAAAACAATCGGAGACTATTTCAATCTTGAGATCAACAAAGAAGAATCAAAGGTTGTAAAGCAAATTTATAAGTGGTACACAGAAGAAGGTTACGGTGCTGCCAAAATTTCAAATATGCTGAATGAAAAGGGATATCGGACAAAGAGAAATTGCAAATGGAGCCAGAATGCTATCTGTCGAATTTTGACCAATGAGATTTATACGGGAAAGATTATCAATGGAAAGCAGGAAATTAGTGATTTTCTGACTGGCCAAAGAAGAGAGAAGGATGAGACGGAATGGCTTGTTGTGGAACGTCCGGAGCTTCGTATTATAGAAGATGAAGTGTTTGAAAAAGCACAGGAAATTCTTCGTGGAAGAAACGATGCATTCAATCTGAATCATGAGCGACAAAGCAACAAATATCTGTTTTCTACATTGATTAAATGTAAAGAATGTGGCTGGTCTTTCCGAAGAACAGTTCGTACTTACAAAAATACGTATGTGCGTTGGGTTTGTTCCGGAAGAAATGGAAAAGGAGCAGATAGCTGTCCAAATAAAACTGCTGTAGATGAAGAAGAATTGATTCAGGCTTTACAGGAATATTTTAATCGGGTTCTTCAGCAAAAAAATAAAGTGATTGACTATGTTGTGAAAGAATTTCAAAGAGTGTACAAAGCAAAAGATGAAAATGCAGAGTATGAGAAGGAACTGAATTTGCAGATTGCCAGATTGCAGAGAATGCGACAGAAATATATGGATATGTATACCGATGATTTGATCTCCAGAGAAGAATTGAATGATAAGTTGGGTGGTACTCGCCAAGAACTGGATCGTTTGGAAAATGAATTGAAAATGGTATCTAGCAATTTGACAAAAGGAGATCAGATGGAAAAAATCTTGAATGATACCTTTAAGCAGATTGAGGATATTACAGATGTTCATGAGATGACCAATGTACAGTTAAAGAGACTGATCAAGAAAATAGAAGTAGACAAAGATGGAAATGTGGATATTTACCTTCGTTTACTAGGCGATTTGGGATTAAACGAAAGCATTTTAGTGGAAGAAAAATGTGAACATAAAACAGCTCTAAATAGTAACAACCAAACACAAGGATGTGACAGAAAGATTACTTCAGGTTCGGCCGATACTGGCGGCAAAGGCGCGAAAAGTGTTGGATATGAACAAATCAGAGCGTCACATACGCGGTGGACTGGCTACAAAGGAAAAATATTTACACCAGCATGAGAAGAACAAGAGCTGACATAGGAATGTGTGCTATAATAAGGAAGAAAGTCAGCAGGTATGCTGAGAATAAAAAGTAAGATACAGGAGAAGCTAATTGAGACAAGGAAAAAACGGGCAAATACGAGGCACCCTGAAACGCAGATTAATGACAAATTTTCTTTTGACAGCATTGATTCCGGTTTTGATCTTTGCAATTATCTCGCAGATCAATATACAGCAGCGATTAAAAGAAAATCTATCAGACCGAATAAAGAGTAATCTGGATACGGCAGAGAAAAATCTGGAGATGGTTCTGGATAAGTACGAGACAATCTTATATGATTTCAGCACGGATGAAGATGTTCTGGAAATTGTAAGAGCATTGAACGAGAGCCGGGGGGATCGTGAGAGTAACAGCACCAGTCTCAGGAAAAAACTGAGTCATATTTGCAATCAGTTTACCGGAGTGGAAGGGATCACGATACAGTTAAAGACGGGAGAGATCATATATTATGAGAGTCTTTCGTCATTTTCTGGAAGTGAGACGTGGGCAGATAAGGTTGAGATTCCGAAAATAGAACGGGGGGCTGTTTATTTCGGAGATGGAAAGCCAGTGAAGGTTGCTGACAAGAATCATTATATGTTTTATATTGCAAGAAATATTACAGACTATCGTATTATCGAGAATTTTCAGGGAACGGTCGTATTAAGTGTCAATGAGGAGAGAATTCGCAGAGCAATTGCATCGGATATTGGTTCCAGAGAATATCTGCTGAGCGACGATGTGATTGTGAGTGCGCCTGATCCAAAGAAGATCGGGAAGAAGCTCAGTGAGATACAGGATTCCGAAAATTACCAGTATACGACAGCAGATCATGAAATCAGCGGATTTGCAATCTGCAATGAGCAGCCACTTGCGTATTACTGGAAAATGTCCGTCAGTCAATGGATTTATCTGTTTATCATTATCAGCATGACGATCGTGATCATGTTCATATTGCTTCATTTTTTCAGCAGACCATACATTCAGGCGGTAGAATCAATTACCGGCGTAATGAGTTGTGTAGAACAGGGTGAGTTTGATCATCAGGTGAGAGTGAACCCGCATCTGCCTATGGAGATACAACAGATCAGTTCAGGATTTAATGAGATGGTTGCACATCTGGAGATGTTGATTGCAAAAGTAAAACAGGCGGTTCTGGATCAGAAAAATGCAGAATTGTCAGCCTGGAGGCACAGATCGATCCTCATTTTCTCTATAATACGCTGGATACGATCAACTGGAAGGCGATTGAAAATGAGCAGTATGAGATTAGTGGAATGGTTGGTGCACTTGCGGACATTCTGCGTTATACAGTGAAAAATGCAGGAGGAACAGCGAGTATCAGCGAAGAAATTGCCTGGCTGAAGCAATATATTATGCTGCAGAGTGCAAAATTCGGAAAGCGTCTGGATGTAAAGATTTATATGCCGGAAGATGTGAAGGAATGCAGAATCCACAAATTGCTTTTACAGCCGTTTGTGGAGAATACGATCAAATATGCGTTTGCAGATCAGGAAGAGTGTGCTTTGAATATCCGCATGAAGAAAAGCGGAGAACAGCTGCATATTCTGATCCAGGACAATGGACAGGGAATGGATCCGGACATGGTAGCCAAACTTAATCAGGACGAGTGCGAGATGGAAGGACATCTTGGAATTGCAAATGTAAGAAAGCGCCTGAAATTGTATTATGGGGGACAGGCAGCATTATATTTTGAAAGTGAAGTTGGAAACTATACAAAAGTACATTTATTTATACCCATAGAGGAGGAAACTACATGCGTATTGTAGTGGTTGAGGATGAAGCGCCGATTCGTGAAGGAATGGCAAAGCTTCTAAGCAAGATCAATCCGGAATATGAGCTGGTAGGAAAAGCGGCGGATGGGGAAGCCGGCTATCAGCTGATTCGTGAACTGAATCCGGATCTGGTCATTATGGATATTCGGATGCCCAAAATGGATGGGATTGCCATGATGAAGAAATTGCGGGAGGAAAATATAAAATGTAAAGCCATTATCCTTTCGGCATATTCGGAATTTCAGTATGCCCAAAAGGCGATTGAACTCAAAGCAGACAGCTATCTGCTGAAGCCGATTAAGATTCCGGAATTGAAAAGTGCCTTAAAACAGGCAGAGAGAGAAATCTCAGAGGATCAGGGGACAGAGCAGATTTTTTCCGTGGAAAATATTATGTTGGCCTGTATGCATGGTCAGGTGCGCCAGAATTCACAATTAAATAAAACAATGCAGCAAAAATACGGTGTTTCTCTGGAAGAACCGGCAGAACTTTTTGGTGTGTGGCTAGGGGACAGTTACAGAAAACAGAAGTCGTTGACCAGGCAGATTTTGGAAACGGTGGGGGATCACGCTATACATTATAAGTCCTGCATTTTGGAATCCGACAGCTGGCAGCTGTTGACGATGGTGATTTATCAGGTGAAAGACGGAGCGTCCCAGAAAGAGCGATTTGAAAAGTACGTTGTCCCAATGGTTTGCAGTCAGCTGGAAACTCCGGTGGTCTGCTTCTGGAAAACGGTAGAACGGCTGTTGGATATGCCGTCTGCATTGCAGGAAATCCGTGTACAGAGAGAATGGAATCTGATGTTTCCGAAAGGAACACTGATCAGCAACGAGTTGATTGAGCAGCAGCATCCGGTACCGTTAAAATATCCTGTGGAATTGGAAGAAAAGGCAAAACAGGCGGTTTTACAGGAGAACAAAAAGGAATTAAAAAAATGTTTCTGGGAACTGGCGAACTGCTATCAAGAAGAGTTTCATACACCGACAGATATCAAACAGGCGATCATTCATTTGAGCCTGGCTGTATTCGGAATCTATAAGGCAAAAGTTTCGGTTGAACTGGATCTGGAAGTGCAGAATATCCTGCAGGAAATTACAGTAGCAGTGAGCTGGAATCAGCTGGAAGCTGCATTGAAAGCCTTTTTCGGTTTGTTTGAGTTTGAGACGGAAGAGGAAGGCGAGGAGACAAGTGTTCTGGTAAAACAGGCGAAAAAGCTGATCCGCAAATATTATGATCAGGGGATTACACTGGAGGAGATTGCGAATAAGCTTTATGTATCGGAAGAATATTTAAGCGCACAGTTTAAAAAAGAAACCGGAAGTACTTTTACCGAGACAATCCGCAAATACAGGATAGAGAAGGTAAAGGAGCTGCTTTTAAATACACATTTGAAACTGAATCAGATTGCGGAGCTTGCCGGATATTCAGATCCGAAATATATGAGTAAGGTATTTAAAGAGGAAGTTGGGATGCTTCCAAATGACTTCAGAAAATCGGTTCATTAAAAAAATCTCCCTTTTTAAGATATTTCACCCTGTTTCTTTTGACAGAATGTGATAACCTCGTAAGAGTGAAACATGGAAGGCATCATAGGAAGACATCAGTATAGATAGAAGAGGAGTATTTATGATGAGCGAAATGTTAGTTAGCTTTAAAAACCCCGAGGAAATTCTAAATTTTGTAAATACAGTGGCAAAGTATCCATATGATATGGATATGAAGAGAGGAAGATTTGTGGTAGATGCAAAATCTATTTTAGGAATCATGAATCTCGGGCTGAACAACGTGATATCACTGCAGGTTTACGGTGATCATTGCGAAGAACTGAAAAAGGAAATCTCCCGTTACGCTGCCTAGCGGCAGCCCTCCTAAATATGATGTTAGATGAAAATCTGACTCCAAATTCCCCAAACTAAGCAAACCTAAGGGAGAGAATTCCAAAGGCCGATGTACGAAAGTGCATTGGCCTTTTCAGTATACAAAGAAATAGAAAATAGAAGAAATGAGGATAGAGAAATATTTTTCAACACTTTTGTCCGGTTATCCGTCTTATAAGTGAAAGGCAAAAGAAAGGATCGCAAGGTATGATAGAGGAACTGTATAAGAAATATTATGAGGAATTGATCAATTGGTGCCATAGTATGACAGGAAACCTGTATACCGCGGAGGAACTGGTGCATGAAGCTTTCTTGCGCGCAATGCTTCATGAGGATACCTTATCCACGCTGAAAGAACAGCAAAGTCGCTCATGGTTATATCGAACTGTTAAAAATTTATATGTAGATCGTCTCAGACATGGCAAGAAGGAAATCATCTTGATGAGTTTTCGCAGCCACAAATAGATTCTGAAGAACTGGTTCGATTAGAATGGGAGAAGCTGCTGGAAACTTTACCGGATCTGGAAGGAGTAATTTTTTCGTTACGTTTACTTGGAAGGGTATAATTCCAAACAAATTGGAGATATCCTTTTGCTTTCACCAGGAACGGTCCGATCCAAACTTTCTTCTGCACGTCAACATTTAAAAAGAATTTTAGGAGGGAACAAATATGTTTGATAAGAAAAACTATGTATTAAATTGTGATATCTGTGATGCCAGAAAAATGAAAGAAGAAGATTACAACAACTATAAAAACATGATAATCAATGCAGATATTGTTATCGTCAGTACTTCCAGTAAAAGTATTTTAAATCGTCTTCCTGTCACGATAAATCAAGATTATACAATAGAAATTGCAGATGATGTTGAGACAGAGTTAAAAGTAATCAATGGATCGTATGAAATAACAGATTCTATGGTTGTTCAGGAACATACATTGTTAATCGTAAATGGAGCCCTCAATATACATTCAGGTACAAAAGAAATTTTAGAGAAATATGAGAAAATTCATGTGAACGGTTCTGTTCGATGTGCGGAAAGTATTTCGGGTTATCTGACAAAATTATCCGCAAGTAATTCCGTTTCGATCTATCCGGATGACTGTATGATATTAAATGACACATTCATTGTAGATAAATATTTCCCTTTGAGAGCAAAAGAAGACAACAAATATTATGTAAAAGACAAAGTAATTATTCAGGATAAATCGGTAGATATGCAAAAGCTAGTCGAAAAAAATGTCCGGTTTGTTACAGAACAGTTGATCATTCCGGAAGAAATGGTGGAATCGTGTATCGAGCTATTTGATGAAAAAGTGAATTTTGTAGTCATCCCTGCAGGAATGGCACTTCATTATGGAGATGCAGTTTTAAATGAAGAATTACTGAAGAAAGAGGGAGACAGCATTTATGTGTACGGAAATCTAAAAGTACCGGAAGATGTCAAATTAGATACATTAGATGAGTGGATTTCAAAACTCATGGTAAAGGAAACGGTAGTTTTGATGAAAAATCAAGAAGCGTCATTTAAAAAGTTAAATGTGGACTATCAGAGACTTGAATTTGAATGGGAGGCAGAATCATTGAAAATAAGCCTAATATTAGCATAGATAAAATATTGCTTGAAAATTCTTCAGATCAAGTTCTTGTAAGAAATATAGCCACTGTAAAGATTGCACAAGATGTAACGCCGGAATTGATATTAAATTACCTCAGGATTCAAAACTGCGCACAGGTATTGTGTAATGAAGAACAGAAAAGTGTGATTGTAGCCATTTCGCAAAATGTAGCGCAACTTGGAGAAGCTGATGGAGAAGAGCTGCCTGGTAAGAATATCGGAATTCAGGATCTGCTCTTTGCGAAAGTGATCAATGCAGACAGCTATATCCTTTGATCAGACAGATTAGAATTAGAGTATTTGAAAGTAAAACTGGTGAAACTACAAGAAAAGAAACTTGTAAATTCAGAAGTGCTACATTATAATAAAAATACTAGGATAAACATTAGGAGGAAACATTTGTGAAAAACGAATTAGTAATCGTACTCGATTTTGGCGGGCAGTACAATCAGCTGGTTGCAAGACGCGTTCGAGAATGCAATGTATATTGTGAGATTTATTCTTACAAAACAGACCTTCAGAAGATCAAGGATATGAATCCAAAAGGAATCATTCTGACAGGTGGTCCGAACAGTTGCTATGAGGCAGACTCCCCGACCTATACAAAAGAATTGTTTGAACTTGGAATCCCTGTATTGGGACTGTGTTATGGAGCCCAGCTGATGATGCATGTACTTGGTGGTGAAGTAAAACGTGCAGATGTCAGAGAATATGGAAAAACTGAGGTGTTGATCGATAAAGCCTCTTCAAAAGTATTTGAAGGCGTGTCAGCATCTACAATCTGCTGGATGAGTCATTTTGATTATATTGCGCAGATCGCACCGGGATTTGAGATTACAGCACATACGGCAGACTGTCCGGTAGCAGCCGCAGAGAATGCAGAAAAACAGCTGTATGCGATCCAGTTCCATCCGGAAGTACTTCATACAGTACAGGGAAAAGAGATGCTCAGCAATTTCGTGAGAAATGTGTGCGGATGTGCCGGCGACTGGAAGATGGATGAGTTTGTAGAAAACTCAATCAAAGAGATTCGTGCAAAAGTAGGCGACGGAAAAGTATTGTGTGCACTTTCCGGCGGTGTGGATTCTTCCGTGGCAGCAGTTATGCTTTCCAAGGCAATCGGAAACCAGCTTACCTGTGTATTCGTAGACCATGGACTTCTTCGTAAAAACGAGGGAGATGAGGTAGAAGCAATCTTCGGACCGGAAGGTGACTATGACCTGAACTTATCCGGGTGAACGCACAGCAGAGATTTTATGAGAAACTTGCAGGAGTGACAGAGCCGGAGCAGAAGAGAAAAATCATCGGAGAAGAATTCATCCGTGTATTCGAGGAAGAAGCGAAAAAGATTGGAACGGTTGATTTCCTGGTACAGGGAACCATTTATCCGGACGTAGTAGAAAGTGGTCTCGGCGGTGAATCCGCAGTGATTAAGTCTCACCATAACGTAGGAGGACTCCCGGATTACGTAGATTTCAAAGAAATTATTGAGCCGCTTCGTGATTTGTTCAAGGATGAAGTAAGAAAAGCAGGTCTGGAGCTCGGACTTCCGGAGCGTCTGGTGTTCAGACAGCCGTTCCGGGACCGGGACTTGGAATTCGTATTATCGGAGAAGTAACAGAAGAAAAAGTAAAAATCGTTCAGGATGCAGATGCTATTTACCGTGAAGAGATGGACGCAGCAGGCATGAACAAGACAGTCGGACAGTATTTTGCTGCATTGACAAACATGAGAAGCGTTGGAGTTATGGGGGATGAAAGAACCTATGATTACGCAGTTGCACTTCGCGCAGTCAATACGATTGACTTTATGACAGCAGAGTCAGCAGAGATTCCATGGGAAGTACTGCATAAAGTGACAAGCAGAATTGTCAATGAAGTAAATCATGTGAATCGCGTAGTGTATGATCTGACGGGAAAACCACCTGGAACGATTGAGTTTGAATAATATATTAGAGCCAAGAAATGCCTATTTTACGGGCTTTCTTGGCTCTTTCTATGTCCGTTTGACAATCAAATGACAATACTTTTTTAATATGATTGTAAATAATTTCTTCTTATTTAGCTGGGAATTGACTCTTCCAGTCTAAATATTCTTTTTCTGTAATCTCTTCATTTCTGAATTTCTG
>ENA-OQAA01001432-OQAA01001432.1-human-gut-metagenome-genome-assembly--contig:-NODE-1432-length-12040-cov-2.741543_pt1 | contig 12040 bp, 15 predicted proteins | sample MGYA00242489_ERZ504515 | MGnify/ENA primary metagenome ERZ504515 (study PRJEB26092, sample SAMD00036237) | human gut metagenome | host: Homo sapiens | study: EMG produced TPA metagenomics assembly of...
GTGCGCGGCGGAATCGGGTTCGACCTGGCGGCCAAAACCGCGATGGTGGGGGAGCAACCGCTGCCATTCACCCGGTCGGAATACGCAATCAGCGAGTATCTGGCCCTGCACGCGGGGCAGACGTTCAGCAAAGAACAGATATATGAAGCTGTTTTTGGCTATGATGGCACAGCGGACGATACGGCAGTGACCCAGCACATTAAAAATATCCGCGCCAAACTGCGCACAGCGGGCGTTGCCGCGCCGGAAACCGTACTGAAAACAATATGGGGAGTGGGCTACCAATGGAAAAGCGAAACCTGACCCCGCTGCGCAATGTGCTGGTGCGCTACCTTGTGGTGTGTGGCGGTGGAAGCCTTGTGATCCTGCTGGTGTGGTGGGGGCTGTTTATGTCGCTTATACACAATGGTTTTTGCTGCCTCCCGTTACCGGGGCGCAGGTGTGCAGCGAAGCACGGGATTACGCCGCAACCGCCACCGTTGAAACCTTTGACCCCAACGCCATTGACCCGCTGTGCCGCTATGCCATCTTACAGGCCGGGACAGCGCATGTGCTGCAAACCAACATGACAGCCAGCCAGCTGAAAAAAGCGAGGAACATATTAACGGGCGGCAGGCAGTGGGTGGTGGCATCGTACCAATACTACCAATACGTGGTGGATATGGCGGATGGCGCACGCTGCATTTTGCAGTATGATTATTCGGTGCCCTATGCGGACCCGGCGCTGCGGGAAGTCCTGCCGGATTTCCAGACCATGTATATTCTGCTGCTGATTTTGCTGGAGGTGATATGGCTGGCGCTGTGTACCCACTGCACGGTGAAGGTGCTGACGGGGGAGACCCGCAAGCTGACCAAAGCTTCCGCAGCAATCGCCGCCCAGCGCCCGGAAGAAATCGAGGTTTCCGGCGCTAAGGTGAGGGAGTTCGCTGAAACGTTGCGGGCTATGCAGACAATGGGCAGCCAACTGACAGCCAGCCTGCAAAGCCAGTGGAAGCTGGAACAGCAGCGCGCCGAGCAGACCGCCGCCCTGGCCCATGACCTGAAAACCCCGCTGGCGATCATAACCGGCAACGCCGACCTGCTGGCGGAGGATGAGAACCTGACCGAAGCCCAGAAAGCCCAGATTGCCGCCATGCAGCGCGCCGCGGAAAAAGCGGACCGCTACCTGCAAACCCTGCGCACCGTCAACACCGCCGAAACCAGCCCGCAGGAGCCGATGCAGCGGGTGCAGGTGCAGGAAATTCTGACACGGTGCGCTAATGATGCCAAATTGTTGTGCGATAATAAAAATATACAATTTGTACTAAGCAACGCAATGGAAAACGCCCGAACCATCCCTGCACAAAGGCAGGCACTGGCCGGGCACTGGATAATATTTTGGAAAACGCCGTCCGCTTTACCCCCGCTGGCGGAACCATCACGCTGGATGCTGTGGAAGAGGGACAGGAAATTGTTTTCACTGTAACGGATACCGGGCCGGGGTTCAGCCGGAAGCCTGCAGAAAGCGGGCCGGGAACTCTTCACCACCGATGCCGCCCGCGGCCAGCACTGGGGCCTTGGCCTTGCTGCCGCCCGCCGCACCGCCCAAACCCATAACGGCACCCTAACCGTAAGCAACGGGGAGAACGGGGGAGGAAAAGTGGAATTGAGAGTTAGGAGGTAGGAGTTATTGCGGCAGTTTTAAGGTTTGCAATGAACGTTATAAAATATCTGTAGGGAACGGTCTTGACCGTTCCGTTGCCTTGGCAAACATCCCATGTGAGAGATGATTTCGAGGTTCCGGAACGGTCAAGACCGTTCCCTACGTTTTAATTTATATATTTCGGCCGAGCTTTAACGGTATCGTCAACTCCAAAAACTCCTAACTCCTACTACCTAACTCCTAACTTACTTTTAACTTATTTTCTCGTCTCGGTCCAGTACTCTCCCATGCTTGCTCCCGGCTGGCCGGTGCATTCATTGGAGAGATAATGGGTCAGGGTATCGTCGGCGGGGGTCCAGGCGCGTGCGGTGGGTTCATCGGGGTATTCCACTTCGGCATACATAAAATGGCTGGGCAGCCCGGCGTCCACATCGTTCACTTCCAGCTTCAGGCCGTTCTTCAGGGCATAGGTGCGGCGCTCCTTGGCAATCAGCGGTTTGCCGATCAGACGTTCCAGCTTTTCAAACAGTTCCGGCGTGATCTCGGTTTCAATCTCTTCCCGCATCAGGCCGGTTTTGTCCGGTGCGCCCTTAAAGCAGAGCACCAGCGCGGTGCGGCCGCCCTGCAATGCTTCGCGCCGGATGCGCACTGTGGGGCGCACGCTGATGTACCCTTGGTCCATGCGGTAAGTTTCCAGCAGGGGAAGCCCCTGGGGCCAGCCCTGCACCATCCATTTGCGTTCAATTTCCATGGTGTTCACCTTGCTCTTTCCTGATTTCTACCCGGAATGTCGTGCCATCCTGCCCGGATTCCGCCCGGATAGTGGCGTGGTGTGCCTGGCAGATGCTTTGTGCAATCGCCAGCCCCAGCCCGGTTCCGCTGCCGGTGTGGGATGGGTCCGCGCGGTAAAAGCGCTCAAAATATGGGGCAGCCGGTCCGGTGGGATGGGCGTGCCGGGTGTTGTGCACCGTCAAAACCGCCTGGCTGCCCGCTGCGGCCAGCCGCAGGGTCACGGCGCCGCCGGTGCCCGCGTACTTGATGGCATTATCCAGCAGGATCACCGCCAACCGATGCAGGGAGGCGGCATCCCCCTGCACGGTCTGGCCGGGGGTTCGTCCGCTACAATCAGGATATTCACCGGCAAATCTCCTTCGGCTTTCTTCAATTTATAGATACAGTATACCACAATCAGCTGAAAATAGGCTGAAAAAATGCGGCAGGTTTTGCGCCTGCCGCATTTTTGCCGCAAAATCGGCGAAATTCCGCAGCGGTTTTACTCTTCTTCCAGGATCTCTGCGGCAACCTCTGCACGGTCGCGGCGGGTATCCATGGCGGTCTTTTCAATCATGCGGTGGGCTTCCGCTTCGCTCATGCCCTTGTGCTCGATCAGATAGCACTTGGCACGGTCCACCAGCCGGATCTGGGCAATCTTATCCCGCAGTTTGTCGTTTTCCTGCCGCAGATAATCCAGGCGGCGGCAGCAGGCGGCGGCCATCTGAACGGCCTGGCGGAACTGCACCCCGGTAAAGGCTTTGCCAACACCAACACACCGTGCTGCTGCAATTTATCGGAAATCTGGTCTGCGGTGCCCGCCTTGGCAAGCAGAATGACACCGGCGTTTGATTTTTCTACTGCATAGATCGAAAGTTCGTGGCCAAACTCGTCCGGCAGGGGGGTGTTGATGATCACGACCTCGAAATCAATATCCCCCATGCGGCGGCGGCTTCGCCGCCGCTGGCCACAATGGTGGGGCGCAGGTAACCCAGCTCCGCTACATGCTTTGCCAGGTATTCATTTGCGTTGTTCCCCGCAGAGGCAATCAAAGCTGAAGGCACAAACACATCACCGCCCATCTGTTAAATTACAAAATCTGCCCTGCTTTGGGAAACATCAAATCTTCAAAAAGCAGTTTTCACGCTCCCATGCCTGGGGGTCGGGGGCACTTTCGTAACCATGGCACAGCTGGGTCTGGTATTCAAAGTATTTGTTCATCAGCGGCACAGGCAGCTCTTTGGCGATAAAGTCACTCTGTGCGGCAATGGTGATGGCTTCGCGCAGACTTTCGGGCAGGCTTTCCAGCCTTCGGCGGCGCTCTTGTGGAACAGATTGCGGTTGACCGGAGCGGGCAGCGGCATCTTTTTTTTCAATGCCGTCGAGCCCGGCGGCCAGAATCAGGCCAATGACCAGATATGGGTTGCAGGAGGGATCGGGGCTGCGCAGCTCCAGGCGGCAGAATTCGCCGGTGGCGGAAGGCAGGCGCACCAGCTGGCTGCGGTTCTGGCGGCTCCAGCTGACATACTTGGGGGCTTCGCAGCTGCCAAACCGTGTGTAAGAGTTGGGAATCGGGTTGCAGAAGCAGGTCAGCTCCCGCGCGTGCGCCAGAATACCGGCAATAAAATGTCCGGCCTCGCTGTCGGGGGCAATGTCGCCCTGGAACAGGTTTTTGCCATCCCGGTGGATGGAAACATTCACATGCATGCCGCTGCCGGCCTGGTCCTGCATGGGCTTGGCATAAAGCTGGCAAACAGGCCGTTGCGGTCCGCAATAGCTTTGACGGTGCTTTTGAAGGTGTTCAGGTTATCGGCCGATTTGAGCGCGGTGGAATACATAAAGTCCACTTCGTTCTGGCCAAAGCCGCTTTCGTGGTGGCTGTGCTGGGGGCGCAGGCCCATATCCTCCATGGCAAAGCAGATCTCGCGGCGGATGTTCTCGGCCTTGTCCAAAGGGGCAATGTCAAAGTAGCCGCCGTGGTCCATCGGGATGCGGGTGGGGTTGCCGTGCTCGTCGGTCTGGAACAGATAGAACTCACATTCGCAGCCCACATCGCAGCGCAGGCCCATGGCCTTGGCGCGCTTGACCACCGATTGCAGGTACCCGCGGCTGTTGCCGGCAAAGGGGCGGCCATTGGGCAGGGTGATATCGCAGTACATGCGCATCACGCGGCCCTCGGTGGGGCGCCAGGGCAGAATGGTCATTGTGTCCGGGTCTGGCCAAAGCACAAGGTCGCTCTCCTCAGTGTTCATAAACCCGGCAATGGAGCTGCCGTCAAAGCAGACGCCCTGCTCGAAGGCATAGGGAAGGTCCCCGGCAAAGACAGAGATGTTTTTTTGATTGCCGAAAATATCGCAGAACGCCAGACGTACAAATTTTACGTCGTTATCTTCGACATAGTTCAGGATATCCTGTGCAGTATGCTTCATGGTGGAATCCTCCAATGTTTGAGCTACATAGTTGGCAGAGAGGGGAGAGTAGTTAGGAGGTAGGAGTGAGGAGTTGATGCAATTAGGAATTAGCAATTAGAAATTCCGTAGGGGCGCACATTGTGCGCCCGTTGCCTTTTGGTTAATCCCATTATAGCATATGGAGCAAAGTTCCGGTATGGTCGATAGGGCGGGACGAGTGCCGGGAGTTTATTCAGCATTGAACCCAATAAACTCCTAACTTCTAACTTTCAACTGACTTCTACCTAAACTCGAAAGGCCCACCTCGCGGTGGCTTTCGAGCTGGTGTAAGAAATAGGAAAAGGAGAATGGCGTGTTAAAAAGCCGTGCCCGGCATTTTGTGCAAAGCACAAACCCTTGCTGCCGGGGGCTTTTTGGGTCACTGCTTACTCAGTGTAAAACAGCATACGGCTGTAGCACGGCAGCGGCCAGTAATCCTCATCGACAAGCTCTTCAGCAGCGTCAGCGGCGGCGCGCAGGGTATCCATGGCGGGCAGAACCTCATCATGGAAAGCATGAGCTTAGCGGTCTCATCGTCCAGGGCGCTGACCTTATCGGTCACAGCCTTCAGAGCGTCGGTTGCATCAGACATCTCGTCAGTGTATTTGGAAAGTGCAGTCAACAGCTTTGTTTCGGACTTGGTGGAGATGCCTTCCACAGCAGCGGTCTTGGCTGCGGCGGTGCTGGCAACTTCGCCCATATAGCTGGTGGCGGCAGGAATCAGCTGCTTGGATGCGATCTTGAGCATGGTGCGGGCTTCGATGTTGATAATCTTGGAGTAGTGCTCCATCTCAACTTCGTAACGGCTCAGCATTTCGGTCTTGGTCAGAACGCCGAACTCTTCCATCAGGGAGATGTTCTTCTCTTCCTTCAGGGCGACCATGGCATCGGGGGTGCACTTGCGGTTCGGGCAGGCCACGGCGGGCAGCCTCAGCTTCCCAGGCTTCGGAATAACCGTTGCCGTTGAAGATCACACGGCGGTGGTCGTTCAGGGTCTTCTTGACCCAGGCGGCGGCAGCGCACTCAAAGTCAGCAGCGCCCTCCACATCGGCAACAAACTGCTTCAGCTCTTTGGCAACAGCAGTGTTCAGGATGGTGTTGGCATCGCTCAGGTTCTCAGCGGAACCGGGCATACGGAACTCGAACTTGTTGCCGGTAAAGGCGAACGGAGAAGTACGGTTACGGTCGGTGGTGTCCTTGCTGAACTTGGGCAGAACATCAACGCCAAGGTCCATCTTCATCTTAACAGGGCCGGCATAGGGGCTGTCAGTGCAGACAGCATCGATAACAGCTTCCAGCTCTTCACCGACAAAGATGGAGATGATGGCCGGGGGTGCCTCGTTAGCGCCCAGGCGGTGGTCATTGCCGGGGGTGGCAACAGAGGTACGCAGCAGGTCTGCGTATTCATCAACTGCCTTGATGACGGCGGTCAGGAAGACCATAAACTGCAGATTTTCCATCGGGGTATCGCCGGGATCCAGCAGGTTTTCGCTCTTGGTGCTGATGGACCAGTTGTTGTGCTTGCCGGAACCGTTAACGCCTCGAACGGCTTTTCGTGCTGCAGGCAGACCAGGCCGTGCTTATCGGCAATCTTCTTCATCATTTCCATGGTCAGAAGGTTGTGGTCGATGGCAACGTTGGTGGTATCGTAAATGGGGGCGAGCTCATGCTGGCAGGGGGCAACTTCGTTGTGCTTGGTCTTTGCGGGGATGCCCAGCTTCCACAGCTCGGTGTCCAGATCCTTCATAAAGTCGGAGACAATGGGGCGGATCACACCAAAGTAGTGCTCTTCCAGTTCCTGGCCCTTGGACGGTGCAGAGCCAAACAGGGTGCGGCCGGTCAGAACCAGGTCCAAGCGCTTGTTGTAATCCTCTTTGCGGATCAGGAAGTACTCCTGCTCCGGGCCAACGGTGGTGGCAACGCGCTCAACATCCTTGCCGAACAGGTGCAGTACCTTGCAGGCCTGGTCGCTGATGGCCTGCATGGAACGCAGCAGCGGGGTCTTTTTATCCAGTGCTTCGCCGGTGTAAGAGCAGAATGCAGTGGGGATGCACAGCACGTCATCTTTTACAAAAGCATAGCTGGTGGGGTCCCATGCGGTGTAGCCGCGGGCTTCACAGGTGGCGCGCAGGCCGCCGGAAGGGAAGGAGGAAGCATCTGGTTCGCCTTTGATGAGCTCCTTGCCGGAAAACTCCATGATGGCGGTGCCGTCCGGCTGGGGGCTGACAAAACCATCATGCTTTTCACTGGTGATGCCGGTCAGGGGCTGGAACCAGTGGGTGTAATGGGTAGCGCCCTGTTCAATCGCCCAGCGCTTCATCACGCTGGCCACAACATTGGCTACTTCCAGGTCAAGGGCCTGACCCTTTTCAATGGTTGCCTTCAGGCTCTTGTAGGTCGAGCTGGGCAGACGCTCACGCATTTCGTGCTCGTTGAAGACTTTGCTGCCGTACAGTTCCATAACGGTTGCTGCCATACTTACCGAACTCCTTTTCCTCTGTGGTATCATCACGCAAATAAGTCGGACTTTTTATAAAACAAAAGGCACTGCGAACAGGATTTGTGTTCGCAGCGCCCTTGCTGTTTATGTGCTTATTATACGGGCCAAACGCAAAAAAAGCAACTGGCAGAAATGACAAACCGGATTGGTGTTTGCCTTGATGTTTTAGGAAAAATGCTTGTATTGGGGGATGGAGCCATCCAACTCCCAATGCGGCCTAATAAAATAAACCGGGCCGCCAACCCCGCTCGGGGGGCGACAAGCCCGGTATAGTTTAGACAGTTAAACGTGCGCTGCGTTCTTTTGGCTTTTGCGGTACAGCACAACAGTGGCTGCAATGCCCAGCAGGCTGATGCAGTCCGCCGCGCGCCAGAACCACATTCCAGTCCAGCGCACCTGTACGCTGCCCTGCCAGCCGGGAGCCAGGGTAACGGTCAGGTAACCGTTCTTGTGGGTCAGTGCGGCTCCGTCCGCAGCGGTCATATGGTAGCCGGGGTAGTAGAATAGCGGCAGCCGGATGGATGCTTCGGTATTGCTGGTGTTCTGCGCCGTCAGCTGAATGGTCAGGCCGTTTTTGGTGTACTCTGTCAACTCTACGCCGTCGTCCGCTTCGGGGGTCAGGCGGCCCCAGACGCTGTCATCGGTGGTGGTGTCCTCGGTGGGCAGGTATTCGCCGCCACCCACCTGACCGGGCAGGTCATCCACCGCGGCAAGGCTCATGTAGGTAACGGCTTCGCTGGTGGTGCATTTGTCATACATCAGGTACCCGGCAGGGATGATGGTCAGCGGCCAGCAGGGCGGCGGCCATTGCCTTGGCGGCTTCGGGCTGGACTTTGCGGTACAGCACCACCGCACAGCAGGCGCACACGACCAGCAGCATGGTGGCCGGGGTGAAGAACCGCCAGGCAAACTGCAGCTTCCCCAGAGTCTTGCTCAGCGCCTGCAATGGTTCGCAACGGAACAGCGCGTACCAGGGGCAAAGGTCGCTGGCGCACCAGGCGGCCAGCAGGCCAAAGCCAGTGTCAGGCTGCCAATGCGCGCGGCATCGCGGCTGCTTTTGCGCACGGCGGGGTCCAGCACAGCCAGCAGGAAGAAGAATGCTCCCGCGGCCAGTGCCAGGCCCAGCGTCTGCGGCATTTCGCCCGCAATGCCGCTCTGGATGCTCTCCGCCACGCCGCTGCTTTGGCCGAACATCAAAAACATCTGGCCCAGGTAAACGGAGCTGTCGTACAGGTAGGCGGCATCATACTTGCCGCTGATGCGGCACACCCCCTGCACCATGTATTGCAGCAGCGGCATCATAAACCACAGGTTCCACACAATGGCGGCCCCGGCGGCTTTGCACAGAGCGGGCAGCACCGGGCGGGTGAAGGTCTTTTTGAAATACAGCAGGCAGAAGGCGGCGGTAAAGAACACCGCAAGTTCGGTTGTCAGCAGATGGCTCTGCAGCAGGCCGGTAAAGCCCAGGGCAAAGGGCAGCCAGCACCAGGGCTCGGCCTTTTTGCCATCGGCAGGGGATTGGCGATAAATCCGCCACAGCCCGTACACGACCAGCGGCAGGAACGCCATGGCGGTATATTCGCCCACTGCGGCGCGCACAAACACGTTGGTCAGCCGGTAGAACGAAAGGGTGTACAACGCGGTGCCAAGCAGCGCGGCACAATCGCTGCGGAACATTTTGCGCAGGGCATAAAACGTAATGCTCACGGTGGCCGCTGTGATGGATGCAACGTAAACTTTGTAGCTGGTTTGCAGGCTGAAACCCAGAATGCGCAGCACCGCAGCCGGGTACAGGAACACATCGGAGTACATCAGGCTGAACGGATAGCCCTTTTCGTTGATGATGGCCGGGTCCATGCGCACGGGGAACTGCCCGGCCAGCAGCCCGGCTTTCAGCCCCTCAATGCGGGAAAGGTGGATGGAAAGGTCGTGCCCGTACGTCAGGTAGCCGAGCCCCAGCGGCAGGCAGGCAAACGCGCCGATGCCACCAGCGCCATGGCGATATACCGCCCGCGCAGGGTATGGATGGGAAATTTGACCCGGCGGGTCAGCAACAGGATCACCCAGTCCAGTACGGCGCAGAACACAAGCCCCGTCAGCAGCCGCACATACGCCCACGCGTGGGTGGGTACGATCTGTGCGCCGGTAATGTAGATGACCTGGTTTTTGCCGCAGTCCGCGGTAAACTGCAGCTGTGCGGTTTCGCAGCCGTAGGGCATCCACAGGCTGAACACCGTGCGGGTGCGCTCAGCGGGCAGCTTGGCGCATCGTACTGCGCGGTGGGCATGATCTCATCCAGAAAGCTGACCTCGCCGTCCTCGCCGTCATTCACATAGTTGATGCAAACCTGGTAGCTGCCGCGCGGCAGGTCGATCCAGCGGGTTGTGGCAAACAGGCCGGTAAAGTTTTCCACGCGGGCGCCGCGGTCATCATTGGTACATTCCTCCGCGTAGGGAATGATCAGGTCCGGCGTAATATCAATCACGCCGCCTGTGCGGAAATCCCCCACAAAACGCAGCGCCAACACCATAAATTCCACCAGAACCAGCAGCAGGACCAACCCGTTCTGGCGGCTGAAAATTTTTTTGAGCTTTTGCAAACAAGCACGCTCCCTTCTCAACATGACATGATCTTAAATACTATCTTACTTATTATAGGGGATTGTACGATGGTGCGCAAGAGAATTTGCACCAAACAGGAAAAAAGACTCTTGCTTTTAGAAATAAAAGTGATGTATAATAAAGCGTCCATTTATTTGTGGTAGTTGTGGAGAGGATGGTATATATGGCGACAAAGTACGTTTTTGTTACTGGCGGCGTGGTCTCCGGCTTGGGCAAGGGCATCACAGCAGCCAGCCTGGGCCGTTTGCTGAAAACCCGCGGCCTGAAGGTGGCTTCTCAAAAGCTGGATCCTTATATCAACGTGGATCCCGGCACCATGAGCCCGCTACAGCACGGCGAGGTGTTCGTGACGGATGACGGAACCGAAACCGACCTGGATCTGGGTCATTATGAGCGCTTTATTGATGAAAACCTGAACAAGTACTCGAACCTGACGACGGGCAAAGTCTATTGGAACGTGCTGAACAAGGAACGCCAGGCGCTTATCTGGGCCAGACGGTGCAGATCATTCCCCACATTACCAACGAAATCAAGAGCTATATCTACAATCTTGCCAAAAGCACCGAAGCCGATGTTGTCATCACTGAAATCGGCGGTACCACCGGTGATATTGAGAGCCAGCCTTTCCTGGAGGCCATCCGCCAGGTTGGCATTGAGCAGGGCATGGAAAACTGCTGCTACATCCATGTGGTTCTGGTGCCCTATATTTCCGGCTCGGACGAATATAAATCCAAGCCCGCCCAGCATTCCTGCAAGGAACTGCAGGGCATGGGCATCGCCCCCAACGTCATCGTGCTGCGTGCCGATGGCCGCGTTGGCAGCGATATCAAGCGCAAGATCAGCATGTTCTGCAATGTGCGCCCTGATTGCGTGATTGAAAACCTGACCATGCCCAGCCTGTACGAGTGCCCGCTGATGCTGGAAGCTGCCGGCCTGACCAACGTTGTTTGCCGTCAGCTGCACTTGGAAACTCCGGCCAGCGACCTGACCGAGTGGAAAGAGCTGATCTCCCGCATTGCCACCCGCAGCAAGACCTGCACCATTGCCCTGGTTGGCAAATATGTCAAGCTGCATGACGCATACCTGAGTGTAATGGAGTCCCTGTATCACGCCGGCTTTGAGAATGAGTCCAAAGTGGAGATCCACTGGGTGGACAGCGAAAACCTGCTGGATCAGGAGCGCTGCGCTGAAGAGCTTTCCGGTGTGGATGGCATCATCCTGCCCGGCGGCTTTGGCGACCGCGGCATTGAGGGCATGATCCAGGCCGCCCGCTATGCACGGGAACAGAACATCCCGTATTTTGGCATCTGCTTGGGTATGCAGATTATGGTTATGGAATATGCCCGCGATGTGCTGGGCTATGCCGATGCCAACTCCAGCGAGTTTACGCCGGACGGCGAGCACAATGTTATTGCTCTGATGCCGGACCAGCAGGGGAACATCCCGAAGGGCGGCACCATGCGCCTGGGCAAGTACCCCTGCATTACCGCCGAGGGCACCAAGCTGCGTGAGTGCTATGGCAAGGAAGAAATTGACGAACGCCACCGCCACCGCTATGAGTTCAACAACGACTACCGTGCAGAGATGCAGAACCACGGCCTTGTGATCTCCGGTACCAGCCGGATGGCCGCCTGGTGGAAGCTGTTGAGCTGCCCGGCCGTGATTTCCATGTGGGCGTACAGTTCCACCCCGAATTCAAGAGCCGCCCCAACCGCGCACATCCCCTGTTCAAAGGCTTTATCGCTGCTGCGCTCAAGTACCAGCAGGAGCACACCATCACGGACCATCAGCCGATGACAGATTGATCGGCATCCTGACACCATAAATATCACAAGGCACCGAACCTGTAATTGGCCCGGTGCCTTGTTTTTATGTGTTAAGGCAACACCGCACAATTCCCGCCTTGCGGCTTAAGCACCGCTCCGGCAGCTGCGGCACGGCATCTGCGTTGCCAAAATGCTCGATAATGTCGGGTTGCGGTACCCGCATCGTGCTTCGGGGCAAAGCCCTCGCACTCTGCGACCGCCTGCCCCTGCTTCGGTTCGCTGTTCCGCAC
>ENA-OQAA01001436-OQAA01001436.1-human-gut-metagenome-genome-assembly--contig:-NODE-1436-length-12019-cov-1.889758_pt1 | contig 12019 bp, 17 predicted proteins | sample MGYA00242489_ERZ504515 | MGnify/ENA primary metagenome ERZ504515 (study PRJEB26092, sample SAMD00036237) | human gut metagenome | host: Homo sapiens | study: EMG produced TPA metagenomics assembly of...
ACTGATTGATGCCAAAGGAATGTATATCGTTCCGGGAGGTGTGGAAATCCATGTACATGGAGGTGGAGGACGCGACTTTATGGAAGGCTCTGAAGATGCATTCGCGCCGCTATCCAGGCACACATGCAACACGGAACAACCAGTATCTTCCCGACTTTGTCATCATCTACTATTCCTATGATCCGCGCAGCTGCAGCTACCACTGAAAAGCTGATGAGCGAACCGGACAGCCCGATTCTCGGTCTGCATCTGGAAGGCCATTATTTCAATATGAAGATGGCAGGGAGGACAGATGCCGGAGAATATCAAGAATCCTGATCCGGAAGAATATATTCCCTTGTTGGAAGAAACACACTGCATCAAACGTTGGGATGCTGCTCCTGAACTTCCAGGCGCCATGCAGTTTTGCCAAATATATCACTTCAAAAGGAGTTTTGGCTTCTGTCGGACACACGCAGGCTGAATATGAAGATATCTATACTGGATATTATGCAGCTATACTCATGCAATCCCATTTCTACAATGCAATGCCGGGATTCCACAAGCGTCGTGAATATAAATACGAAGGAACCGTAGAAAGTATTTATCTGATGGATGACATGACTGTTGAAGTGGTTGCTGACGGTATCCATGTTCCACCGACAATTCTCCGACTTGTTCATAAGATTAAAGGTGTGGAAAAAACAGCTCTTATCACTGATGCTTTGGCTTGTGCAGCCAGCGACAGTAAAGAAGCTTTTGACCCCCGTGTAATCATCGAAGATGGCGTATGTAAACTGGCCGACAGATCGGCTCTGGCTGGAAGTATCGCAACTATGGACCGTCTGATCCGTACAATGGTACAGAAAGCTGAAATTCCATTGGAAGATGCAGTCCGTATGGCTTCTGAGACTCCGGCAAGAATTATGGGAGTATTGGATCGTAAAGGTACTTTGGAAAAAGGAAAAGATGCCGATATCCTGGCACTCGACAGAGACCTTAACGTTAGAGCCGTATGGTCTATGGGTAAACTCGTAGAAGGCACTAACAAACTCTTTTAACAACGTAAAATCTGATTGATATGTTAACGCAAATCATAAACGGCCATATTCTGACTCCTCAGGGATGGCTGAAAGATGGCTCCGTCCTGATTAGTGACGGAAAGATATTGGAAGTTACAAACAGCGATCTGGCTGTAATCGGAGCAACCGTTATCGATGCCAAAGGTATGTACATCGTACCGGGATTCATCAGTATGCACGTACATGGAGGTGGTGGACATGATTTTACAGAAGGAAGCAAAGAAGCCTTTACAAAAGCTGTTTCTGCTCACCTGAAACATGGTGCGACCTCTATATTCCCTACACTGTCATCAAGTACCTTCGACACAATCCGACAGGCTGTCACTACCTGTGAAGATTGATGCAACAACCGGGCAGCGTAATTCAGGGATTACACATTGAAGGTCCGTACCTGAATCCAAAGATGGCCGGTGCACAATGGGAAGGCCTCCTGAAAGATCCGGATCCGGAAGAATACAAACCTCTTTTGGAAAGTACTCAGTGCAATCAAACGCTGGGACATCAGTCCTGAACTTCCAGGAGCACATGAATTTGCTCAATATGCAACTTCACGGGGTATTTTAACTGCTGTAACTCATACTGAAGCTGAATATGATGAGATCAAAGCTGCTTATGCAGCAGGTTTCACTCATGCAGCTCACTTCTACAATGCAATGCCGGGATTCCACAAACGCCGTGAATACAAATACGAAGGAACGGTAGAAAGCGTTTACCTGACAGATGGTATGACCGTAGAAGTAATTGCAGACGGAAGTCATCTTCCTGCAACTATTCTGAAGCTCGTTTACAAGCTGAAAGGTGTAGAGAAAACTTGTCTGGTAACAGATGCTCTTAAATATGCTGCATACCAAGGAGAACCTATCGTAGATCCGCGTTATGTTATTGAAAACGGTGTTTGCAAACTGGCTGATCATTCTTCATTAGCAGGAAGTTTGGCCAGCATGGACACTTTGATTCAGACAATAGTGAAAAAAGCAGGTATTCCACTGGCTGATGCAGTACGTATGGCTTCTGAAACTCCTGCAACAATCATTGGTATCAATGACAAGAAGGGTAGCTTACAGAAAGGTAAAGATGCAGATATCGTTATTCTTGATAATCAGATTAACGTACGTTGCGTCTTCTCTAATGGAGTAATAGTAGAAGATACAAACACTATGATACATTAAGATTTTTCATTTGAGTCTTATTATATCAATCATGGAGACGTGTCAGCGTAAAGAAATTTACAATGACATGTCTCCATTTCTTATATCACCATTTCAACTGCCTAAGCCAGGCCTTTTACAAAAGAACAATAAAAAGGTTCTCCCCCATACATCTAACAAAACTAAGCACCAGCTTATGTTCTTTATTATTACTGTCCGATAAAAAATTTTACAAAACCATAAAATTAGGGCTGACTTCATTTGCGAGGTCAGCCCATTTTCGTTAGATTTCAGTCGCCAAACAATAAAATCTAATTATGGGCAAAAGTACACATTTTAGCGGACAGCCGCTCTATTGTCAGGTGATAAAATTACTGGACAAGTCAAGAATCCTTCGGTTAAGTCGTGAATATGGTGGAGAGCACTATGTAAAACGTTTCGACATATGGACTCATCTTGTCGTTATGCTCTACGCGGTCATCATGCGTTTTGATTCCTTACGTGAGATAATGGCTTCCCTACAGGCAGAATCCCGCAAACTTTGTCATTTAGGTATCAGGTTAATGCCTTCTCGCAGTACTCTTTCCGATGCCAACAGACGACGGCCGGAAATTATATTTGAGTCCATCTATCGTGACTTATACACTACATACAGAAATATACTTTCCTCGGACAGCCGCAAGAACAGGGATAAAGCCTGGATGAAGCGTCTTCAGATTATTGATTCCACCACTATCACTCTTTTCTCTAATCTCCTGTTCAAGGGTGTTGGACGTCATCCCAAGACCGGCAAGAAGAAAGGAGGTATAAAGGTACACACTGTCATACACGCCAACGAAGGAGTTCCTTCAGATATAAAGTTCACTTCGGCAGCAACCAACGATTCTTTCATGTTAAGACCGTCAGTAATGAACAAAGGTGACATAATAGCCATGGACCGTGCATACATTGATTATGAGAAACTGGAAACACTCACGCAAAGAGAAGTTATGTATGTAACAAAAATGAAGAAGAACCTGAAATAAAACATTATAGAAGACTGTATGTACCAGAATGATAAAGGCTTTATGGAGGTACGTATACAAAATGTAACATTCTCAAAAATGCTGAAGGATGGTACAATTCTGAATCATCATGCCCGTATCATTACCTATGTTGATATTAAAAAGCACAAACTGGTTTCATTGCTTACAAACGATATGGAATCAGATCCAAACGAGATTATAGAAATATATCACAAACGTTGGGAAATAGAGTTGCTATTCAAGCAAATAAAACAGAACTTTCCCTTAAAATACTTCTATGGGGAAAGTGCAAATGCGATTAAAATACAGATTTGGGTGACACTTATAGCCAATCTGTTGCTTATGGAAATGAAAAAGAAACTGACTCGTTCCTGGAGTTTCTCCGGTCTTGCAACAATGATGAGGATTACACTTATGTATTATGTAGATTTCTACAGTCTTTTCAATCATCCGGAAAAAGATTGGGAAACTCTTCTGGACGTGAGGCAGAAAGAAGATTGTCAACTATCTATTTTTTGAAGGGGCTTGGAATAACAAAATAAGACTCGACCATTGAGTATACAATGGCCGAGCGATATTCTTTTATATTCAATCGATTTTATCGGACAGCAATAATAAGGAATAAAAAACAGAAGAAGGTGTGTCAAAATTCGCACCTTCTTTTTTATGCCCAAAGAAGGTGCATCGGGTATTACGACACACCTTCAAAAATGGGCTTTTTAAGGGACGACTACATACATCCTGTCCACTACGATGCTTTCCGTCAGGTAAGCCATGTCAGACCACTGTATCCGGTAGCATTTGGAAACTTCATCAAACACAGGTTTCTTGAACTTTCCCATAACAGGACGTTTCTCGTAAAGCACATAAAAACCGCGTTCGTAATGAAGTATCTTCACAACCTTCCGGTTCCGGGACATGAACATATATACATTGGATGCATCGCTCGGGTCAAGTGACATCTCTTCCCTTATACTCTCACACAAACGGGATGCCTTTCCGTAAATCCACATTACCGTTGAACAGGTAATAGTTCAGGTTAGCACTCAGTCCAAGCATATCATCCTATCATTTTATTAAGCAACAAGCTCAAATCAAGAACTGTGGTATTTCTCAGAAACAGTGTCGCTCCTGATGTCAATTGCAGTTTCACCCACTTAATAGGAGGTTCGCCTTCCGGTTGTTTCACTTCCATCTTAACGGTTGGACTGTTGCAAGGCTTGCCGGTTATCCGGACTTTGGCAACCTTGGGTTGCTCAACCTGAACTGTCTTGCCTAACTTTTCGCTCCATAGCTGATGACGCTGCCAGTTCATGAACTTGTCGTAGTTTACTCCATAATCCGCACAGAACTCGCGAAGATCCTTGGTCTCGCTGCATAACTGGTAGAGGTCATATACCTCCTGATAGTTTACTTTTTCTTTCGCCATAATCATTGATGTTATTGGGGTATGGCGCAAAGGTAGGTTTAGGGAGCATGCGTGTCAAGGCGGAAAATAGAATGGTTACTTAATGTTTCTTCTGAAGCAATATTCTTTATAAGATCTCCATTTTTCTCACTTCTCCGGCTGTGTCACCGAAAAATGCGGATTCGGTGTATACTGCGCAAAGGTGACTTCCTTCATGCGTGCACCACATTGGGGTGCTCAGCCGCCACATCACCACATCATATTTCTAGAAGCCGTACTCATAAGACAAAACTATTCCAAAACTGGATTCTATTGAATGCTGAAAGTTCCCACGGGAATGGATGTAGCTGTAATAATACTCATGAAAAATATCCCATATTCTCCTTTTTCAATTTCCGATGCGGGAACGGTAAGTAAGATTGTTCTCCGTATTTGTGTCCTGTAAAGTTTAAAAAAAACGCTTTTTTGCGCCTCTTCTGAGGCTAAAACGGCAGGCTCAAATTCAAACCATTGGATACGGCGCTGTTTTTTCAGCGTATTGAATTTTACAATGCGATAGATGCCGAGCGGATCTTCCTCATTGCTGCTTGACTTGATGAGTAAACGCACATCCTTGCCATCATAATTTATGGACATAGCTAGATGATTTCCTGAAAGATAACATCCATGCCGACGGAACCTGCCAGGAAACTGGCAGACGAAGCAACATCACCTACGCTGCTTGCTGTGGTCAGTACCTTGATACCTGTCATGGCACTGATACATTATCGGAATTGACACCGATTACTGCACCTAATGCACCAGCTGAACCAGCTACATCGGCAACTTTCGAAATCTTATTGAGCAAACTTTTGGTCTTGGTTTCATATTTACCTATCATTCCGTTTTCTTTCGGTAACAATTTCATGGTACTGTCACTGGTAAGGATGCAGTAACTGTTGACGAATTCAGGTTCTGCAACTGACACTTCTTGTGCTGACGTAAGCTTCCAAAATTGGCGTATTGACTAGCATGTCTCTTTCGCATACCTTCGTGCTAAACTTAAAACTCGAAAGATTATGTTTAGCGAAAAAGATTTTGAAAGACTGTGGTTCCTCTACAAAACCGAGGGTGAGCCCAATGGGGTTTCCATCAACTCGTTCTGCATTGGCAACAATATTCCATACACGGCATTCTATGACTGGTTCAAGAAGACACAGAAAAAGGTTGTACCTGTAGAAGTTGAAGGAATTCCGGAAGAGCTGATTCGGACAGGCAATGAAGAACGGCAGGAGGTTGCTAAAGACAAGCTCAAACGTACAACTCCCCATAAAGGAAGCATTATGGTGACGATAAGAACTCGTGAGGGCTTGTGCATACAGAAGAAAGGCTTAGACTATCAGGGGCTGAAAACACTGGTAGAGAAACTGGAGGGCTTATGCTGAGCATCAACGGTCTTCACAACTTCTACTACCTTCCTGAGCTTCACGATATGAGATGCAAGGCTCAGCGTATATGCGAGATAATCCGAGGTCGATACCACCGTGATCCATTGAATGGTGATGTTTACATGTTCATGTCTAAAGACCAGCGCAAGGTTCATATGATACACTATGAGCGCAATGCCTACTACCTTCATGAGAAGTCTTTCATTAAGGGCTATAAGTTCATGAAAATAGAGCGCAAGAACGATGTGACAGTATATAAAATAGACTGGAAAGACCTGGTCACGATACTTGAAACTCCAGTAATAACGAGTATAAGAATTTAAAGATAAAACTCTGACAATCAGCGATAAAAATTCTCTAAATATTTGTATATCTCATTGAAGATGAGTATCTTTACATAAAATATTAGAGAACATGGAACTGGAAGACTCATAGAAAATACACTCAGACGCAAGCATCTTGAAGAGATGATGAACAGACCCGAAAAGGAGCATACACCCCTTGAAGGTATGGATAATGAGCAGATAAAGAGGTTCGCCCTGTTCCTGTTTGAGGAGAATCAGAGCAAGAGCAAGCAGCTTGACGAAATGATAGCACGGCTTGATGAAATAGGAAAAGACCTGAAGGAGTCCAATAAGAAAATAGACTCCCTTACAAATGCCCTGCTTAAGGCAAACAGCAAGGCTGACAAGGTTGTCCTTGAATACAAGCTCCGCGATAAGGAGTATAAAAAACTTGAGAAAAAGTATAATGCCCTTTTAGAACGTCTTTCCATTATGAATACCCAGACCTATGCCTCTTCCAAAAGTCTCAAAGGTATTGACCGTAAAAGGGTCGTAAAAGGGAAGCATGATGACAAGGATGATTTTGACGGTACTCCTACTGCTCCACCAAGCGAGGTCCCACAGCCGGACTCTTCCGCATCATGCGACACGCAGGATACTCCGAAGGCTTCCCTTTCCAAGGAAAGACCATACAGGAAAGGAATGACATACAATAAGACTTGTGTAGGTACACCGATTATACACAGGTCTGATTATACAATGCTTCCTGAGGATTCTGTTGTAATATCGTCAAGTACCGTAAATAAGAAGCATTGTGAGCCATATTGAGGAACATCACTTTGAGGTGCTTAAGGTGAAGCATGCCGACGGCAGGATTGAAAGCATGTTCCTTCCTATGAAGGATGACGTCCGGGCCAGCCTTTATGACGAGATAGTACCGGGTACAAGCATTACGGCAAACATGCTCTCGTATCTGATGTTTAACCGCTTCCAGATGTCAACACCGGCATACAGGGAGGCAAAGAACCGTCTGTCGGATATGGACTGGAACACCTCTGTGCAGAACCTGCTGAACTGGGCCGACAAAGGTGCCATGCAGCTCAATAAGCTGATACCTGCCCTCAAGAAGATTGCCCTTCAGGACGGTGCCAACGTGAATGTGGACGAGACATGGCTCCGCTATCACGCATACAATAAGAAACGAAAGACCTATATGTGGTGTCTGGTAAACAGAAAAGCGCGTATAGTCATCTTCTTCTACGAGGATACAACGGATGATGAAGGTGTACAGAAACATGGAGGCAGGAACAGAAATATGTTGAAGGAGTTCCTTGGTGATGCAAAAATCAAATCACTGCAGAGTGACGGTTATAACGTATATATGTATCTTGACAACGAACTTATGGATATAGATCATCTCTGCTGTCTGGCTCATGCAAGGGCAAAGTTCAAGTATGCCTTCGACCAGGGAAGCCCGCAGGCAAGAATCTTCCTTGAGCAGATAGCAAAGCTATACGGCATGGAAGATACTTATCGCCGGGAAAAACTTACTGCAGACGAGATTTACCGCAGAAGGAACAGTAAGGAAACAACTGAGGTCATCGAGAAGATAAGGACAGAACTTTATGATCTGCTTGCAAATCCGGATGAGAACCGAAGCGAACTTATGAGCAAGGCTCTTAACTATCTGAAGAACTTCTGGAATCAGATCTTTGCCTACAGAAATGATGGAGAATACTCCATAGACAATATGGCAGCAAAAAGAGCGATAAGACCAATCACTGTCCAAAGAAAGAACAGCCTGTTCTTCGGAAGCGTGAAAGGAATACAGAACTCCGCAATCTATAATACCTTTATAGAAACCTGCAAACAGGCAGGAGTCTCCTTCAGGGATTACTTCTGCAAGCTGCTCAGAGAATTAAAAAGGGAAGAACGGATTACGAAAACCTTCTTCCCATGACAATATGCAAATAATAATCGTTAAATTTGTGGATTCTTTTTTAGACGGGTGCCGACTGGAGCCCGTCTAAAAGGGGATACCCTAAAATTGGAAGTTTACTGTGCTGACAACCGACCATAGTTCCTATAAGGAACAAAATGAATGTTGATACTTTTTTAACACTAATAATTCTCATAAGGTTTCGAGAAATTCAATTTATAAATAGAACTGTTATTTTACAGAGGAACATTAAGCTGTTCTCTGTGGTTTTTTATGCTAACTGGTTATTTTCTCAGGCAAAATAGTTTAAAATTGATATTCGGCAAATCTTTTTGGCAATTTTTGCACATGTATCTTTCCGTTTGTCCCCAAAAGGTCTATCTTACTTTTAATAGCTGGATATCTGTTGACTTTTGAAATTAAACCGAAAAAGTTTTTGGCTTTAATTCTTGACTATTGCATCTGTGTGCATTCCCCGGCAGTGTCACCAGGAAATGCGGGTTCAAGGTATGCTGCGCAACGGTGATAGAAAAAATCTGTCGGGTAACAAGCAGAAGTCGAACAACACTCCATCTGTCAAGTTGCTCCGACTTCTGTATAAGCTATTCATTAACCGTAGGCCATCCCGGGTTTTGGGTTAGATTCCTGTTCAGCAGAAGCTGTTCGGTAGGTACACAATACAAGTAGTATTTGTCAATCCATCCCTTCCCTTCCACTTTTGGACTGGGTTGAACATAGATATAACCTTCCCGGAGTGTCTCATCTTTCAAGCCTGTTTCGGTATTCAGGATACCATTGGTGTTGGCCGTATAGAGAGGATCGTCATACTCCACCACATGCCTTTTTCCTGACGGTTGATGAAATAAGGAGCTTTGGCCCACCGGCGTACATCATAGAAGCCGAAACCTTCACCCATCAATTCAACTATGCGTTCGCGGCGGATTTCCCACAAAAGTGGTTCTACTTCATAGTCAGGCATTTCACCGGACCAGTGAGGATTGTTGCCTTATCACGGTTCGGGTCGAACGAGGCGTCAATCTTGGCCACTTCCATGTCGGCTACACCGGCACGTTTACGAAGGCGATTGATAGAGATGTCGGCTGCAGCCTGGTCAAACTGCCCGAGTTCGCAAGCAGCTTCGGCATAGTTCAGAATTGCTTCTTCCACCTTAAAGATAGGCTTGTCAGAATCGCACATGGCTGAATTGTTGTTGCTCAATTCCCAGCCATTGTAGTTTTTCCACAGATAATAGCCCGATGCAGTACTGCAAGTCCGTTGTCACCCCTGAGGTAGGCATTTTCTTGATCAGATTACCAGCATTCCAGTTGCTGATGGGCAACGTTTCATCTGCCCGGCCTTGCCGGGATTAGATACTGTAACATCCGCCCCCATAATATCAATGAACTTGCGGTATTTGGGATCACGGGTATCATATCCCCAGCTGCAGTTTGGGTTTTCAGCCGGTTTATCGGTGCCTCCCTGTATGACAGAGTAAGGAGGAGTCACCGTATGATACATACGCGGGTCTCTGTCGGTAAAGATGTCGTAGATGTCCTTGCTGGCTCCCTTATACTGTGTATTCTGTGCATTGGCTATGGGCAGACCGTTTTGGGTCAGATACATATCAGCCATATCTTGTGACAGCTGATAGACTGCCTGGTCATTCCGTTCGCGGAAATTGAACATGGAGGTCAGGAAGTCGGTCTTGTACTCTCTGTACAGAATCACGCCCGGCACATTGGCCAGACTGGGCGATGTCCACAGTTCGCCATAGCCGGCAGCCGGCTGACCGTCTGTACCGGTATAGAGTTCCGGATATTTGTTTATCAGTTCTTTCGATACCCGTACGCATTCCGTGAGGTATTTGTCTGCATCATTCAGACCGTGATATTTCCGCCAGGTACCTTCACGCAAGGTAAAGCGCGACAAGGCCATCTGGACACAAGCCTGATTGATGGCGTTTCTGCCATCTTGTTCTTCAAAATTACCGATGTGCTCTTCCGCCCATTTCAAACGGGTCAGGATGTTGTTGGCCACTTCATCACGCGGAGTACGCGGACCGTAAGGCTCATCGGTGTCGGGGTCGAGCACCTTATCAATCCAAGGCACATCACCGAAGCGTTGATCAACTCCATATACCAGAAAGCGTGGAAGAAATATCCCACCGCTTGCCAGTGTTCTTTCTCGGCAGTAGGCATGGAAGAGGTTTCCAGTCCCTTCAGCATGATGTTGATGTGATAGATCCAGCCGAAATCCCAGCCGTTGCCCGAAGAGGACGGAGCTACCGTCTGGAAGGCATAGGCATTATATCCTCCCGGTGTACGGTTGGAGAAATAACCGGCATTCCGATCACCATTATATACCGACGCATAGCCGTGGTCATTGGGCGAGGTGGCAATGGTGGTATTGTAGAGGATGGCATAGCATGGCCACATATAGGCCTGGGTGGACTTATAGGATTCGAAAGCCGTCACTTCACTGATGGTGGTAGTTGGAGCTTATCGAGAAAGCTGTCATTACATCCCGCAAAGCCTATGGCCAATGCGGCAATAGCTGTATATTTTGCAATCTTTTTCATGGTTCAATCGTAGGTTTTAGAGTGTAACATTAAGACCGAATGAAAGAGTACGGTAGAACGGGTATCCCCAGCTCAATCTCTCGGGGTCGTAGCCTTTAGGCAGTGAACTGATGGTGGCCAAATTTTCTGCGCTGACAAATACCTTCAGTGCACTGAGGCTGACTTTGCTGATCAGTGCCTTGGGGAAGGTATAGGCCAGGGTGATGTTCTTCAGACGCATGTAGGCACCGTTCTGCAGATACTTGGTGGACGCACGCTGGTTGGAACCATGGTTCTGCATATTGCTGTAGAGACGATACAGAGACGCATCGGGGTTCTGGCTATCCAATATTCGCGGTCGTTTTCGGTGTACTGTCCGTCGCAGCTGCCCATCGGTTCCCAATAGTCGGTCTGGTTGTAGAACACCGGATAATAGGCTTTTGCACTGCCGCCGAAGGGGAAGAGTGACATGCCTCCGATCCATACATCACGCTTGGCAGTACCCTGCAGGATGGCGCTCAAAGAAAATCCCTTATAGCTTACTCCTAAATTGACTCCGAAGTTATAGCGCGGAGTGCTGTTTCCGATTACCTTTTGGTCTCCGGGACTATCTACCGTATTCAAGCCACTATTGATTTCGTTAGTACCCCGGTCATCGTTCAGATTCACAAATTTCTCGTCACCCGGACGCGGATTATATCCGTCAAGCGAAGCAACCCCGTCTTTCAGCTGCCAGGTACCGGGACCGTCAAAGTCATCAATGGTATAGAACCCGTCGCTTACATAACCCCAAATTTCACCTAATGTCTTTCCTTCGTAGTAATTCTGAGACAAGAGTTTGTCTTCATTGTTGCTGTATTTGGTAATTTTTGACTTATAATCATAGAGGTTGAAGCCTACGTTATACTTCCAGTCGCCAATCTGGTCACGCCAGTTTACGGCAATTTCCCAACCGCGTGTACGCATGTCAGCTGCATTCCGCATCGGAGCAGAAGTACCTACTACGGCAGGAAGCTGGATACCGGCTATCAGCATATCACGGGTAGTACGCTGGTACCAGTCGAAAGTCACCTGCAGGCGGCTGTTGAACATGGAAGCATCAAAACCGATATCCAAGGTTTCTACGGTTTCCCAGGTGAAGGAATTGGATACCAGACCGGGAGTACGTAG
>ENA-OQAA01001437-OQAA01001437.1-human-gut-metagenome-genome-assembly--contig:-NODE-1437-length-12017-cov-2.604037_pt1 | contig 12017 bp, 15 predicted proteins | sample MGYA00242489_ERZ504515 | MGnify/ENA primary metagenome ERZ504515 (study PRJEB26092, sample SAMD00036237) | human gut metagenome | host: Homo sapiens | study: EMG produced TPA metagenomics assembly of...
AGGAGTATGCACCGGATCATTCCGGAAATTCACTTCTCCCGAAAACCTTCCTGCCCCCAGAACTCCATTGCCTGATTGCGGAACTGGTCGGGAAAAACATAAATAACATTCGGCTGTTGGGCCTGCTCTGCCTGCGGAGTTTTACAACCCTGCAAGGCGAACAAGCCTAAACCACCTAACAATATATTCAATTGACTTTTCATTTTTCCAAATCTCTTTTACGCTTCAAAGCTTCCAGGAAATAATAATCGGCGTAGTTCAGCGGAACATCGATTTCAGCACCGTGAGGAATACTGCCGACCGAGTGCATCAGGATAAAGTTCCCGTTTGTCCCTACCTCTGCACGATAAGCCGGAGAAGCAAGACTTTCCATAATTCTGTCAGCCGTTTCCTTATACCCCTTATCGGTAACATAGGTACTCAGTTCATAGAGGGCAGAAGCTGTACATGCTGCGGCAGAAGCGTCACGAGGCTCGTTCGGAATCTTCGGAGCATCGAAGTCCCAGTAAGGAACCAAATCTTCGGGAAGGTTCTTGTTTCCGAAAATAAAGTTATACACCTTTTCTGCCTGTGCCAGATATTTGGCATCATGAGTATACCGATAACACATTGTATAACCGTACAAAGCCCATGCCTGTCCGCGAGCCCAAGACGATTCATCGGCGTAGCCCTGCGCTGTTTGTTTTTTGCGCACCTCACCAGTCTCTGGATCATAATCCACCACGTGGTAACAACTGTTGTCCGCACGGAAGTGGTTGGCCATAGTCGTGTCGGCATGTTTCTTAGCCACATTATAGAAAGTAGAGTCGCCCGAAAGTTTAGTGGCTTCGAACAGCAGCTCCAAATTCATCATATTGTCAATGATAACCGGACATTTCCATCCGCGTTCGGCCTGCCAGCCTTTGTCGGCATCCCAAGACTGGATAACGCCTGCACCCGGACGAAAACGGGTAGACAATGATTTAGCGGTCTGGATAATTACGGGCTTGTACTCTTCCTTATTGGCAAAACGATACCCGTTCAGATAGCTGGAACCAATCATAAAGCTACATCATGATGCCAAGTAAGATATTGTACGGAATCCAATGCTTCAGTATACTTCTCTGCCAGCGGTAACCACTTTTTATCACCGGTCAGTTCGTACGTATACCAAATATTACCGGGAAAGAAACCAGAGCACCAGTCGTCGATAGGAACGTAGTGAATGCTACCATCCTTATTAATGGTACGCGGATTAAGAATTTTGCCAGATTTTTCGATAATGTCTGTCTGAAGTGTTTCCTGTGCCACCGCATTATCAATATTCTCCTGAATGAAATCATTTGCAGTCTTTTTTTGTCCTGCACAACCTGCTAAAACAAGAAGGAAAATACCCAATGTAGTAAGAGTCGTTTTCATAATAAGGGATTTATTTATTAATTATGTCCATTTTTTCGAAGGCAAAAGTAGTGCATGCTTTCGAAAATAACCCACCTAAATTATCCAATTAAAAGCTAAAATATTACATTTGTGTCCAAAACATCAGATTTCTCCTTAATATTAATCATTTATTACCAAACGACATGACGCCGCAAGAATTTTCAAGAAAGACTGTTTTGCCGATAAAGCAGGTGTAGACTGATAGAAATAAAAGAAGGATACAGCAAAGCCCGTCTGGTGATTACGGAAACACATCTCAATGCCGGAAATCGCACCCAAGGCGGAGCGCTTTTTACACTGGCCGACCTCGCCTTGGCAGCGGCAGCCAATTCTCACGGCACACTGGCTTTCTCACTGTCTTCCAATATCACTTTCCTGCGTAGCAGCGGTCCGGGCGACATATTATATGCCGAAGCCCGCGAACGGTACATCGGACGTACTACCGGACATTATCAGATTGACATCACCAACCAGAACGGTGAGCTGGTAGCCACATTCGAGTCAAGTATCTTCAGAAAAGGAGACGCACTGCCGTTTACTTTGTAACAACAGAAGTCATCGGGTAACGATTCCCCCTTACACTTTTGAGGAAAGCTTTTGCAGAGCCGAAATTCAAATACATATCCAAACGTATGGGAAGGTGGTTCTTGTCATCGGAAACGAAGAAAGTAATCACCTCCTTCTCTTTTCCTTTCTTGTACTCCACGAAAGAGAATACAAGGCAGCGGTAAATTGTATCATTATTCGCTTCTATATCTTCCTTTCCGCGATAAATCAAGGTTTGCTCCTCTACTCTGCGCCTGTTGCCATAGGGAAAAGTATCTTCTCGCCTATCTTGTAGTCTTTAGGGTTATAAGAACGGCTTGCGCCAAAATACTCAGCATATCAAAGATACAGCGGCTGTCGCTGTACTCCATCTCCTGCGGTTCACGCACGGGATTATGCCAGGTACGTCTCTGCTTTACGGTAGCTATACCGTCATCATACGAGAACCATGCCTCATCGACCGTATAGCGTTTTCCCTCCTCGGCTGCTTTACGAAAATAAAGCGGTTCCAGTTTATCGCTGACATAGCACGTCAGCGTATCGCGCATTTTAAAGAAAAAATCCGTTTTCTTGCTACCCACAGAAAGAAGATTGAAACGGTAGGCCGGCTGGAAGCGGTAAGTAGTAGCATTAGTAGTCAAGCTTGCCAGCCCTACTTTCTTCCAGATAAATTTCCAGTTAAAATACAAATCGTACATAACATGTTCGCCCGACTGAAACGCTTCGTTCTTAGCCACACATTGAGCCTGCACAGGCATTATGCTGCACAGACACAGAAGTCCGGCCAGCAAAAACAATCCTGCAGCCCGCTTCCGTTTAATAACTATATCCCCTACCGCTGTTACGGTTGCTGTTGTTGCGGTTATTCTGGCTTTTCTTCTTTTTCTTGTCTTCATCTGGCTTTTGTTTTTTCAGTTCATCCGGTTTTTGCTTATCCAACGGTTTTTCTTTTACGTTCCAGTCCTGAATCAAATCAAAATTGGCCTTAAATTCCAATACCTGCGGATAGTAATAAACCATTTCGGGTTGGCGCCTGGCAGCATAATCACCGGTATCCCATACCCCATTCCCATTTGTATCATTAATGAGCCGGGCTCCATATTTACCCGGATTCAAATAATAAAAATCCGCTTTTCCTTCTACAACCGGAACAGTACGTACCACCTTGTCCTGAGCATCCAGCAATTCTACAAATGCTGTAGAATCAGCTCCGGTAATGTTGAAAAATATCTGTCCGTACTCTTCCAGTTTCTTTACTGTAAACTCCTTCTTCACTTTATCGGTAAACAAACCGTACAACCCGTGAAAAGCGGTCGAGTCCACTTCAAAAACGTAACTTTCACCCGGTTTCCAGTCTGCATACAGATTGTAACGTTTCAAATCCAACGAATCCCGCATAAAGTCAAACGGCACATCCTGCCATAGTGTATCGACCTTCTGCCTTACATGCAAGGCAGTATCATTAAAGCCGGCTATCGGTTCCGTAAAGCTCAATGTGATATAGTCGTATACATCCATTGCCGAAGGCGCATACACATCCATTGCAAGGAAAGGAGTCGGTTCCGGCTCTTCTTCACCCTTTTTCCTTCTTTTCTTCTTCTCCTTCTCGGCTTTTTCCTTCTCTTCCAGTTTCTTTTCCTGCAGTTTCTGCCAGCTTACCTTCGATACAATTCTCAAAGTATCTGTCCGGGGAACCAACTGATTCAAAGTATCTGTATACAAATAACTCAAGCTCATCCTCAATGTATCTTGCTGATAAAGCAAAGAATCTTTTATCCAATAGTGAATCGTGTCGTTCCTCCCGGTTGTCTGCTCAATGACAAAAGCATCCTTTTCATCGAAATTCAACCCTTTCATCAGCGGCAGACTGTCGGCAGGAGCCGTAAAATAAAAAGAGAATTTTTCCGGAGTAAGACGTTCCGTTTTCATAAGACGCTGCGAGAAAGTTTTTTCCTTGAAACTGCGCAACAGCACATCATCCGGCAGGAAATGGGTATATTGTCTCTCTACAATCGTATCTACGGTCAAAGAGTCTCTCCACAAGGTATCCTGCGCATACGCCTTTCCATGGAAGGGATAATAACGGAGTCATTAAAAGCTATGACCTCCGTAGGCTGGGAAAATTTAAAATTCTGGTCGGCATCCATTAAAGCATAAATACGATATTTGCCAGGAGAGACTCCACGAATGGAAAACTGTCCACGGCTATCCGTACGGCCTACACGGTCGAAAGGCAACGTGGTAAATGCCGAATCGGCTAAATTGGCATGTAATCCTACCAGTACCCCCTTTACCGGTTCCAAATTCGATGCATCAAGCAACGTACCGGCAATGGCCATTGAATCAAGCTCTGCTCCGGTAGAAAATGTATAGGTAAACCCCTGCATCGGGTTTCCTTCATTATTATCCTGAATCGCGTCGGCAAAATCGATAGTATACGTAGTATTAGCCTTTAACGTATCTTGCAGGTTGACCACTACCCTTTTACCGTTTGCCTTTATTTCCGGTTGCTGCACTTGAGGAGGTGAAATAACCACTTTTTCATTGGCTTTCTCCAGTTTGATAAACTCATCGAACTCAATAGAGATTTTACTCTTTTTGTTATGGAGTGCACCCGGCAGGAGAACCGGTGACAAAACGAGGCGGTTCCTCATCAATCGGACCACCCTCCAGACGGCCCACACTGGCACAGGAATATAAAACAGCCACACTTACAGCTGCCCCTAACAACCGACGTACAAACGGTTTCATCTTAATATGATGCTTGCAATCTAACATGATGCAAAAATAAAGGTTATCCTGCAATTAGCAGTATGCTTTACAGTATTTTAATCAAAAAACAAATATTTCCTTCAAGTATATATAAAACATAGTTAAAAATGAGGGAAATTCATACCTTATATACGGAGAAAAGAATAATTTTGCGACCGAAAACTAAACATTATAATTTAGTTTTCACCGTTATCCTTCTTCTATGATTTACACACAAAAGCTTCGGATTAACTAGAATAAAATTATACAGAGAATAAAAGAGTATGAAGAGTAGATTAGTATTATTGGCATGTTGCCTGGCACTGCTCAGCAGTTGTGGACAAGGTGACAAAAGCACGGGAAAAGCACCCGAATTTGCAGTGATTACAGTAGAAACAACCACTGCCAACCTGACAAACAGTTATCCGGCTACTATTAAAGGTAAACAAGATGTGGAAATCCGTCCGATGGTAAGCGGTTTCATCACCAAATTACATGTGGACGAGGGTTCCGTCGTACACAAAGGACAAGTATTGTTCAGCATCGACCCTGTACAATACCAGGCTGCAGTAAATTCGGCCAAGGCTGCGGTTGAAACGGCAAAAGCCGCTGTAAACACACAAAGAACTTACTGTAAGCAACAAACGCACGCTGAACCAAAAGAACATCATCAGCGATTACGACCTGCAAATGGCTGAAAACCAGTTGGCACAAACCAAAGCACAATTGGCACAGGCGGAAGCGCAACTGATCAATGCTCAAAACAACCTGTCATACACCAGTGTAACAAGCCCCAGCGACGGTATTGTAGGTACTATCCCCTACCGTGTAGGTAGTTTGGTAAGCCCCTCCATGGCCACCCCGTTGACCACAGTTGCCGACATCTCCGAAATGTTCGCTTATTTCTCCATGACCGAAAGACAGCTCCTGTCACTGATACGCGAAGGCGGAAGTACCAAGGATATTCTGGCAAAGATGCCTCAGGTACAACTGCAACTGATTGACGGAACCATGTATGCCGACAGTGGTCGTGTAGAAACCATCAGCGGCGTTATCGACCAGACTACAGGTGCAGTAAACATGCGTGCCCTCTTCCCCAACAAACACAACATTCTGCGTAGCGGCGGTACAGGAAACGTAGTATTCCCCAATCCGATGGAGAATGTAATCATGATCCCTCAATCGGCCACCACAGAAATACAAGACAAGAAATTCGTATTCGTTGCACAACCTGACAACACGCTGAAAAATACCGAAATACAGGTATTCAGCCTGAATGATGGCAAATATTTTTACGTTACAGACGGCTTGAAGGCCGGCGATAAAATCGTGATAGAAGGCGTACAGAACCTGAAAGACGGACAAAGCATCACTCCTATCACTCCTGAAGAGAAAGAGGCTGAATATCAGAAAGCCCTCAAAGACCAAAAAGAAGGTAATATCCAAACTGCGTTCAATTAACATTTAACGCCCCTAATCATTAAGTAACATGAAATTAGATAGATTTATTAATCGTCCGGTACTATCTACGGTAATCTCCATCCTGATAGTAATCCTGGGACTTATTGGTCTGGCAACGCTGCCTATCACCCAATATCCGGACATTGCACCACCGACGGTATCGGTACGCGCCACTTACCAGGGTGCCAACGCCCAAACGGTGTTGAACTCTGTCATTGCGCCGCTGGAAGACCAAATCAACGGTGTGGAGAACATGATGTACATGACTTCCAGTGCATCCAATAACGGTTCCGCCGAAATTTCCATTTACTTCAAACAGGGTACAGACCCTGATATGGCAGCCGTTAACGTACAGAACCGCGTTTCCATGGCTCAGGGTTTGCTACCGGCCGAAGTAACCAAAGTCGGTGTGACTACGCAGAAACGACAGACATCCATGTTGATGGTATTCTCCATTTACGATGAGAAAGACCAGTACGACATCGAATTCCTTGAGAACTATGCCAACATCAACCTTATTCCGGAAGTAAAGCGTGTAAACGGTGTGGGTGATGCCACCGTGCTCGGTCAGGACTACTCCATGCGTATCTGGCTGAAACCGGATGTAATGGCACAATACAAGTTGATTCCTAACGATGTAGCCGGTGCACTGGCCGAACAAAATATCGAAGCGGCTCCCGGACAGTTTGGTGAACGCGGCAACCAAAGCTTCCAATACACCATCCGCTACAAAGGCCGTCTTCAACAGCCGGAAGAATTTGAGAATATCGTAATCAAAGCCCTTGAGAACGGTGAAGTTCTCCGTTTGAAAGACATTGCCGATATTGAACTCGGACGTCTGTCCTACAACTTCAATAATACGGTAAACGGCCATAAGGCAGTATCCTGTATCGTATACCAGATGGCAGGAACCAATGCTACGCAGACTATCAGTGACCTGGAAGAAGTACTTGGAAAAGCATCCGAAACGCTGCCTTCCGGTTTGAAAATCAATATTGCCCAAAGTGCCAATGACTTCCTGTTCGCTTCTATCCATGAAGTAATCAAAACATTGATTGAGGCGTTCATCCTCGTGTTCATCGTAGTGTATATCTTCCTGCAAGACATGCGCTCTACGCTGATTCCTGCCATTGCCATTCCGGTAGCTTTGATTGCTACTTTCTTCGTACTGCAACTGATCGGCTTCAGTATTAACCTGCTGACACTCTCGGCTATGGTGCTTGCCATCGCAATTGTAGTGGATGACGCCATAGTTGTCGTCGAAGGTGTCCATGCCAAGCTCGACCAGGGATATAAATCGGCACGGACTGCATCTATCGACGCCATGAGCGAGCTGGGCGGCGCTATCATTTCCATTACACTGGTGATGATGTCTGTGTTTGTGCCGGTAAGTTTCATGGGTGGTACAGCCGGTACATTCTACCGCCAGTTCGGTCTTACAATGGCCATCGCCATCGGTTTCTCCGCATTGAACGCCTTGACACTGAGTCCGGCCTTGTGTGCCATCTTCCTGAAACCGCACAACAGTGATGCCACCATGAAAGAACGCATCGGTGTCGCAACTAAAGAGGCACGTAAAATCATGATAGCCGTTATGTGGATTCTATCGGCAGAATGATGCGTCCCGGCCTTACACTGCTCTTTACTACAATCGCCATTTTGGGTATGATTTTCGGTTTGTTCAACTTTGAGAACCATCCTGTACTCTGTCTGGTAATGATCGTTATCAGCGTATTGGCATTAGCAGGTATGACTACGGATAAGTTCAAACACTCTTTCAACGCATCCTACGACTCCATCCTGGGTAAATACAAGAAACAAGTGCTCCGCTTTATCCAGAAGAAATGGCTCTCCGGCGGTATTGTGGTAGGTTCCATTGTACTGTTGATGGTGTTTATGAACATCACACCGACAGGTATGGTGCCCAACGAAGACACCGGTACCATCATGGGTGTAGTAACGCTTCCTCCCGGTACTTCACAAGAACGTGCCATGGAAGTGCTGAACCGTGTAGACAGTCTCGTTGCAGCCGACCCTGCGGTAGAATCGCGTACGGTAATTTCCGGTTTCAGCTTCATCGGTGGTCAGGGACCTTCCTACGGTTCGCTCATTATCAAGCTGAAAAATTGGGAAGAACGTTCCACTATGCAGAATTCAACGGTAGTTTACGCCACACTTTTCATGCGTGCGCAAAAAATCATCAAGGAAGCACAGGTACTGTTCTTTGCTCCGCCTATGATTCCGGGTTATTCGGCATCCAGCGATATCGAACTGAACATGCAGGATAAAACCGGTGGCGACCTGAACCACTTCTTCGATGTAGTGAACGACTATACTGCCGCACTGGAAGCACGTCCGGAAATCAACTCCGCAAAGACCAGTTTCAACCCTAACTTCCCGCAATATATGTTGGATATCGATGCTGCTGCCTGTAAGAAAGCAGGCCTCAGCCAAGCGACATCCTCAGCACCATGCAGGGATATTTCGGTGGACTTTACGCTTCTAACTTCAATAGCTTCGGTAAAATGTACCGTGTCATGATTCAGGCAGAACCGAATGCAACCAAAAATCTGGAATCACTCTCCAGTATCAAGGTGCGTAACGGCAATGAGATGGCTCCCATCACCCAGTTCGTATCCGTCAAGAAGGTATACGGTCCGGATATCATCAGCCGTTTCAACCTTTACACATCTATGAAAGTGATGGTGGCTCCTGCCAGCGGTTATACATCCGGTCAGGCACTTGCTGCCATTGCAGAAGTGGCCAAAGAGAACCTGCCTGCCGGTTTTGCCTACGAACTCGGCGGTATGGCACGTGAGGAAGCCGAAACCAGCGGTAGCACAACCGGTTTGATTTTTGTGCTCTGTTTCGTATTCGTTTACCTGTTGTTGAGTGCACAATATGAAAGTTATATTCTTCCGCTCTCCGTATTGCTCTCCGTACCATTCGGATTGTTGGGTAGCTTCCTGTTTGTCAGCGGCATCGGTTCATTGGGTAACATTCCTGCATTGAAAATGATTTTGGGAACCATGTCTAACGACATCTACATGCAGATTGCACTTATCATGCTGATGGGTCTGTTGGCCAAGAACGCCATCCTGATCGTAGAGTTCGCCCTCGACCGCCGCAAAATGGGTATGAGCATTACATGGGCTGCCGTGCTGGGTGCCGCCGCCCGTCTGCGTCCTATCCTGATGACTTCTCTGGCAATGATTGTCGGTCTGCTCCCGTTGATGTTTGCTTCCGGTGCAGGAGCCAACGGTAACCGTACACTGGGAACTTCGGCTATCGGCGGTATGTTAATCGGTATGATTCTGCAGATATTCATCGTACCTGCCTGTTCGTTGCTTTCCAATATCTCCAGGAGAAGGTTAAACCGATGGAATGGGAAGATGTGGATAACTCGGATGCAGAACCTGAGATTGAACAATATACAAAATAGTGATTAGCGTTTAACGATTAATGGATAGTGGACATCCACAAGCAAATTACTAATTATTAAACACTAACCGCTAAACACTAAAATATAGTTTATCATGAAGAAAATAATAATTCTGATGTGCGCAACTGCTTTATTGAGCAGTTGCCATATCTACAAATCATACGACAGACCCGAAGATATTACAGTAGAAGGCCTATATCGGGACACCATTGCCGGTGGCGATACACTTGCCGCAGATACTGCCAATTTCGGTAATCTGCCTGGAAAGAAGTGTTTACGGATGCACAGTTACAGACACTTATCGAACAGGCATTGACCAACAATGCCGACCTTCGCAGCGCTGCACTCACCGTAAAGCAGGCTCAGGCAGCACTGATGTCCGCACGTCTGGCTTATGCTCCCATGCTGGCTCTCTCTCCGCAAGGACGGTAAGCAGCTTCGACAAAGGTAAAGCCACACAGACGTATTCGCTTCCTGTGACAGCAAGCTGGCAGATAGATCTGTTCGGTCAGTTGCTGAACCCCAAGCGTAAGGCTCAAGTCTCACTGAAACAGACACAGTTCTATGAACAGGCTGTACAGACACAAGTGATTGCAAACGTAGCCAATATGTACTATACGCTGCTAATGCTCGACCGCCAGTTGCAAATAAGCGAAAGCACCTGTGACATCCTGAAACGCAACCTTGAAACCGTAGAAGCAATGAAAGAGGCTGCTATGCTAACAGTGCAGCCGTAGAGCAAAGCCGCACCGCCTATGCACAAGTACTGGCTTCCCGGCCCGATATCCGCCAAAGCATCCGTGAAACGGAAAACGCACTATGCCTGATGCTGAACCAACCTGCACAGAGCATTGCACGTGGTACATTGGAACAGCAGCAGTTACCTGCCGAATTCTCTACCGGTATTCCTTTGCAACTGTTGTCCAACCGTCCCGATGTAAAAGCTGCTGAAATGTCACTGGCAGCAAGCTACTACGACACCAACAGCGCACGTGCAGCTTTCTATCCGCAAATCACCTTAAGCGGTTCTGCCGGCTGGACCAACAGTGCAGGTTCCGCTATTATCAATCCAGGAAAGCTGCTGGCATCCGCTATCGGTTCGCTCACACAACCTCTGTTCTACCGCGGTGCAACATTGCCCGGTTGAAACAAGCAAAGGCACAGGAAGAGCAAGCCAAAATCCAGTTCCAGACCACACTGCTCAAGGCCGGAAATGAAGTAAGCAATGCTTTGTATCAATATCAAATGACCTCGGACAAAGCCATTTCACGTGAAATTCAAGTGAATTCTGCCCGTAAAGCTGCGGAAGATACAAAAGAATTGTTTAACTTAGGCACGTCAACCTATTTGGAAGTCTTGTCCGCCGAACAGTCTTACCTCAGCGCACAGCTTTCGGAAGTGGCCGACACCTTCGACCGCATGCAGTCTGTAATCAGCCTGTATCAAGCATTAGGCGGAGGAAGAGAATAATATCAGTTACGGGTTATGGGTTATAAGTTATTTTTTGACGGCTCATCTCCCATAACTCATAACTTATAACTTATAACTCATAACTAATTACTATGATTAGTCCATTAGCATCTGTAGATTCTACCGCAAAAATCGGTAAGAATGTAACCATTCAGCCTTTCGCTTACATCGAAGGAGATGTGGAAATCGGTGACGACTGCGTGATTATGTCAAATGCAAGTATCCTCAAGGGTACGCGTTTAGGTAAAGGAAATAAAGTACACCATGGTGCCGTACTGGGTAGTGAACCGCAAGATTTTCATTACACAGGCGAAGCAAGTCGGTTGATTATCGGTGACAACAACGACATTCGTGAAAATGTGGTTATCAGCCGTGCCACGCACGAAAGCGGATGTACGCGCATTGGCGATAGTAACTATCTAATGGACGGTGTTCACCTCTGCACGACGTACAAGTAGGCAATCACTGTGTACTGGGAATTAAGAGCACAGTGGCTGGAGACTGCCACATAGACGACTGTACAATCCTGAGCAGTAATGTTATCCTACATCAGAATTGCCACATAGGCAGTTGGGTATTGATTCAGGCAGGTTGCCGCATCTCAAAAGATGTACCGCCTTATGTTATAATGAACGGCAATCCGGCAGAATATCACGGTATCAATGCGGTGGTACTCCAGCATAAGCATCAGGTTACCGAGCGTATTCTGCGCCATATAGTCAATGCTTACCGCCTGGTATATCAAGGGAATTTCAGCATACAGGACGCTTTACAGAAGATTGAAGATCAGGTTCCGATGAGTGATGAGATACATAATATCATCAACTTTATCCGTAACTCAAAAGGTATTGTAAAGTAAACCTCGGCATATAAGAAAAAAGGCTTGCAGATGTCTTATTCACAGGACTTCTGCAAGTCTTTTTTTCTT
>ENA-OQAA01001438-OQAA01001438.1-human-gut-metagenome-genome-assembly--contig:-NODE-1438-length-12017-cov-2.295458_pt1 | contig 12017 bp, 11 predicted proteins | sample MGYA00242489_ERZ504515 | MGnify/ENA primary metagenome ERZ504515 (study PRJEB26092, sample SAMD00036237) | human gut metagenome | host: Homo sapiens | study: EMG produced TPA metagenomics assembly of...
CGGGAACCGTCATGCTCAGCACATCGGTGATGTCAGCGATCAGATTGCCCTTGATGAACTGCTCGGTCAGGGCAGCTTCACGGCCGGCAACGATAAGCCCGGCTTCAAGATCGACCTGCACATCAAGGACCTGAACAACGCTTTGGACTGCGCACACACCGTGGGCGCACCCCTTCCCATGACCGCCGAGGTCCAGGAAGTGCTGCAGTGGCTGCACAACAACGGCAAGGGCCAGGCTGACCACAGCGCCATTGCCCAGTACTACGAGAAGCTGACCGGCATCGAGATCGGCCGCTGATCTCAGAGGACTTTTCATTTCGTTCGAATTCTGCTATCATAGACCTGTAAAAACGGGGCTGTGACACAGACGCTTCCCGGCGGCCCGCTGTATGGCGGGCCGCCTTTTTCATCAGCCCGGAACACAGGAGGACAACAGCATGGCAAAGGTAGCCGTTCTCGTGCCCAGCCAGGAGCTGTGCAACCTGGCACAGCCCCTTGTCGGGACATTCCCATCCATCACGCTCATGACCCTGGAATACATCAAGACGAGCCAGGCTGAGAGCCGGGCCAGAGAGCTGGAACGGCAGGGCTGTGACCTGATCGTGGCCCGCGGTGTGCAGGCTCGGATCATCAAGCAGAGCGTCAAGCTGCCGGTGGTCGAGATCAGTGTGACCCTGCAGGAGCTGGCCTCCGTGATGCTCGAGCTCAAATCTGAGCTGGCACTTCCCTGTCCGCGGATCGGTCTGATCGGCGTTGCCAATATGTTCAGCGACACTTCCCGGTTCAACGAGCTTTTCGGGATCGAGCTGAAGCTGTACATGGTGCGCCAGAACGAGGAGCTGGCTAATGCGGTGTCCCAGGCGCAGGCCGACGGCTGTGTCGGCGTCATCGGCGGCGATATCGTCTGCGAGACCGCCCGGCAGAAAAAACTAGCCTACAAGTACATTCCCACCGGCAGCGAGAGCGTCCACAACGCGCTGAACTTCGCCAGCCGGGTGGGCTACGCCATCGATCTGGAAAAGCACAACTCCGCCGAGATCAACGCCCTGCTGAACTACACCTTCAACGGCATCATCCAGGTGGACTCCTCCGGCGTCATCCGCCGGGTCAACCGCATCGGCTACAGCCTGCTGGGACAGGCTTCCAGCACCCTTCTGCTGCTCCACTCTACGACGCCCTGCCCAACCTGAACCGCACCATGCTGGAGGACGCCCTGCTCCGGGGCAAAGAAGCCTACTCCTTCCTGCTGGACATCAACCACAAGGGCGTTGTCGTCAACATCGCCCCCATTCTGGTGGACAGTCAGATCGAGGGTGCGGTGCTGACCTTCCAGGAAGGCCAGCGCCTGATCGATATGGACAGCGAGATGCGCCGTGAGCTGTACCAGCGCGGCTTCGTGGCCCGGTACAACTTCGACAACATCATCTGCGATGACCCGGAGACCCAGGCCCTGTTCGAGCTGGCCAAGCGGATCAGCAAATTCTCAGCCCCCATCCTGCTGACCGGCGAGACCGGAAGCGGCAAGAACCTTCTGGCCCAGTGCATCCACAACGAGAGCCTGCTGCGGAAAAACGCCTTTGTCACCATCGACTGCAGCGCCTGGCTGCCGGAAACGCTGGACAACATGCTCTTCGGCAACTACACCGTGCGGAAGGACTCCTCGGTGGACAGCTACGCCGAGATGGCCCAGGACGGCACCCTGTACCTGAGCCACGTCGAGATGCTGCCCCTTGAGACCCAGTACAAGCTGCTCTGCCTGATCCGGGGACGCTTCCTCCACAACGGCCCCTCCCGCCCGGTGGCAGCCAACGTCCGCATCATCGCTTCCAGCACGGTCAGCCTCATTGCGCGGGTCGAAAAGGGCGAATTCCGAAGCGACCTGTACTATGCCCTCAGCGTCCTCAGCCTCGAAATGCTGCCCCTGCGCCGCCACCGGGGAGATATCCTGGGCTGGACCGCCTTCTATCTGGACGAGTGGCAGGAGAAGTACAAGCGCTATGTCCACCTGACCCAGGGGGCCCAGCGCTATTTGCAGGAGTATGAGTGGCCCGGCAATCTGGACCAGCTCAACAGCGTCTGCGAGCGGCTCGTGCTGCTGACCCAGAAGCGGAACATCGACGAAGTGTTCCTCCGCCAGCAGCTGGAGCAGATCGCCCCACGGACGCTGCCCGGGACCGAACAGATCGTCCTCTATAAGGATCAGAAGGCCGTCGAGATCGCCGCTCTGCTGAAAAAGCATCACGGCAACCGCCAGCAGGTGGCGGCCGAACTCGGCGTCAGCAAGACCACCCTCTGGCGGTACCTGAAAAAATACGGCATCGACCCGGATTATCACTGCTGAGCGGCATTCCCGCAGCCCCGGCGACCGGAAACCGACAGGTCCCGGTTTTTCCGTTGATGAAACCATAAAATTTGAAAGAAAGCCTGAACGTCTGCGTAAAGCTGACGTTCAGGCTTTCTTTTTTATCTGTTTATGCCCAGTTCATCCGGCCATAGCGGGTGGTGATGTTGCAAATTTCTTTTTGCAGCTTTGGGGTCAGCTGGCTCTTTTTCAGCCGCCAGCGCCAGTTCTCGCCTACGGTGGAGGGCTTATTGATACGGGCGGAATTGTCCAGCCCCAGCCAATCCTGCATGGGGATGATACAGGTGGCAGCGGCACTGCGGAAGATAAGGGCGATCATGCTCTTGTAAAGCTGTGTTTCCGGCGTGGTGTAATCATACAGATAATCCCGCACCAGTGTACGTTCGGCAGAGGTGATGGTCTGATACCAGGATACCAGCGTTTCGTTGTCATGGGTGCCAGTGTAGGCCACGCTGTTCACCGGGTAATTATGGGGCAGGTAGTCGCTGGCGCTGCCGGTGTCACGGGAGTCGAAGGCAAATTCCAACACCTTCATGCCGGGGAAGCCACTGTCCAGCACCAGCTGCCGGACGGTCTCGCTCATATAGCCCAAATCCTCGGCAATGATCTCCCGCTTGCCCAGTGCCTGCTCCACCGCACGGAACAGCTCGATGCCAGGGCCTTTTTCCCAATGGCCGGGGGCCGCGGTTTCACTGCCGTAGGGAATGGAAAAATACTCGTCGAAACCGCGGAAGTGGTCGATGCGAACCACGTCGTACAGCTCAAAGCAATACCACAAGCGGGTGATCCACCACTGATAGCCCGTTTCCCGGTGCTTTTCCCAGCGGTAGAGCGGATTGCCCCAGAGTTGGCCAAGTGGGCGAAAAACCATCCGGCGGAACACCTGCCACAGCGGTGGGAATGTTGTCCTCATCCAGCTGGAACATCTGCGGATTCGCCCATGCATCGGCGGAATCCAGTGCCACATAGATGGGGATATCACCGATGATGCGGATGCCCTTTTCGTTGGCGTAAGCCTTTAGTGTACGCCACTGCTGGTCGAATTTGAACTGGAGATATTTGTAATATTCCACCTCAAAATACAGTTCCCGGCGGTAGTAGTCCATGGCATTCTGCCAGCGCAGGCGGATATCCTCCGCCCACTCAATCCACGGTTTGCCCTCAAAGCGGCCTTTCACTGCCATGAACAGGGCAAAATCGTCCAGCCACCACTTGTTTTTCTCGCAGAAGGCCGCAAATGCCTCGTTGTGGCCGATGTCGCTGCGGGAGTAGGCCAGCCGGAGCAGGCGGCCCCGCTCCTTGTAGAGCTGGCTGTAGTCGATATCATCTGCCTTGCGGCCAAACTTTGCCTTTTTGCATTCCTCTGCCGTGAGCACGCCCTCTTTGACCAGCTCATCCAGACTGATAAAGTACGGGTTGCCCGCAAAGGCCGAAAAGCTCTGGTAGGGGCTGTCACCATAGCTGGTCACACCCAGCGGCAGGATCTGCCAATAAGTCTGTCCGGCCTCTTTGAGCCAGTCCACAAAATCGTATGCTTCCTGCGAAAAGCAGCCAATGCCATATGGGGACGGCAGACTGCTGACGGGCAGTAAAATGCCTGCACTTCTCTGCATCTTCATGTTCTTTCTTATCCTTTATAATTCGATCAGGATACCCGCATGGTCGGAGACCTGCGGTTCCTGTGTACCACGGAATATCACCCGGCTGCTGCGCACCGGAACAGCTTTGGAGCACCAGATCTGTCGATGCGCTTTTTGGCGGAAGCATCCGGGGCATCCCGCCAGCCGTCAATGGCCTGCACAACGGTATAGCCGTCATCCCGCTGTTGTGCCAGCCGGTAGGTATCCTGCCAGCCGCTGCGGAGGATAAGGTCATACCCCTCGCCCCGCACATCGGCTTCGCTGTTGAAGTCGCCCAGCAGGAATGCCATAGGCTTCGCACCAGCGTTGCTTCCAGCGCATTCCACTGGTCAGCAAAGGGTTCTTCTTCGTCCTTCCACCAGCATGTGTACAGCATAGTACCAGACATCTCCTGCACAGATGCCCAGCACGCGGCGGGTCTTCCAGTAACTGTAATCGTTCGACCGGCTCAGCAGCAGATTCTCGGCCTGCGTGATGGGCGCACGGCTGAATACGGCCATGCCTCATCATATCTGTCATAGCCGATCTTGGCCGGGAGCCAGCTCCAATGGTAGCAAACGCCCTTCTGTTCTAACATCCGGGCCACGGCTGCCGCATGGTTGTCGGCTTTCAGCGGCACGGTGTTGCCCGGACAGGACGTGTAGCCCGCCGGGACAGCTTTCAGCTCCGGTGCGGCGGCGGTCTGGTTCACCTCCTGCAAGGCGAACACATCCGGCTGCTCCTTTGCGATAAACTCCACAAAATTTCCCGTTTGGCCTCGTATTCCGGTTCGATGAGGCTGTGGGTGTTCAATGTCAGCAGTTTCATAAGCAATTACAGAATATCGTTGATATCAGATTTCAGAACATCTGCCTTGGGGCCATAGACCGCCTGAATGCCGTCGCCCTTGACCAGCAGGCTCAGGGCACCCTCAGCCTTCCATGCCGCCAGGTCGGCCACCTTGCAGGGTCCTTGACGGTGACGCGCAGACGGGTCATGCAGGCATCCACCAGCACGATGTTCTCGCGGCCGCCCAGCAGGGCAATGATGCGCTCGGCCTGACCGTTATCGGACTTCTTCTCGGTCTTGGCGGCGGTATCGTCTGCGTTATCGTCGGTATAGTTGCCCAGACGGCCCGGCGTTGCCAGCTTGAGCTTGCCGATCATGAAGTAGGCAACAAAGTAGCCGATGGCAAAGAACGCAGCGACGCAGAGCACAAAGTTGATGATGTCACCGCCCAGACCAGCCTGCAGGGACATGGGGATGCGAGTGATGAATTCCAGATTGCCGAAGGAGTGCAGACGCAGATGGATGATGCCCGCCATGGCGAAGGCGCAGCCCTGCAGCAGTGCGTACACGATGTACAGCGGCATGGCGCAGAACATGAACATGAATTCCAGCGGCTCGGTGACGCCGGTAAGGAAAACAGCCAGCGCGGTGGAGATGAACATGGACTTATAGTTTGCGCGCTTATCGGCATCCACCCGGCGGAACATGGCCAGTGCAATGCCCAGCAGCAGACCGGTGGCACCGATCATCTGGCCCACCTTGAAGCGGGCGGGGGTAACGGTAGCCAACAGGTTATTGTAAGCGGCCATGTCACCGGCCTTCTTGAAGTTGATGAGGTCATTGGCCCATGCCAGCCACAGCGGGTCCTGACCGAACACCTGACTGCCCGCGTTGACGCCGGTAGCGATGGTGTAGGTGCCGCCGAAGGAGGTGTAGTTCATGGGGATGGTCAGCATATGGTGCAGGCCGAAGGGGAGCAGCAGACGTTCCAGCGTACCATAGATGAACGGAGCCAGCACCGGAGAAGTCTCGGAAGAGTTGGCGATCCAGATGCCAAAGTTGTTGATACCGGTCTGCACCACAGGCCAGAACAGGGCGAGCACCAGAGAGATGACCACGGAATAGGCGATGACCACCATGGGCACGAACCGCTTGCCGTTGAAGAAGGCCAGTGCGTCCGGCAGCTTGCGGAAGTTATAGTATTTATTGTAAGCTACGCCGCCCACAAAACCGGCGATGATGCCCACGAATACGCCCATATTCAGGGCCGGTGCGCCCAGGATGGAGGTAAAATAGCCGTTGACGGCGATCTCCTGCCCAAACAGGGTGTGGGTCACGGCATTGGGATCCTCCAGCATAGCACTGGTGACGCCGAAGATGTTGCCGGTGATGACATTGATGAGCGCAAAGGCCAGCACAGCCGCAAAGGCACCGCCTGCGCGTTCTTTTGCCCAGCTGCCGCCGATGGCCACGGCGAACAGGATGTGCAGATTGTTGATGACAGCCCAGCCGATGTTCTCCATGGTGGTGCCGATGGTCATGACCGCCGCAATGTCGCCGCCGCCCATCTGCACCAGCTTGCCCAGACTGATCATCAGACCGGCGGCGGGCATGACGGCGATGACGGTCATCAGAACTTTGCCCAGCTTCTGCAAAAAGTCGAAGTTGATGAAGCTCTTCTTTTTCGGCTTCTCTGCGCTGGCCTCTTTGGCCGCAGGTGCCGCTTCCGCTGCCTCGGCGGGCTGTGCCTCTTTGGACGTCAGGGTCAGCACCGGCGTCTTGCCTGCCACCGCGATCCCCTCGGCACAGTTCAGCTCCATATCGTCTGCGCCGCCGGTCAGGACGATGGACGTGATGGTGTTCAGCCGCGCGCCGGATGAGGTCAAGGTCTACCTTGGCCACGGGCTGACCCTCCTTGACGGTGTCGCCCTCCTTGACCAGAATCTCAAAGCCCTCGCCCTTCAGACCGACCGTTTCCAGACCCACATGGACCAGAATTTCCAGCCCATTGTCCCCGGCAAAGCCGATAGCGTGCCTGGTCTCTGCGATGCTCTCCACTGTACCGCTCACAGGGCTGCAGAACAGTCCATCGGACGGTTCAATGGCGATGCCTTCGCCCAGAACGCCGCTGGCGAATGTCTCATCCGGGACACTGCTCAGCGGTACAAGCTTGCCGCTGAAAGGTGCTGTCACAACAGCAGAATGTGTTATTGTTGTCATGATTTTCCTCCTTGGTTTCTCTTTGCATTGCGTTACGCAAGCGTTGCGCTACAATTGCGTTAAATTGCGCAATAAGAATAACTCGTTTTCGCAAATATTACAAGAGTTTTTTGAGATGCAGAACGCTTTTCTGCATTTTGTATATTGTCGTAAGCGATTTTTGTTGAAAATGTCGAACCTTTTCAGCAACACCGTTGCGCGATTTTCGCAAACGAGCACGCAAACGTTGACTTTGCGTGCAAAGCCCTTTACAATAGAGCTATCAGAAAGGGGATTCAGAGCATGGCAGTTACGATCAAAGATATTGCGGCCGCTGCGGGCGTTTCGCCGTCCACGGTCTCCCGCACCTGCAAGGACAGCCCATCCATCAGCCGGGACACAAAAGAACGCATCCGCCGCATCATGGCGCAGATGGGCTATGAACCAAATTTTGAGGCCGAACCGTCAGAAGCATTTTCCAAGACCATCGGCATCATCCTGCCTTCTTCCCAGCGGGACGTATATGAAAATGCCTTTCATCTGGAGATCATCCGGGGCATCGGGCAGTTCTGCAACCAGCGCCGTTATGTAAACACCGTCATCACCGGCGAGGACGATGCCGAAGTATTGGATGCCATCCAGAGCATGGTAGCCAACACACAGGCCGATGGATTCATCCTGCTCTACTCCAAAAAAGATTGTCCGGTGGCTGCCTATCTGCGCAGCGAGGGTCTGCTTCACGTTATCGTGGGCAAGGCAGCGCAGTCGGCCAACCAGACCATCTATATCGACAACGACAATGCACTGGCGGGCGAGGAAGCCACCGACTATCTCTACGAGATGGGACACCGCCGCATCGCCTATTTTGGGGTCAGCAATGCCATGCTGTTTTCTGCCGAGCGGAAACGCGGCCATCAGATGTCTCTGCTCAAGCACGGCATCACCCCGCGCGAAGGGGACTGCGTGGAGATCGATACCCTGAATGATTCCTATGAACCTGCCCTGAAAGCGCTGCTTACCGCTCCTGACCGCCCTACAGCGGTTCTGGTCAGCGATGACATTCTTGCGGTGGTACTGGAACAGTTCTGCAACAAGCTGGGCCTGCGCATCCCGAAAGATCTGTCCATCGTATCCTTCAACAACTCGCTGTTCTCCCGCATCACCAATCCGCCGCTGACAACCGTGGACGTCAATCCCTATCAGCTTGGCATCGAAGCGGCCAGCCAGACCATCAACCACATCGAAAACCCCAACCTGCTGGCCACCAAGATCATCGTGCCGCATCAACTCATCGTACGGGAAAGCTGCTGCCCACCGCCGGAGGTCTGATCTTATAGCAAAAAATCATCCGCGATCGTTTCTCATGAACGGTTTGGACCTCGTGAGATCTTATCGCGGATGATTTTTTTCAGCTGGCCTGCTCTCTCCGATTTTTATTTTTTCCGATATTCCCGTGGTGTCATACCGAAGTGTGCCTTGAAGGCCCGATTGAAATAGGAGAGATTTTCAAACCCGCACCGGGAGGCGATGGTCAGGATGGTCTCATCCGTGGTTTGCAGCGCTTCGGCGGCGGCGTTCAGGCGGTATTCGTTCAGAAAAGCGATGAAGCTCTGCCCCGTCATCTGCCGGAACCACCGCATGAAGTGGCTGGCGCTGAAGGAGCAGACCCCGGCAGCATCGGCGACCCGAAGCGCCTCGGCATAATGGGCCGAGAGCCATTGCAGAACGGTTTTCAGCCGCTGGGTGTCGGCAGTCTCTGCAGGGGGCTGCTGTTTTCCCTGTGCAATGAGCAGGGCCAGAAAGCGCAGCAGCGCCCCCTTGACCAGCAGCTCATAGCCGGGGAGCTTCGAGCGGCTGGCCTCTTCCACCTCCCGCAGACAGGCGGCAGCCTGAAGATAGCACAAATCGTTTGGGGTCAGACGGACAGGCAGCGACAGCCGCCCGCTCTGGAGCGGAAGCAGGTATTTCTCGGCGCAAAGGTCCTCTGCGCCGCCCAGAAGCTCCAGCTCAAAGATGAGATTCTCGTATTCCATGGACTGCCCTTCTGCCTGCCGCAGGGCGTGGAGGGTGCCGGGCGTAAAAACGAAGATGTCCCCCATGCGGGCCAGATAAGACACAGCGCCCACCTGCACCAGCCCCGCACCGCGCTTGACAAAGACCAGCTCCATGCTCTCCTGCCAGTGGAGCGCCACCTGCGGGAAATCCCCCGGGATGGTGCAGGGATACAGATTGAATGGGAACCGCACGGCACCGTGCTGCTTGGTTTCCTGCAAAGAAGCCCAATTTTGCATCGTCTCACCTCCTGATGATAGGATTGTACCACAATCTGCGCCATTTAGGCAAGATTTTGCGTGTTTTGTGTGGTATATCTTATGGCAGAGATGTCAAACCTGCTTTTCGTATCAAAGGAGGGTCCATTTATGAACTTTACTGAAACCTTGCAGACCTTTACCGGCAAACCTCTTTCTGCCTGCACGAATCAGGAGCTGTATCTTGCTCTGCTGGAACTTGTCCGGCGCAAGAGTGCTGACCGTGTGCAGCCGGTCAAGGGCCGCAAGCTATATTATATCAGCGCCGAATTTCTCATCGGCAAGCTGCTGTCCAACAACCTCATCAATCTGGGTTTGTACGACGAAGCCCGCGATGCATTGGCTGCTGCCGGGAAAAGCCTTGCTGAAATTGAAGAAGTGGAGCCGGAGCCGTCCCTCGGCAACGGCGGTCTGGGCGTCTGGCGCCTGCTTCCTTGACTCGCTGGCTACGCTGAATCTGCCCGGCGACGGTGTGGGTCTGCGGTATCACTTCGGCCTGTTCCGGCAATCCTTTGAGAACGGTGTACAGAATGAGAAGCCCGACCCGTGGCTCACCGCCCCACAGCTGGGCCGAAAAGACCGATGTCACCTACCGGTAGAGCTGGCAGGCAAGGAATACACCGCCCGCCTGTACAAGCTGGCCGTCACCGGTTACGAGGGCCGCACCAATACCCTGAACCTGTTCGACCTCGACACCATCGATGAGAGCATCGTCCACGACGGCATTGCCTTCGACAAAACTGCCATCGACAAGAACCTGACCCTGTTCCTCTACCCGGACGATTCCGATGAGGCCGGCCGCCGCCTGCGGGTCTACCAGCAGTATCTGATGGTCTCTGCCGGTGCGCAGCTCATTCTGGCCGAGTGCGCCGCCCGGGGCTGCAACTACCACGATCTGTCCGACTATGCCGCCATCCAGATCAACGACACTCACCCCAGCATGGTCATCCCGGAGCTGATCCGTCTGCTGGGTGAAAAAGGCATTGACTTTGACGAAGCTGTGGAGATTGTTACCAAGACCTGCGCCTACACCAACCACACCATTCTGGCCGAAGCGCTGGAAAAGTGGCCCCGCGCCTATCTGGATGCCGTTGTGCCCCAGCTGATGCCCATTATCGAAAAGCTGGATGCTCTGGCCCGCACCCGCACCAAGGACGAGAGCCTTGCCATCATCGACAAGGACGACCGGGTGCACATGGCCCACATGGACATCCACTTCACCCATTCCACCAACGGCGTGGCGGCGCTCCACACCGAGATCCTGAAAAACTCCGAGCTGCACGGCTTCTACGAGCTGTACCCGGAAAAGTTCAACAACAAGACCAACGGCATCACGTTCCGCCGCTGGCTGCTGGAGTGCGACCCCCGCCTGACCGCTGAGCTGGAACAGCGCATCGGCTCCGGCTTCCGTAAGGATGCCGCCGAGTTGGAAAAGCTACTAGCCTTTGCAGACGACGAAACCGTGCTCAACGAGCTGACCGCTGTGAAAAAAGCCAACAAGGAAGCCCTTGCCGACTGGCTGCTGCGCACCCAGAACGTCACCGTGAACACGGAGGCCGTGTTCGATATCCAGTCCAAACGTCTGCATGAGTACAAGCGTCAGCAGCTGAACCTGCTCTACCTCATCCATCAGTATCACGAGATCAAGGCAGGTCATCTGCCCGCCGTGCCGCTGGTGAGCATCTTCGGCGCAAAGGCTGCGCCCGCCTACACGATTGCAAAAGACATTATCCACGCGCTGCTGGCCCTCTCCAAGGTCATTGCGGCAGACCCGGAAGTGTCCAAGTGGTTACAGGTCGTGTTCATCGAGAACTACAACGTTACCGCCGCCGAAAAGCTGATCCCGGCCTGCGACCTGTCCGAGCAGATCAGCCTTGCTTCCAAGGAGGCTTCCGGCACCGGCAACATGAAGTTCATGCTGAACGGTGCGCTGACCCTCGGCACCATGGACGGTGCAACGTGGAGATCAGCCAGCAGGTGGAGAAGAGAATATCTACATCTTCGGCCAGACCTCCGATCAGGTCATCCACCGCTATGCCGTGGGCGACTACGACCCCGCCCAGTGGGTGGAGGGCGATGCAACATCCGCCGTGCCATCGGCTTTCTCACCGGGCCGGAGATGCTGGCCGCCGGTCACGCCGAAAACCTGACCCGCCTGCACGATGAGCTGATCCGCAAGGACTGGTTCCAGACCCTGCCGGACTTCAATGCCTATGTTGTGCGCAAGGGGCAGGCTCTCAGCGATTACGCCTGCGACCCGCTGGGCTGGTGCAAGAAGTGCCTTGTGAACATCGCCAAGGCAGGCTTCTTCTCCAGCGACCGCACCATTGCCGAATACGACCGCGACATCTGGCATCTGGGCCAGTAAAGAAATTTTCCTGGCGTTTCACGATTATTTTCTCTCAAAACCTGCTGTATCATTTCATACGGCAGGTTTTCTTTTTCAAAATAAAATTGATGGATTCAAAATGGCTGCTGTTTACCATTTATCAGATCAACATCTCGTTCAACTTCGATCTCACTCCTTACATTGAGGGGGAGTGATGCGTCCGCCTACAAAGCAGTCAGGATTGAAACAAGCATTTTTAAAAACAACGCAGCATCAGAAATTGGGGCTGCATTCAAGCACCTGCAAAATGGGGGTGCCATTCATCCGCCTGCTGATTTTGGGCCTGTTTTGGATGAAGCAAAAGAAAAGCACCGTACTTCAAACGAAGTACAGTGCTTTTTTGGTGGAGA
>ENA-OQAA01001439-OQAA01001439.1-human-gut-metagenome-genome-assembly--contig:-NODE-1439-length-12009-cov-13.667733_pt1 | contig 12009 bp, 11 predicted proteins | sample MGYA00242489_ERZ504515 | MGnify/ENA primary metagenome ERZ504515 (study PRJEB26092, sample SAMD00036237) | human gut metagenome | host: Homo sapiens | study: EMG produced TPA metagenomics assembly of...
GCCGTGCGCTCGACACGTCGGCCAGCTCGGCATCGGTCATGGCATCGCGCTTGGCTGCCAGCTCGGCGCTCGGCACCCTCCGAACCCTCGGTGGCGTCCACCGGCACCAGCTCGACCAGTGCCATGTGATCGTTCTGCAGCACCAGCTCGCGCAGCAGATCCTCAAAATAGCTGCCGTCCAGCTCGCCACGCAGTTCCTCGTACACCGGGCCGTACTTGAGCGCCAGCGTCGCGTCGTCGTCATCGTAGAGCCAGGTGCTCAGCGCGTCGCACGCAATGGCCACGCCGTCGGCGATGCCGTAGTCGCGCTGGCGCAGGTCGTACTCGTTGCTGCTGATGATAGCTCCAGGCGCTCGCGCGGAACGCCGTGCTCGCACAGGTCGCGGCAGGCGTCCTGGAACACGCGACGCAGCTCGCGCGCTATGCCGGGCTGCGCGTTTTGCAGCATGATGAGCTCGTAGGGCTGCGGGCTCTCGGCCGCGGTGTAGCTCACCACGTTGCCGCCCAGGCCGGCGGCCAGAATGGCCTTCTTAACTGGTGCCTCGTTGGAACCAGCAGTGCCTCGAACAGGATATCCGCCGCGATCGTGCGCTTGCGGTCGAGCGCGCTGCCCAGCACCAGGCCCAGGCCTACCAGGGCGTTCTCGGGCGTGGTGGCCATCTCGATGCGCTTGTACTCGCAGGTCACGGGCGCCTGCACGTCCAGCGGATTGGGCGCCAGCGTGGACGGGTCCTCGCCGGCGGCAACGGCAGCGTCCATGCGGCGGCTCGCGGCACTCGGCTGCGACAGATAACGTTCGTCCAAAAAGGCCAGTGCACGGTCCACGTCCAGGTCGCCGTAGAGCGTGATGTAGGAGTTGGAAGGATTGTAGTGGCGCGCGTGCGTGTCCAGGAACTGCTCGTAGGTGAGCGCGGGAATCGCGCGCGGGTCGCCGCCGCTCTCGTGCGCATAGGCGGTGTCGGGATAGAGCGCGGCGTTGACGGCATCGTCCAGCACACTCATGGGGTCGGACAGCGCGCCCTTCATCTCGTTGAACACCACGCCGTTATAGCGCAGCGTGCCCTCGCGCAGGCTCGCGAAGCTGTCACCGCCCTCGCCCTCGACGCCCTCCGGCAGGTCCAGCTCGTAGTGCCAGCCTCCTGCTCAAAAATGGTGGGTTTGGTATAGATGGCCGGGTTGAACACCGCGTCCAGATACACGTCCATCAGGTTGTACAGATCCTGCTCGTTGGTGGTGGCAACGGGGTAGATGGTCTTGTCGGGGTAGGTCATGGCGTTGAGGAACGTCTGCATGGAACTCTTGATCAGGTCGACAAACGGCTCCTTGACGGGAAACTTGGCCGATCCGCACAGCACCGAGTGCTCAAGAATATGGAACACGCCGGTGGAATCGGCCGGAGGCGTCTTAAAGCCAATGGCAAAGGCCTTGTTTTCGTCGTCGCACGCCAGGTACAGCAGGCGAGCGCCCGAGGCAGTGTGGCGCAGCACGTAAGCGTCCGAGTCGAGCTCGGGCACGGTCTCGCAGCGCTCGACGGTAAAGCCATGGCAGGTGGCGTCGGGCACCAGCAGCGCGGCGGCTGCGGCGCGCGGGTCGGTTGAGGTGGTGGACATATGCAGTCTCCTTTGACGCCCCAGCGGGGGCGAATCGAGTCGAATCCTCGAGAGTATACCCATATGGGGCCGCGACTCTGCGGCGAACTGACGACGATGCCAGCGGATTGGGCATAGGTCCCGCGTGCCCGCCGCACGAGCGTGGAAAATTGGACACTCTCGATATCCGACCGTCCGAAAATCCTCGCTCGTCCATCACTCGCGTATCTCTCGTCTCTCATTCGTCTCTAATATGAGAGATGACAGGAAGATGAGAGAAAAATATGAGAGATAACTGAGCAGCAAAGAGACAGGTAATCATGGTATTGTCTCAATACCGATTGTTCTACCAGCAAAAATATGTATAAATGAAGCAAATGGTAGACATTCCATCTCTATCTATCTCTTATCTCTAAGCCGAGAGATAGAGAGATAAATGAGAGATAATTACGAGAGATAACTGAGAGACGAGGGAAATCTATCCGCGGCATTCTCCGCGGGACCGAGCGAAAGGACGTGCAGATGAACGAAAACGAGCTGACCGGTCTGCTTGAGTCTTTAAGGCGTATGGGCTCGGATGATCTTAACGTCGAAGTGAAGGAGAGCGCCACGACGCTTTCCCGCGACGTGTGGGAAACGGTGAGCGCATTCGCGAACACTGCCGGCGGAACCATCGTGCTCGGAGTGAGTGAGCGCGCAGGTTTTGTCCCGGTTGAGAACTTCGAGACCGAGAAAGTGCTCAACCAATTTGTGTCAGGCATGGGTGATGCGGGCGGTCGAGGAAAGCTGGCCAATCCGCCCAAATACACGATCGAGCGAGTGGAGCTTCAGGGCGTCATCGTTCTCGTCATTACGATTGAGGAGCTCGATCCGTCGAGCAAGCCCTGCTATGTCATAGAGCGGGGCGCCCAGGGCGGCAGCTACAAGCGCATCGATGACAAAGATGTGCCGCTTTCATCGACCGAGGTGCTCGCATTGGCGTCATACGGTCGAGCGACTCCGAGCGATCGCGACGCGGTGGCGGGTGCGGGCGCGGACGATCTCGACGAGACGCTGGTCGACCGTACGATAGATCGGGCTTTCTCGTTGACGCCCCGGGCAATGCGCGGCGCGCCGGACAAACAAACGAAGCTGGAGCGCCTAAATATCCTTGATTCCCAGGGCAATGTCACCAAGGCTGGACTCCTAGTTGTGGGCACCTACCCTCAGCAGTTCTATCCCAAGCTCTTCATTGACGTGGCTGTCCATGCGGGAACTCAGAAGGGCATGGCGGGGTCGCTGAGATTCATGGACCGCACAATCTGTGAGGGAACGTTGGGCGAGATGATCTCGGATGCCGTCGCAGCCGTCGCCGAGAATTTGCGGCGAACCTCGACCGTCCAAGGCGTCTCGCGTGTCGACTCGCTTGAGATTCCCGAGGAGGTTCTGCGCGAGGCAATCGCCAACGCCGTAATCCATCGAGAATACGGGGATCGGTTCTGTGGACAATCGATTGCCGTCGACGTCTTTGACGATCGTGTCGAGGTGACGAATCCCGGCGGCCTTTACGGGGGAATGACTCGCGAGAGCTTGTTTGACGGCAGCTCCCGATGCCGTAACGCGACGCTTGTGAAGCTCATGTCGATTGTTCCGCTGCCGGATGGCGCAGGTTCGCCGGTTGAGGGCAATGGCTCGGGCATCCCGATGATGATCGATGCCATGCGCGCGTATGGTCTGGCCGATCCCCTGTTCCGCCCGGGATTCGATCGGTTCAAGGTCGTACTTTACCGTTCAAAGATCGAGCCGGTCGATCATGGCGGGGGCTTAATTGTGACGGCACTCAAACACTACGGCGAGCTGGGGACGCACGAGTTGGCAGAGCACACAGGGCTCACAATTTCCCAGGTTAGGTCGCGCGTCAACGCGCTCATTGCTCAAGGCGAGCTTGAGCCACGGCGCCGGCGACGAGCCGCAACCGCAAGTATCGACTGTCGGAGCGCGTGGGATAGATGCGTTAGTGGACGAGGCGACCCAATAATCGACCTCGATTGGCGTCCATTAAGGTAAAGCGGTTGTTGCCCAGTCGACGGTGATGCTAAAGACTCGCTTACGCCGCATGGCCCCGAACCCGTCCATCAAGAACAGCCTAAGAACCAGCTTGATGACATTTCCCGGTTTGACTTCGGCCGTGCCAAAGACGTGGCGCTCGGCGAGCTCGCTGCAGTATGCATAGATGTCGCGGATAAGGTCCGCGCCCGAAAGCGTAAACATGTAGCCTGCGTCCGAAAGCGCATTGGGCGCGGCGGGCAACTTGGCCATGTGGCAGAACGTTTGCAGGTCGGGCGCCATAGCGTCCTGGTAGCCAAGATGGTTGCCGTCTTCTTGTGCGGCGAGTTCCAGCTGGCGTACTCGATCCAGCGCCACTGCCAGCACAAAGCTCGGCGTAGGCGCATTGACGTCCTGAGTGGTCGCCACAAGCCTGCCCGCTGCCTGCGTGACAAGCCAAGCGACCTCGCGCTGGCAACGCACGGCCTTGCGCGTAACCGGCTTGATGGACGAAGAAGAAACGCTTCCCTTAGGCGGATTCGAAACAGCCACAAGAACCTCCCATGAACAATCCGGCCCAACAAGCCCGGATGAAACACGTGCTACATCAGTATACAGGGAAGTGGGGCAGCGGGGTACAAACGCGCCAGCGGCAAACCGAGAGCATCAACGATGTGCCGATCGCGGAATGAGATCTCGTAATAATTGACTCTCGGCCATATTATTGAGTGGCATGACTCGCGTTCGTATGGTTGTAGGTGCTGGCGATGAACGACATTGACCTTGCTGTTCCGTTGATGGATGGACCAAGCTATGACCGCGCCTGCAGTCTCGTGCCTTCCGAATACGTTGAGGCATGGGAGTGGTTTCTGGGTGAGGAACAGCGCGGCGGCGTTTGGACCAGCCTTCCGCACCACACCAAGGAAGATAGCCCTCAGTATCAGTATCGTTTGAGAATTGGCTCGGACTTCTTTCCCGTAACGCGGGATTCAGGGATCTTCTGGCCGGGCCAGGATCGGGTGAAGCAAGATCCCAATAAGATCTTTGCGCTTTCGGTCCATAACTCTAAAAAGAGCTTCTACACCGATGTACCTCCGCTCTATTTGGACGATGGTACGTGGGTCATTAAGTATTCGGTCCAAGCGCCAGGCGCCGTTGGTTCTCGAGACCAGAATTACAACCGTAAAATGCTCAACTGCATGGAATGTGGCGTTCCAGTCGGAGTCATATTTGCAACCGAGGTGGGCTACAAGGTGCTCGGCCTTGCGTTTGTTGAGCGGTTCGAGCCCGAAAACGGATGGTTTGTTCTGCACGGTCCTGTTCATAAAGGCGGACCGGACCCCCGTTTTGCGCCCGACATGAGCTATCTGAAGCACATGCCCGTCGATATTGAGTTTGCCGGACAGGGTACGACCGACGACGAAAAGGTCCGCTATGCGTTAAGGCGCGAGCGATTGGGGCAGCAATGGTTCCGCAAGCAGCTCGTTGCCGCCTATGATGGCCGTTGCGCGGTGTCGGACTGCGGCGTCAGCGAAGCTCTGGAGGCTGCACATATCGAGAATTACTCGGGACCCAAATCGCAGGTTGCCAGCAACGGCATTCTGCTTCGGCGCGACTTACATGCTTTATTCGATGCTCATCTGATTTCGTTTGAGCCTGTTTGCGGCGAATATCGGCTGTGCGGATCGTACCTGCTGGATAAGACCGGCTACGCTTCCTTTGCGGGTGCGACGCTAAGGCAGCCGAATGAGCGTCAGTGGCGACCCAATACGGTGTTTCTTGAGGCCCATCGCATTGAGTTCGATCGCTCGGAAAAGAAGCGTGAAAAGGCGGGGCTTCTGCCGTATTAGCGTATTTGGCTTTGGCATTCTTTGACGATCGTGTTGTTTGATCGGATCGCGTGGCGATGCAATCTCGCGCATGCCCGCCGGTGCATGCTCTTCCTGTTTTGTATAGCGAGAGGGGAGCGTGTATGAGCTGGCGAGGCGATATTGCGATGGGGAAGTACGGAAAACTGCCGTGTGCCCTTATAGACAACAATATGTTTCCGAGCGTAGAGGTTGATTGCGGGTCGTTTGTCGTCACCTGCCTTGCTGCGGCTCGCAAATACCGTGTCTCGACATTCGGTTCATCGATGCGCGCGACAGGTTCAGCGACGAAGTGAGAAAACAGACAGGCGTTCATATGCCGGTGTATCCGGAGAAATGCCCCGTTTGTGGCCTCGATATCGTGTACGACGCCGGCGACGAGGGATAGGTGATGCGGAGGAGCTGACTGTGAAGGCCTCTCCGTCCCTACAAATAAATCCCCTCACCGAGCTGCTTGTGGAACTCGGCGTGATGGTCGCGTGCCCAGGTAAAGAGCGCCTGGTCAAAGTCGGTACGCGTGGCCGGGACGCCAAAGACGCCGGCAACTTCGACGCGTATAAACTCCAGTGCCGGCAGCTTGTTGATGGCAGTGAGGGCAAACGGGGACGAGGGCTCCTCGAACAGATAGCGGCTGCCTTGCAGCGCGTCGCAACTGGTGCACGTGTTGCCGAGCGACGGGGCTTTGGAGGCTCGCGCGCCTACGGGCTTGTAGCCGCAGCGCTTATGAAGGTAGTCGCGGATCTCGCCCGGCACGCAGCCAAGAGCGGGCACGATGGCGAGTGCGTTGGCGTTGGCCGTGTCGATGGCAATGTGCCCGGCTTCGTTGGGCGCGTGCGCGATGGCGATGCTCTCGTCGTTATCGGCTCGATAGGGAATGCCGAAGGCCGCGACCGAGGTCTCTTTGTGACACTTCCAGCACTCGCGCTTGCCCAGTACTAGATATATATACGGCGCAGAGGGGTCGGATCGGTCAATACCGGGCAGCCACTCGGTAAAGGGCTCGGGGTTGACGCCGCTGGGTACATACCAGATTTTCTTGGTCCGGTCCCATTTGGCGCCCAACGCCTTGGCTTCTTCTTTGTGCGAAAAGGGAACATCGAGCTCGGTGCGCATGGTGGCTCCTTGGTGCTGCAGGTGTAAGTGGCTCAAGGATACCGCAGGGCGCAGACATCGTGGCGTTTTGCCGAGAAGCTGTGGTGCGGACTGATTGGTTATACCGATGGATAGATCGGCAAGTAGATGGTCGCTTTTGGCCAGTTGGGCGGTTGGAGCTGCCAGCTGATTTGGCGACATAAAACAAAACAGCCCAGAGGACATAGCCTCTGAGCTGCGAACATTTGGTGGGCGTTAGAAGATTTGAACTTCTGACCTCTTCCGTGTCAGGGAAGCGCTCTCCCCCTGAGCTAAACGCCCGATCAAGGGTGCGCAAACGCGCAAGGGATAATATAACGGAGCCTGAACTCGGTGGCAAGAACATTTTTAAAAATCGCTTACATTGTGGAATTCGGGGGCTTTGTCATATCCATTTCAAAAGAGCCTGCTGCCGCGATTTGGCTGTCGCATAATGCAAGGCCATTGCGGTATCGAGCTATGGAAAGACGCCTGCGGAATTGTCCTACCGATAAGCGGACAAGCCTCCAGCTGGTGACTTCGCCGTGGTAAGGTAAGCCGAATTGTTTCCAGGCTGTTTCGGGGGAGTGGAATGAGCAAAGAGTGTGTCGAGCAGGTCGAAGGCGCAGGGGCTTCGGTGCCGATGACCGATATATCGAACATTGATGTGCCCGAGGCACCGACGAGCTCAGCCGCAACACCCGTCGCGCATGGCGCGACCGCCTGAACAGCGCTTCGACGCGCAAGATGATCACGGGCGTCTTGGCTACGCTGGTGGGCGGTTCGTTTTGGGGCTTCTCGGGCACCAGCGCGAGTTTTTTGTTCGATACCTACCATGTCGATACGCTGTGGCTTATGAGCGTGCGTCAGATTCTCGCCGGCCTGCTCTTTATGGCTGTGGTTGTCACGCGCGACCGCGCACGCCTGGTCAAGCTTTGGACCACACCCGCCGATCGCAAGCAGCTGCTGCTCTTTACCGCCTTTGGCCTGCTGTTCAACCAGTTTTGCTATCTTTCGGCCGTGCGCCTGACGAACGCCGGAACCGCGACGGTGCTCCAGTGCCTGCAGCTCGTTATCATCATGGGCTACACCTGCGTGATCGATCGCCGCATGCCGCGTACTCGCGAAGTCATCGGCATTGGCCTGGCTCTGGGTGGAACCTTTTTAATCGCCACCGGCGGCGACCCCACCAGCCTGAATATCTCGCCGCTTGGCCTGGCAGCAGGTCTTATGTGTGCGGTCAGCGCCGCGTGTATGGCGGTGATTCCCGCCAAGATCCTGCCCGAATACGGCAGCCCCATCGTCACGGGCTCGGCAATGCTCACGGCGGGCGTGGTCTCGTGCGTCTTCGTGCAGCCCTGGGCGCATATGCCGGCGCTCGACGCTGCCGGCATCGAGGCGCTCGCGGTGTTCGTGGTTATCGGCTCGTTTTTTGCTTACATGCTTTATATGCAGGGCGTTAAGGACATCGGCTCGGTGCGCGCGAGCCTCATCGGAACTGTGGAGCCGGTTTCGGCGACCATCACCAGCGCCGTTATGCTGGGGACGGTGTTTTTGCCGACCGACCTTATCGGCTTTGTCATGATCATCGTGATGATGTTCCTCACGGTGTAGCTAGCGCCGCCGCCAAGACAGAAAAGGTGTTGTGCCGCATTTTCGCCAATTGATGTCCGTGTCTGGAGTTTAGCTGTCGATGCTCAAAATGCCATAAACTAGTAACGTTATGGACTTTTTCATTGCGACTCAATTGCGAGGATTTCTTTATGGCTGGTAATCACTTTAAGGGCAGCGATAGCGGCCGCCCTGCAGTTCCGCCGCGTCCGAACGGGGCTGGTAAGGCCGGCACGCCGGGCGGCGCTGGACAGGGCGGTTCCGGTAAGCGCGTGTCCCCGGGCGAGACGGCGATGTTTACCGCTCTGTACGAGCAGTCTCAAAAGGCAAAAAAGACCGGCCGTGCAAGAGGAAATGTCTTTGCGGGCGGTGCAACCTCTGCGTCGCAGCCGAGCGGGGCTCCTTCGGTACCTGCGAACAACGCAGGTGCTGCCAACGCCGCGAATGGCGCCGGCAACGTTAATGCCGGCAAGGCCGACAACAATACTCCTCTGCCGGTGGCGCGGGGCTTACGGGTAACCTCGGCACGATTTACACCGGCGCCTCCGAGACAGGCACGTTCGCCCGCCTGGATGATAGCGGTACCGAGTTTGCGGGCTCGGGTTCCAAGGAAGATTATTACGATTTTGGCTTGAACTACGGTAGCGATGCTTCGTCGAGTTCGACCTCTGACGGTCTGGTCCGTCATCGCCATCGCAAGGGCGAGCGCAAAAAGCGTCACACCGGCGCCATTATTGCCGCTGTAGTCGCGGTGCTTCTCGTTGCGCTTGGCGCAAGCGGCTTTATGCTGCTTAACTCGGCAAAGACCGTAAAGAGCGAAGCGAAGGAGGCTGTCGAGATCGTCGGTGGCCTTAAGGACAAGGTCACGTCGGGCGATTTTTCGACGCTGCCTGACGACGCGAAGAAGATCGATGAGCTCTGTAACAGCATGAAGGCGGAGACCTCGAGCCCGCTGTGGACGGCGGCTTCGTTTATCCCGGTGTATGGCAGCGATATCAACGCAGCCCGCACCATGATTGACGCCCTGTCCGATGTCTCGAGCAATGCGCTGGTTCCCATGGCCGATAACCTTTCGCAGGCTACGCCCGGCAAGCTGTTCCAGGACGGCATGATTAACGTGTCCGCGCTGCAGGCGGTCGCCGATTCGCTTTCCAGCAGCTCGAAGGTGTTCAAGAGCGCCAACGAGAAGGTCCAGGGCATTGGCGATACTCATATTTCCCAGGTGACCGAGCTGGTCGATAAGGCCAAGGACGGCTTTGCCACCCTCAACGGCGCGGTTGACGCGGCGGAGAAGGTCGCCCCCGTCCTTCCCCAGATGCTCGGCGCCAACGGCCAGACGCGCAACTACCTTGTGTACGCCATGAACAACGTCGAGATTCGTGCCTGCGGCGGCTTTGGCGGTTCGCAGGGCCTGATTTCGGTCACCGACGGCCAGATGTCGATTGGCGAGTTTGTTCCCCGCATTGGACTCAGCGAGGATGAGGCAGTCGAGAGCGTCGACGAAGAGGATGAGGCGCTGTTCGGCAACCACAGCAACCTGTACAACTCGGGCAATACCTATTCGCCTGATTGGCCCCGCAACTCGCAGCGTGTCGCCGCGCTGTGGAAGTCCCAGTATGGCAGGACGTTGATGGCGTCGTCGGCATCGATCCGGTGTTCTTGCAGTACCTGCTGGGCCTTGTCGGTAATGTCTCGCTGCCTGATGGTACGGTCGTCGACGGTACCAATGCGGCGAAGGTTCTCATGCACGATGTGTATTGGAACTATCCGGTCGAGGAATCGGACGGCATCTTTGCGGCTGTTGCCAGCGCCGCCTTCGACAAGATTCTCGGTGGCATCGGTGACGTCGACGTTACAAAGCTTGTCGGTGCATTCGAGCGCGGTGCCGAAGAGGGCCGTCTGATTGCTTGGATGAGAAACGATGATGAGCAGAATGCCATCAAAGAGACGGGCATTGACGCTTCGCTGCCCGATCCGGATGATCCGAGTGCCGATCCCGTTGCCGGCGTTTACTTTAACAACCTGAGCTTCTCCAAGCTCGACTGGTATCTGAACGCCGACACGCAGATCGGCCAGGGCATCAAGAACGGCGACGGCACGTGCTCGTATCGCATCACCGTTACTCTGACGAACATCATGACGCAGGAGGAGGCTGGCAAGCTGCCCGACTACGTTGCGGCGAGCGCACCCGATGCCGCGCGTGACGACGAGCGTCTGAATGTCTCGTTGTTTGCCCCGACGGGCGGCAACATTACTGATCTGACCGTCGAGGCACCCAGTTTGGTCTTGGCGCCGCTACGTGGCATGGAATCCCCTTCTATTCGGGCACCGTTGACCTGCATGCTGGCGAGACGACGACGATCACGTATACGCTGACCACGTCGGCCGAGGCGGGGGACAAGCCGCTTACGCTGCGTCAGACTCCTACATGCCAAGCGGCTCGCGACAGCGCGTCGGCGTAGGGTTTTTCTGGTAGCGCAGATAATCGAGTACCATTTTGGGGCGGACAGGCAATCTGTTCGCCCCTATTTGTAAGGAGAGCGCATGAAGTACTTTGGCACCGACGGCTTTCGCGGTGAGGCCAACGTTGGGCTGACGGTAGAGCACGCTTATAAGATCGGCCGCTTTGTGGGCTGGCATTACGGCGCCAACCGCGGGGCCAAGGCGCGCGTGATCGTGGGCAAGGACACGCGTCGCTCGAGCTATATGTTCGAGGCGGCGCTGGTGAGCGGCCTGGTCGCGAGCGGCGCGGACGCCTACATGCTGCACGTGATCCCGACGCCGGGCGTGGCGCATCAGACCGTGGAGGGCTGCTTCGATTGCGGCATCATGATCAGCGCGAGCCACAACCCGTTTTGCGATAACGGCATTAAGCTCGTCAACAGCGACGGCTTTAAGATGGACGAGGACGTGCTGGAGCTCATTGAGGACTACATCGATGGCAAGAGCGAGGTGCCGCTGGCAACGGGCAACCACATCGGCGCCACGGTGGACTACATGCAGGGTCGCAACCGCTACATTGCTTCGCTCATCGCCAGCGCGAACTTTTCGCTGCAGGGCGTCAAGATCGGCATCGATTGCGCCAACGGCTCGGCATCCTCGGTGGCCAAGCCGGTGTTCGACGCACTGGGCGCCGATGTGCGCGTGATCAATGCCGCGCCCGACGGCTTTAACATCAATGTCGACTGCGGCTCTACGCATATTGAGCGCCTGCAGCGCCACGTGGTGGAGCAGGGCCTGGATGTGGGCTTTGCCTACGATGGCGATGCCGACCGCTGCCTGGCCGTGGACGAGCGCGGCCGCGTGGTCGACGGCGACCAGATCCTGTACGTGTGCGGCGTGTACCTGAACAAGCACGGTCGCCTTTCGGGCGGTACCGTGGTGCCGACGATCGCCAGCAACTTTGGCCTGGTCAAGTCGCTGGAGCTTGCCGGTCTAAGTGCCGTGACCAGCGGCGTGGGCGACCGTCATGTGTATGCCAAGATGCGCGAGGCGGCTACAGCCTGGGCGGCGAGCAGACGGGCCACACGATCTTTGGTGATATCGAGCGCACGGGCGACGGCATTATGACCTCGCTGCGCGTGATGGAAGTGATTCGTGCCGAGCGCGAGACGCTCTCGCAGCTCACGGCTCCGTGCAAGCTGCTGCCGCAAGCGCAGGTTGCCGTGCGCGTGGCCGACAAGGATGCCGCGCTCGAGAACATGGGCGTGCAGAACGCGATCGCCGAGGCCGAGGCCGCGCTGGCGGGCGAGGGCCGCGTGCTCGTGCGCAAGAGCGGACCGAGTCGTGATCCGCGTGCTGGCTGA
>ENA-OQAA01001440-OQAA01001440.1-human-gut-metagenome-genome-assembly--contig:-NODE-1440-length-12003-cov-1.803132_pt1 | contig 12003 bp, 14 predicted proteins | sample MGYA00242489_ERZ504515 | MGnify/ENA primary metagenome ERZ504515 (study PRJEB26092, sample SAMD00036237) | human gut metagenome | host: Homo sapiens | study: EMG produced TPA metagenomics assembly of...
AGTGGATGCAGCCCCCCAGTGCAGCCAGCAGAATGAACGCCGCGGCACTGAACAGCGCACAGGCCACCTTGCCATCGCCGCAGCGGGGGTAAACAGCAGCACCGCACACCCGGCCAGCACGCCAAGGCGCGCCGGGCGCTTCCAGTGTACAAACGCCATGCCGAGCAGGAATTCCGGGATATGGATTGCTACCAGGCGGGCATCCCACCCCATGTAATGCACCGGCAGGCTGGCCGCCAGCACTACGGCCCAGGTCAGCAGCGGCTGTTTGCGCAGCCCCCAGCGCAGCAGTGGGAATAACAGGTACAAAAACAGGATGCTGCCCAGGAACCACTCGCCCACGCAGGCAAAATCCATCGTGACCAAGCCCGCGGCCTGGGCAAAATTATCCAGCCCCAGGACCGTCAGCAGCAGGCTGGGCGTTTTGGCTGCGGCATAATACCCCGGCTTTGTGACAAAACGGATGGGAAAAAATATACACCACGCCAGCCAGAACATGGGGTACACCGCCTTGGCGCGCTTTTGGTAAAAGCGCGCCAGATTGAGCGGCTCTCTTCCCTGGCCGGGGCTGGTATACTGCAGCGCCGCGCCGGAAACCATAAAGAACAGCGAGGAGCCAAAGTCCCCCAAATAGATGTTAAAGGGCAGCACACTGCCGAACAGTTTGGACGGCAGTGTAAAATACCCGGTAACGGCAGCATTGAAATGAATGACCAGAATGCACACCAGCGCCACAGCGCGGATGAGATCCAGATAAAACAGGCGCTGTTTTTTCACCGGACACTCTCCTTTCGTTTGCGCAGGGCATTTTTGACGGTGCGGCCCATCAGGCGGAATACTGGGCCAACGCCGCGCTGGGCAGCAAGGGCGGCATCCAGCACATCGGCGCGGGCCGCACACTGGGCGGCGGTTTCAAATGTAGCGCTGGCATAGCCGTTATACTGGGCCAGCAGCGGCACCAGCCAGAAATCCGACTCCGTTTGCAGCGGCGGCAGCCCCTGCGGGAATGCAGCCCCCCGCACCAACAGACAGCCGCCATTGGGCAGCGGCGGCGGGGTTTCATCCAGAGGGAGCGGGGAATCCAGCGCAGACAGTTTTGCCTGTACGGCAGGTTTCTGCTGCTGCCAGCGCCGGGCTTTTTCGGCGGCGCAGCCCGCATACAGCGGCAGAGCCGGGCCAAGCACACCTACCAGCGGGTGGGCATCAAACAGTTCTGCCGCCTGGGCCAGCTGCAGGCTGGTTGGCATAGACCGGGCATAATAATAGCCTCCACCCCGGCAGCACGCAGCAGCGGCAGGCAGTAGATGGCATCCGGCTGCAGGGCGCAGCCTTTTGCCAAAGTGTTGGCATCCAGCAAAATGGGCGTACACTCCCCCGCCGTTTGCGGCAGGATATAATGCCAGTGCAGGTTTTGCGCCATGGCAGCCAGCGGCTGCACCGGCAGAAGTGCGCGCAGCAGGTCATCCACCGGGTAATCCGTCTCGGATTTCAGATAGTCATACAGTTCTGCGGCGGCCTGGCCGTCTGTGCGGCGCAATTCATCGCATAGGGGGTAAAAAAGCTGCGGCGCTTGAAAAACGGGCACCCGCGGTCCGCCAGCAGCAGCTTGGGGCAGGCCATAATGGGATTGACGAAAAGGCTTGCCAGGTCTTTGGTATCCACAAAGGTATCCCACCGGTAACCAAGGGCGGCAAAGTGTCGGTAAACTGCGTTTCGTGCAGGCGGACGGAATCTTCATAGCTGGCGGGCAGGGCGGCCGCCTGCCAGTAAGCAAAAAAGTCTGCCATCATGCAGGAACGCACCACAACAAAGTGGGATTGAATATGCTCCGGCACCATGGCTTTTGCCCCGCCAAAGCGGTGGCTGCGCATAGCATAGTGGCGGGTCAGGCCCCAGAAATCCAGCTCCGGGCGCCATCCATCGCAGCAAACATGGCAGCTACATCCCCCACCGGCCGGCAAGGGTATAGTTCATCAGCACAACTTCATCGTATTGCAGCAGCATATCCAGGCCGGTCTGCAAAACAGCGTCCCGGTAGGCCCCCACATCAAAGCCTGTGTTTTCACGCTCCAGCACAGTGTGGCAGCAGCCTTGCGCCACTGGCGGGATTCCGGCTGCAAGGGGCCGTTATTGACAAAGAACACCTGCCCCACTGCGGCCATTTGCTGTACAGCAAAGCGGCAGGCTGCATCAGCCTGCCCGTTGGGTGATAATTGAAATAGATAATCAGCCGTTTTTTCATAGCGGTTGGCTTAATCCTCATAGTTCACGTCATGGGGGCCCAACACCGTGCGCTTAACGCGCATCATGTTTTCGTAAGCGGATTTCGGCATCCGCTTACGCAGCCAGTTGCGGGCGCGGCGGCGCTTGGAATTCTCATACGGGCCATAGTTTCCAAACCGAACCAGTGCCTGCGCGCGGCAAAAGCACCGGCGCTGGCAGCGGCACTGCCAAAGGTGGTGCAGTCAAACACGCGGGCAAGCGGGCGGATCAAACCACCCGCGTATGCCTGCATGGAATCGCAGCGGGCAACGGCATAATCAGCGCTCATGGCCTGGGCGGGGTAATACCCTGCCCCCTGCGCCACAAAGGGATAGATACGCTCAATGGCATGGCTGATGGTACCATCCTGCGGCAGCGGCTCCGGCGGGAAATCCTCGTGCTGCCAGCCGTGGTCAAACAGTGGGGCCAATGCTTTTACGCGGAACCAGAATACGCTGCCAAAGGGGGCAATGGGCATTTTTTCGCCGGAAATAGGGCGGTCAATGCCCAGCTTTTTCATCAGGGCCTTGGTATTATCAAAGTTGGGGCCCCAGCCGTTGGAGCACATGTTCATGAAATACACGCCATGCGTGGGGAACGGCGGGCAGAGCAGGCCCAGATAAGGGTCTTTTTCAAATTCTGTCAGCACATTCAGCACATAGTCTGCGTTTTTGCAGATATTCTCGTTACAGACATAGCCAAAGCTGGCGCCAACGCTTCCGGGTTTGGTCTGGATGGCCTTTTTATCGTGCATAAAGCAGGCGTAATCATACTCCCGGATCTGCGGGGCAAGGTCACACAGGAACGCTGCCACATCGCGGCCGCGGTTTTCGACCACCTTTACGGTAACGGCATGCAACGGCAGGGTGCGGAACGCTTCTTCGATCTGCTGCTTTTTCTCCGGCGTGTTGGTGGAAATAAAAACGTCAGTCTCCGGCGGCATGTTTGGCGGGCAAAGGCGCAGCTTTGGGGCAGCATATCCATAAAATACAGGTGCATGCACAGCGCAATGCGGCGGTTTTTGCGTACGGTAGCGGCGCAGGCCTCATCCTGTACCCTTTCCGGAATCAGGCGGGTCAGACCCAGGTTGCGGGTAAAATCATAAGGGTGCATGGTGCGGATCATGTTTTTCCAGATCAGCTCCAGCGGGTAGTCCGTATGGTCCCGCAGGTAGGCGTACAGTTCCCGCACCGGCTCCCCGGCGGTATCATTCAGGTATGCCTCAAAATCATGCATAAAGCTGCGGCGCTTGAACAGCGGGCACTTTTTATCCCGCAGCAACCGCGTGGGGCAGACAAGCAGCGGATAATCCGTAAACTCTTTCAGATCGTCCGTGTTGACATAGACATCCCACTGGTAGCCCTTATCGGCAAACTGTTTGGTAAACACCGATTCGTACCGCTGCACAGAGTCGGTATAGCTTTCGATCATGGGCATGGTATCCCAGTAATTTTGCAGCTCTTTGCTCTGGATGAACTTTTTGCGGTAGACAATAAAGTGGGACTGAATGTGCACCGGCAGGTAATTATAAAGATGTTTGCCCTTAAAGGGGTTGCCCTCCGCCCCATGGTGGATCGTCAGGCCCCAAAAATCAAGGTTGGTGCGCTCGGCCATGGCGTCAAACATTTCTTTCAAGGGACGCACAGGCCCATCAGGTAGAGTTCGTCATGACCACTTCGTCAAATTCGCTCAAACGCTGCCAGCCGTAATGATCCAGCGCGGTTTTATAGGCCCACACATCCAGGCCCTTGTTTTCGCGCACAATGATTTGATCGGTAAATTCTTCAAATGCCGCGCGGCCCTGCTTGCTCAGCTTGCCGTTGCACACAACGATCAGCTCGGTCAGGTTACGGGCAAGATCGCGCAGGTAATAGGTGATAAAATCATCCACATCACCGTTTTTTTCGTAAAAGAAAAAAATACCCAGTCGTTTCATTCTGTCACCCTTTCCGGTTATCGTTATGCCAAACCTGCATCTTTTAATATTGCGTTAATCTTGGTGGGGTCGCCCCAAACGCCGGGGCTGTCATACGGGCGGTCCGGGAAAACGCCGTAATCCAGTTTGATCTTATAGTTTTTATCCCGCAGGAACTGCTCCACACGGTCAGCCAGGTCCGCGGCTGGCCGGTGCAGACGTTGATGATGCCGTTGACCTTGTTCTGCACGCTGGCCGCCACAATCATGGTTGCCAGTTCATCCAGATCAATAAAATCGTACTTATTCTGCCCGCTGGTAAACGGGAACGTTGTTTTGCCGTCCAGCTCTGCCTGTGCGATTTTGGCAAAGATGGAACTTCCGTGGCTTCGTCGCCCGTAATATAATAGGCGCGCAGCCAGTGCAGGTTGCAGCTGCTGCCCTGCAAGGAGAGCATCATGCTCTGGCGCAGGGCATTTTTGGCAATGCCGTATTGGCTCAGGGGGTTGCAGGGGGTATCATCCTCAATAGCGCCTCCCAATAGCCGACTTCGTGCATGGTGCCCATCACGGTCAAATCCGAAAGGCCGCCCGCTGCCATATTGTTCAGGAAGGTAACATGGAGGAAAGATCCTTCATGTGGCTGGGCGCATTGTGGCGGAACCCATCCCGCCAGGCCATATGGATGCAGACATCAGGCTTGCCCAACGCCGCATAAATATTTTTGTCCCCGCTGAAAATAGGCACATCGCAGAATTCTGCGCGCTCGTCCACGCCCTTAAAGGCAAAGTCCGATGCAATGACGCGGTAGCCCATATCCAGTGCTTTTTTTACAACATGGCGGCCGATATAACCGGCTGCGCCGGTAACAAGGATGGTTTTCATTGTAGCAGTTTCTCCTCCCGGTTTGGCAGGCAGGCATACAGCCCCTGCAGGTGGTACGGAACAAAAACAGTGCGGCACCCTGTTTTTTGTTGTGCCGCAGTGCATACCAAAAGTCAAGCCTGCTGTGGGGGCAGCTGCCAGCGCCTGCTGCAGGCTGCGCCAGGCAGCCGCTTTGGCTTTGGGCGGCAAGCGGCCATCCCGCAGCTGATGCATGACAAAGGTGACAAACTCTGCCTGGCGGGCGCTCCACACCTTTGGCAGCTGCTGCGGGGGGCACCAGGCGCGGGCTGCGGTATATTCCGCCTGCACCCACCGGGGCAGGTATTGCAGCCGTACCTGCACTGCTGCCGGGTTCCCACAGGCGGAGGTACTGCCCTGCCGCTCCAGGTGTTCATATACGATCTGCGGCGTATATGCGGCTGAATCTGCCTGCTGGAACACTGCCGCGTTGAAGGCAAAATCTTCCAGCCTTTGCGGCAGGTTTCATCAAAGCGCAGATGGCCCAGCCGATTTGTACAGTACATAGCGTTCCAGACAAACTGCGGCCCGCTTTGCTGCAAAAATTGCAGGTAGCCCTGCCCCGCCGGCTTGTGAATGATTATTGCCTGCCCCGGCGGGTGGGGCAGCTCCACAGCCGTTCCTGCAGCATTGGCCCGCAGCAGGCGGTAGCCACCGCGCACCACATCCGCCCCGGTTGATTTGGCAAGGACCAGCAGGGTTTCCAATGCATGGGGCAGCATGGTATCATCATCATCACAAAAGGTGAACCACTGGCCGCGGCAATGCTGCAAGCCAAGGTTGCGTGCAGCGCAGATGCCCGCATTGGGCTGTTCCAGCACCCGGATGCGGCCATCTTTTTGGCCAGTCATGGGCCAGCGCAGCACTGCCATCGGTGAGCCATCGTCCACCAGCAGCAGCTCAAAATCCGCAAAGCTCTGGCGCAGCACGCTTTCCACCGCGGTATGCAGCAGCATCCCGGCATTATAGACAGGCATGATAATACTGATCAATGGGGCCTGCTCCATACGGTTCACCTGCCTTTTGGTTTATATTTTATCTCCATTTTAATGCTTACTTTTTATGTTTCAGTGCAGCGTACACCTTGCCGTATGGCAGCGGCACGCCAAACAGGCGCTGCAAAAACGCAGGTTTCCAGCGCGCCTGGGCAAGGTCCCGTTTCAGCTGTGCCGGGGCGTGCAGATAGCGCCCCAGCTGGCTGGGGCAGCCAGCTTCCAGCTGCCGCCGTCCTCCACGGTGATCTCACCCAGGGTGCGCACCTCCTGCATGCGGGGGGCCTGCACCATCTGCAAAAACGCTGCAATGCAGGTTTGCGGCGGAATTTGCACTTCCCGCAGCGGGCCAGCCTGCCAGCGCTGAACAAAAGCCTCATGCCCTGCCAGAGCGGCGCGGTGATTGCCTTGTTATCTGCACCCGCCTGCCCGATTTCCGGCACCATCTGCCCGGCCTGTGCGTGGTATCCCACCGTGGAGCCGCATGGCTCGGAGAGCAGAACTTCCAGCATGGGCTGGCCCACCCAGTACCACAGGGGGGCCGGGCAGCCGTCAAACAAAAATGTTTTGGCGCGCTCCGGCGGCAGGTTCTGGTGCAGGCGCGCATCGCAGGCAAGGTAACAGCCGTACAGCTGGGTGTGCAGCAGCTCTTCCAGCACACGCTGAGTGGTTCCGCCGCTGCCGATATCCACCAGCAGCACCGGGCCATTCGTCAGGCCTGCCTGTTCCAGATACGCTCTTGCCTGCTCTGCCCGCCTGCGCAGCGGCTCCCCTTCCGGCAACTTGCTGTGGGCCGCAAGGGCCAGCAGCATCTCTTTGGTGCGGCACGGCAAGGGGCGGGTGCGCAGGTCATAGGTTTTGGTGGCGTGCCCTTCGGGGAATCAAAGCCAAGATAGGCGGCGATCTGCCGCTGGGTCAGCTGCTGGCGCGGCAGGGTATCCGCCAAAAGTGCCAACGCCTGCTCATTCATTGGGCATTGCAGCAGAGCTGGCAAAAGGCTTTGGCGGGATGCTTTCAGGTAAAAGGTTTCTTCTTCTGGGTACAGCAGCTGGTACACCTGGCGCACCAGGTACATATCCCGCGCCAGGAATACAAGCTTTGCCCCCGGTATAGCCGCGCGCTGCCCATGCAGCCAGGTGGCAAAGCCAACCGCCAGCGGGCCAAGCAGCTCTGCCCCCAGCGCAGCACTGGGATTTAGATTCTGGCAGCAGTTTTGCAAGGTGGCAATTGCGACACCACCTACGGCATCCGCCGGGGTTTTGGTGTATGGCAGCGGGGTTGGCTGCGGCAGCAAAAAGCAGCGGATACCCGCCAGCGCTGCCCCAGCAAAATCCGCGCGGGGGCTATCCCCCACAAACAAGACTTCCGCCGGGCGCAAGGCAGTTTGCTGCAAAAAAAGCTTGAACAGCTTACCGCTGCGCTTTTGCACCCCGTACTCGCAGGAAACGAACACTCCATCCAGAAAATCCAGCCCGCATTTTTGCAGCATGGCTTCGATCTGCTCTTTAGGCAGATACATATCCGAAACCGCATATACCTTTTGCCCGCGGGCATGGCAGGCCGCAGCGGCTTGGGCTACCGGTCGGTTGGGGGCAATCATAGCCAGTTCCGCTGCGCACTCTGCAGCGGGGTCAGTACCCCGCAAGGCAGGATGTGCATAAATTTCGGCCAGCGTCACCTCGCGGCCAAGGGTCTGGCGGGTTTCTGCCTCTGCGGCAACGCGCGCCCCGGCAAAGCCGAGAGCCGCCTGATGGGTAACTTCCATCAGGCGAACAGATCCGCCGGGCGGGCGCAATCCCGCTTGAGCAAGGTATCGAAAATATCAAAAGCAACCGCTTTGTACCCCTTTGCCGCATGCAGCAGGCGCAGGGTCAGGCAGTTTGTGTGTGGTGTATTGTTCATCGCTCCTGTGTGGGTAAGCCTTGTACGGTTGGGTGAAAGTTGACTCCAGCAAAAAAACCGCGCCAGATAATGCCCAGCCGCTTACATTTTTGCGGGCCGTGGCGCAGCACCTGAACGCTGTGCCAGGCATCTTTGGCAATCAGCCACAGCCAGCCACGCAGCCCCTCCCGCCGGTAAAGCACCACATCATTGCGGTAAAAGTAGCGGTAGCGGGGCCAGCGGTCCGGGGTATCGGTGGCAATGTTGACAACCGTGGCGTTCTGCATTGCATGCACCACCCGGCTGGCGGGAATTACATAGCACGGCATGCTGCGGGAGATACGGCGGGTATACTCCCAATCGTCCGACCAGATAAAAAATTCTGCAATGGGCAGGCCAAAGCGCTGCACTGTGCTGCTGCGCAAAAACAGCGAAACAAAGCTGGCCATAACCGCGGGCTGCCGCGGCCCGGCAAAGCTTGCCAAATCTTTGTACGGCGTGCTGCGCTGCAGGTTCATGGGCTGGTCTTTACCGTCCGGCGCCAGTGCACGGGAGGAAAGCCAGCCATACTGCCCGTCCAGTTCGGCATCCGCCAGCAGCAGCTGCTGCAGGGCATCCGGTTCCGGCAGGCAGTCATCATCCATAATCCACAGATACTCTGCCCCGGAACACGCTGCCTGCTGGATGCCGCAGGCAAAGCCGCCCGCACCACCCAGGTTTTTGCCGGTATTATAATAGTGCATGGTTGGCAGGTTCAGCTGCGCCACCAGTTCGGCCGTGCCGTCCGTGCTGGCATTATCGATCACCCACAGTTCCGGCACACCGGCCGTTTGGGTACACAAAGCCCGCAGGCAGCGCTGCAGCATTGCCTTGCGGTTATACGTTACAATAACCGCTGCCGTGCGTTTCATTTGTGAGCCTCCTTGTGGGGGAAGAACTTGCGGTTCAAAAAGGCCATCCCCTTGCGCAGCCAATGCTGGCTTTCCATATATACAACGTCAAGCTCTTCATAGGCGATGTTGTTGGTGATCAGCCAGGCATCCAGCAGGCGCTCGCTCACAAAGCCGAACACCCGCTTATCATTGGTGGAATAGCTGCTGATATCCAGCTCTTTTTCCAGCTCAAACAAAATATCGAACAGCCAGGTGCAGTAGTGCTGCAGCAGTTCCTTTTTCATCACGAACATATTGAAGTGATGGCCGTGCGTTTTGGACATGTAGGTGTCATACGCCGGCAGATACTCCGGGCATTTGCGCTCGATGATGGCGCGGGTCACCCGCAGGTCCTGTTCATGGTGGGCGTGGATATACTGGTATAATTGGTTTCAATAAAATAGTGGCGCTCTTTAGGCAGCACAACATTGGTGGTGGCCAAAATAGCGTTGAGTTCCTCGTGGCCGATGACCCGACGCTTTTTGCGCTCAAAACGGTGCAGGCGGCTGGCAAAGTAACGGCGGTAATGCACGATGCCGATATAATCGGAATCCAGGTTTTTGGCCGCCCAGTACAGGCCCGTCAGCTCGCAGAAATTGCCGTTGCGCTCTGAAATATTTTCACCGGTATCGTCCCCGATGTAGCCAATGCCGGGGTGGATGGCATGCCCCATCTGTACCGGCAGGTACATGGGGTCTTCCGGTATCCAGTACGGTTTATGTGTTGCTATGATGATCGTCGTCTGCAAAGTGTATTCCCTGCCTGTTTCTTACTGCTGCGCATGGTTAGCAAAAAAGCGCAGCGTGTTTTACTCCAGCCGGCAAAGCACCGGCACACATGCAAAATAGCTGGCGGTGGATGATGCAGCGCACCTGCCCAGCCGCACAAGCCCAATATCAAAAATAGTATACCGCTTTTTATCAGGAAAGCAAGTTACAGTTCCATTACTGTTTTTAATGTTTCTCATTTTTTGCAGCCGGATCTGCCGCAAAAAGGGCCTCCGGGCCGGTGTGCCAGGTGCAGCGCTCAACGCGTTTTTCAGGAATCACTTTCTGCATCCATGCGGTCCTGTTCCTCTGCCAGCTTTTCCCACTCGTCATACAGTTCCTGCTGGTGGAAGCGGGAATCATCCAGTTCATCGCACTTATCCCGCAAAAGCAGGTGGTCGCGCAGAACCTCCGGGTCGTTGATCTCGTTTTCCAGCTCAACAATATGGGCGCCAAGCTCTTCGATCTCGGTTTCCAGCGCTTTCAGGCGGGTGCGCACCTCGGCACGGCGGCGGCGCTGCTCCTTGCCATAGCCTGCCTTCTGGGGCTTATCCTCCTGCTTGGCGGGTTCCGGCTGTTTGGAAGTATCGCGGTCATGCAGCTTCTGGAAGTTCTGGTAGAAAGTCGCCTTGCCATCTTCCAGGTACAGGATCGGGCAGCCGAGGGTCTGCATCAGGTAGCGGTCATGGGTGACCAACAGCAGGGTGCCCGTGTAGGCAGACAGCGCATCGGTCAGCGTTTCGCGCATGAAGATATCCAGGTGGTTGGTCGGTTCGTCCAAAAACATCAGGTTCGGGCGTTCCAGGGCCAGCTCCGCAAAGCGCAGGCGGGCCATCTCACCGCCGGAAAGGGTGGCGCAGTCCTTGAACACTTCCTCGCCGCGGTACCCGAACCTGGCCAGGTGGCTGCGCACTTCCAGCTCGGTAAAGCGGGGGTACTGGTTCCAGATGGCATCGATCACGCGGCCTGCGCGGCGGGCCTGCTGCTGCACAAAGATACCGGGCTTGGCACCGGTGCCCAGCCGGACCATACCGCCGGAGGGGCGGCGCTTACCGTCCAATACCTGCAGCAGGTGGATTTACCGGTGCCGTTGGGGCCCGCAACAATCAGCTTGTCCCCACGGTGGACGACATAATCCAGTGCTTCCAACAGGGTGCGTTCCCCAATGCGGATAGTTAAGCCTTTCATGATGACCAACTCATCATATGGCTCAATATCATACTCAAAGCGGAAATTCAGCTGGTGGCTTCCGCCTGGGGTGCTTCGGTAATTTCCAGCTTTTCCAGCTGTTTGCGGCGGCTCTGGGCCATTTTGGTGGTGGAAGCGCGCACCAGATTGCGGTCAATATAATCCTGCAGCTTGGCCGCCTTTTCCACATCGGCATCATGCTGTTTTTGCAGGCGCTCGTCCGCTGCTTCGCGCTGGGCAGGTAGGCGGAGTAGTTGCCGCGGTAGGTGGTGATGGTTTTGCCGCGCAGCTCCCAGATACGGGTACAGACAGAATCCAGGAAGTAGCGGTCATGGCTGACCACCAGCACTGCGCCGCGGTAGGCTTTCAGATAGGTTTCCAGCCAGTCCATCGTTTCCAGATCCAAATGGTTGGTGGGTTCGTCCAGAATCAGAATGTCCGGGCGTTCCAACAGCAAGCGGGCCAAGCGCAGGCGGGTCTGCTCGCCGCCGGAAAGCACCCCGGCCTTTTTCTTCCAGGTATCTGCCGGGAAGCCCATGCCGTTGAGCACCTTTTTGATCTGGGTATCCATATTATAGGCATCCATGGCATCGATCACTGCGTTGCAGGCTGTGATCTTATCCGTAATAGCCGCGTTGTGGAGGTCAGCTGCCAGCTGCTTTTGCAGGGTCTCCAGCTCCGCCATGGCGTCAAGCGCAGGCTGGAACGCAAGGCGCATGGTTTCGTAAACGTCTTTTTCCGGGTCAAGATGACCCGTCTGTTCCAGGTAGCCGCAGGTTGCCCCCGCCGCAAAGGCAGCGTCACCGGCATCGGGCAGGCTTTCGCCGCACAGCACACGCAGGAGCGTGGTTTTGCCGGTGCCGTTTGCACCAATAATACCAATGCGGTCGCCGCGTTCCACACTGGCTGTTACATGTTTTAAGACCTCGTGCTCGCCAAAGCTTTTGCCAAGGTCCTGCAGTTCGATCAGCATAATTTCACACCTTATCGTATCCCTGGCCACTAGGGTGTATCAGAAAAGTCGAAAATATAGTCTATGGCAACACCGCACAATTCCCGCCTTACGGCTTAAGCACCGCTCCGGCGGCTGCGGCACGGCATCTGCGTTGCCAAAATGCTCGATAAGACATCCAGTATTATCTGCGCTTTTGGCTTAGCATCTGCC
>ENA-OQAA01001441-OQAA01001441.1-human-gut-metagenome-genome-assembly--contig:-NODE-1441-length-11988-cov-2.561926_pt1 | contig 11988 bp, 15 predicted proteins | sample MGYA00242489_ERZ504515 | MGnify/ENA primary metagenome ERZ504515 (study PRJEB26092, sample SAMD00036237) | human gut metagenome | host: Homo sapiens | study: EMG produced TPA metagenomics assembly of...
CCGGCGGGGCTTATTAAAGTGCCCCTAATCACAGAACTGCCATTCTGAATTTTTCAAAAAGTCGGCAGATTGGCACTTTGGGCAGACATATTCATTTTTGAATTACAGTTTGCGGAAACTCAAGATTTTCAGCGCTTCTTAGACAATATTTTCTCATACAAAAGTCCTGTAAAAAACCACACCGGAGCATAGTCTAACCGTATAACACCTTTGTAATTATAAGGAACCTGACTGTAATCCCATGGACAGAGATGATACTTTTTCAGAAGCATTCCGCTACTGTATTCTGCCGCAAAAATCCCCAGCATATAAATGCTTCCACGCACAAAGACAGGAACCTCTCCAAGCTTTCTGGAAACCGGTCCGATACAGGCTGCCATACCATAAATAGGAAACATCCACAGGGAGGATTTTCCTGTCATCTTCCAGTCTTTTTTTCCTATGCATGCATCCCGGTCCAAAAAATCTCCATACACCAGCCTATGGCTCCACATTTAAAAAAATCACCTTTCATCTGCTGCTCCTTTCTCTCTTTTCCTATCCCTACTATTCCCAAAAATCTGTCTTTCAAGCAATTTTCCCTCTTTTTCCACAGGTTTTAGAGGAATTCCCCAAAAACGCTTGCACTCTTTAAAGTGTTAGTGCTATTATTAAATGCAGTATTTGTAATATGAAAGAAAGGATTCACCTACTTATGGAGGATTTACAGACATTTAAGAAAAGAAATTTGATGAGATTGATAACAGCCTGGTAGCACTTTTTGAAAAACGTATGGCAATCGCAGAACAGGTAGCCGCCTATAAAATTCAGATAGGAAAGCCTGTCTTTGACAAGGACCGGGAACAGGAAAAGCTATCTTCTCTTGGCTCCATGGCTCACAATGAATTTAACCGCTGCGGTATCCAGCAGCTTTATGAACAGATTATGTCTATCAGCCGGAAACGCCAGTATCAGCTTTTGCAAAAGCATAATCCTGTCCAGGACTGGGGCTTTACCCCCATAGAATCCCTGGGTACAGAAGGTGTAACAGTGGTATATCAGGGTGTAGAAGGGGCATACAGCCACGCTGCGGTCCAGGCCTTTTTTTGGAAACCAGGTTTCCAGCTTTCATGTGGATACCTGGAAACACGCCATGGAAGCCATTCAAAAAGGTGAGGCACACTATGCGGTACTCCCTATTGAAAATTCTACCGCAGGAATTGTTCAGGATAATTACGATCTTCTGGCAGCTTATAATCATGTGATTGTGGGCGAACAGTTAATTCCCTGTAAGCACGTACTCCTTGGACTTCCCAGAACAGAGCTTTCACAGATTGAACAGGTTTATTCTCATCCTCAGGCGCTTATGCAATGCGCTGATTTTCTGGACAGTCACAGCAACTGGCATGTTCATGAATATGCTAACACTGCCATGGCTGCCAAAAAGGTGGCAGAAGAACAAAATCCTTCCCAGGCTGCTATTGCCAGCCTTATGCTGCCAAGGTATTCAACCTGGAAATCCTGGCGGAAAATATTTATTCCAATCCCGGAAATTCTACCAGATTTATCATTGTGTCCAGGGACAAAGTCTACTGCAAACATGCAAAAAAAGTCAGCGTAAGCTTTGAACTGCCCCACACCAGCGGAAGCCTTTATAACAGTCTTTCCCATATTATTTACAATGGTCTGAATATGACCAGCATTGAATCCCGCCCCGTATTGGATAAAACTGGGAATACCGTTTCTTCGTGGAATTTGAGGGAAATCTCATGGAAAGCGCTGTCAAAAATGCTTTATGCGGACTGGATGCGGAAGTTCAAAACCTCCGTATTCATGGAAATTATTAAAGAAAGAAGGACAAAAGAAGATGTTTGATATTGAAAACTGTATTCTGTACCGGAATTTTGCCCAGGGGGATATCCTGGAGGATATGGCAAAAGCACTGGATATGTGCTGTAAAGAACCGGAAAATCCCGAAAAATCAAAGCCCTTGTTTTATAGCTGCATGAACCGTCTGGTAGAAATGGCAAACACTTATGGTTTTACGGGAAATCTGTGGAATAACTACCTGACTTATCTTCTGGTCAACCATGAAAACGCCTTTAGTACCTCTTGTGAAATCACCGGTCCTGAAAAAGGAAGTTTAAACGATCTGGCGCTTCATGATTTCAGTATTTTCAAAGAACTGTATAATTCTGGAATTTACTGCCTTTGAATTTCTATGGTACTGCTGCCTGCTGCCACCTGATTAACCATTATGAAAGCGGCAGCAATAGCGGAAAACATTTTAATGCGCGGATTCGAAACCGCCTGTGTAGCCTAAGCCAGCTTTTGGCAGATTCTGTCACACCGGAAGAATTTCTGGAACACATGGTTGCCTTTTACAAGGACTACGGTGTGGGAAAGCTGGGGCTTCACAAAGCCTTCCGTCTGGAACACAAAACCACAGAGGATAAGGTTGAAATCGTGCCTATTACGAAAATTGCCCATGTCCACCTGGATGACCTGGTAGGCTATGAAATTCCAAAGAAAAAGCTCATTGAAAATACAGAGGCCTTCCTGCAGGAAAACCAGCCAACAACTGCCTCCTCTTCGGAGATGCGGGAACCGGAAAATCCTCCAGCATCAAGGCCATTCTCAATCAATATTATGACCGGGGACTGCGGATTATCGAAGTTTATAAGCATCAGTTCCAGGATTTAAACGATGTAATAGCCCAGATAAAAAACCGTCACTACAAATTCATTATTTATATGGATGATCTCTCTTTTGAAGATTTTGAAATTGAATATAAATACTTAAAAGCTGTGATTGAAGGGGGATTAGAACGCAAGCCGGACAATATCCTGATTTATGCCACCTCCAACCGCAGACATCTGGTACGGGAGCGTTTCAGTGACAAGGAAGACCGCAATGATGACCTTCACACCAACGATACGGTTCAGGAAAAACTCTCTCTGGTATCCCGGTTTGGCGTGACCATTTACTTCGGATCTCCGGAAAAGAAAGAATTTCAGGAAATTGTACGGACTCTGGCAAAACGCAAGGGCATCCAGATGGACGAAAAAGAACTGCTTCTAAAGGCCAATGCCTGGGAACTGCAGCACGGAGGGCTTTCCGGCAGAACTGCCCAGCAGTTTATTGATTATCTTCTGGGGCAGCAGTAGAGAAATGAAAAAAGAGCGTTGCAAAACAGGTAAATCATCACCTATTTTACAATGCTCCTTTTTCACATCATAAGCAAAACGATAAGCCGGGTTATGTCGTGAATAATCATCTATCCAATCCTACTGTCGCCAGCAGGCTTTAGCGACCCACCTGAAAACGTGACGGGCAGCCACAATGTTTTCTATTCGGTCTTGCTTCGGATGGGGTTTACATATGCCCTCTCTGTTACCAGAAAGACGGTAGTCTCTTACACTGCCCTTCCACCCTTACCGGAATTTCTTCCGGCGGTTCATTTCTGTTGCACTATCCTTGGAGTCACCTCCACCAGACGTTATCTGGCATCCTGCCCTGTGAAGCCCGGACTTTCCTCACCTGACCCCTTTCGGTCCTGTCAGCCGCGATTATTTATTCTACTTATGACGCAGGGGTTATTCTAACATAAAAATTTCAAAAAAGCAAATCTTTTATACATCAAAGCATCCGCCGCCTATAAATTCCCGCAGAATGGAATTAGAGGGAATGGATTCCCCCGGAATTCCCAGGAAATAATCTAAAAACTTCAAGAGACGTTTTGCTTCATTATATTCCGGTTCTCCTGGTTCTATGGAAAACAGCAGGGGTTCCGCATAGAGTTTTAAAACTGCCAGTTCATAAATCAAAGCAGAGTTAAACATCACGTCTGCAGATTCCTGATAAGGGAAAATATTTTCTTCTTCTCCACGCCGTACAGAGTTCCACATGGCAATGGTCTGTTTGGCAGAAGCGCCTCTGGTTCTGGCATCTCTTACAATCCTGCGAATCAGTCTGCCATCTGTGGTAGGAATCCGGTTATGTTCATCAATGTTTAACTGGGTCAGGGCGCTGATATAAATTTTAAACTTGCTCTCAGTAGGAAGACTGCTGCTGAGTTTATCATTCAGGCAGTGAATCCCCTCTATGACAAGTACATCCTCTTTCCCCAGTTTCAGATAATCTCCCCGGTATTCCCTCTGTCCTGTCTTAAAATTAAAATAGGGCAGTTCTACTTCTTCTCCTTTAAGAAGCCGCACCATATCTTCATTAAACTGTTTTACATCAATAGCTTCCAGGCATTCAAAGTTATAGTTTCCATTTTCGTCCAAAGGCGTGTCTGGCCTGTTTACAAAATAATTATCCACTGCAATGGGATGGGGTCTTAGCCCATGCGCCGACAGTTGAATACTAAGCCGATGGGAAAAGGTGGTTTTCCCGGAGGAAGAAGGGCCTGCAATCATCACAAACTTTTTATCTTTGTTTTCTGCAATGGTTCTGGCAATCTGGGAAATCTTTGATTCCTGTAATGCCTCTGCAATAAGAAGCAGCTGGCTTGCACCCTTTTTTCACAATCTGTTCATTTAAAGCTCCTACCGTATCTGCCTGCATAGTTTCTCCCCAGCGCTCAGATTCCTTCTGTATCCGGAAAATTTTAGGTCTTGGGCAAAACGGTGGAACTTCACTGGGATTTGCCTGGGTGGGAAGCTGAAGTACAAGCCCGTTATCATATGGATATAATTCAAAGTGTTTCAAATACCCGGTATGATTCACCATAAATCCGTAGAAATAGTCTTCAAACCCGTCCAGGCTGTAAATATTCACCCTGGAAACCCGCCGGAACCGGAACAGCTTTTCTTTGTCATACATCCCATGCTCATGAAAAATTTCAATGGCTTCATTGGTTCCCACACTGCGTTTTCTAATGGGAATTTTTTTCTCTGCCAGTTCCAGCATATATGTCTTCACCTGAGCCAGAAAGGCTTCTGTAATCTCCACATTCCCATCAATGGTGTAATAATAACCTGCATCCACAGAGTAATGAAGCGTCACCTTTTTGATATTTTTATGCCCTGCCACATGATAAATGGCTTTCAGCAAAAGTAGGGAAGCGCTTCTTTTATAAGTTTGATGTCCAATTTCATCTCCTGTAGTGATAAACTCCAGAACCCCATCCTTTTTTAACTTTTTATGAAGTTCACAGAGTTTTCCGTCTTTTATAACCAGGACAATGGGATATCTGGTACTGTCCTTATATTCTTCCACGATTTCCCCGTAAGAAGTGCCGTAAGGATATTCTCTGGTCTTTCCTAAGATTGTTACGCTTATCATTCTTTGATTCATAGCCCGCACCTCTCCTTATTCTATCATTTTTTATACTACTTACACGGATGTACCACCGGCATGGTTTCCACTTCTGCCTCTGGTATCCTTCTTTGCAGTTCTTCCTTCATGTACTCCATAAAAATATATTCGGTTCCGTAATGTCCTGCATCTATCACACAGATTCCCTGGGCCACTGCGTCTATGGCAGAATGATAATCCATATCTCCTGTAATATATACCTCTGCCTGGCTTTTTAGCACTGCTTTTATGAGACTTTTCCCGGAACCGGTACAAATCGCCGCCCTGGAAACCCGTGTTTTCGGATTTCCGTATACTTTCACAAAGGGAAGCTGAAACTGTTGCTTCACAAATCCGGCACATTCTTCCAAAGTCATGGTTTCCGGTAACTGACCATATCTTCCCAGACCTTCTTTTTCCGTTCCCTCCTCATAAGTTGTCTCCAGAATCTTTCGTTCTGATAACTGCAGATAGTCAGCGCTTAATTCTGCCATACCCATAATGTCAAAATTGGTGTGCATGGCATAATAAGAAATCTGATTCTCAATAAGTTTGATCACTCTTCTTCCGATAAAATCCTCTGTTGTAATTTTTTTCATTCCCGAAAAAAATCAACGATGTGGGTAATCATCAAATCTGCCTCTGTCTGCACTGCTGCTTCCAGAGTTTCATCTGTCACATCAAGAGCCAGGAAGATTTTTTTCACTTCCTGCTCCTGATTCCCCACTAAAAGTCCTGGATTATCCCAGGCTTCTGCCCGTTCCAGAGGATAATTTTCTTCTATTTTCTTCAGGATTTCCTTACATTTCATAGTATGCCAGCGCCTCCTTTCTGATTTTCGCCTCTTCTTCCATTTCCAGTCTCCGTGTTCTGGCAGAAGCTGTTTCAGAATCCTTTAAGCGTTCCAGGATTTCTTCTGCTTTTCTCTGTTCCCGAAGTAAAAACTCCAGAAGAACCGGATGATTCTGTCTAAGCAGCTTTTGCCCATAACAATACTCCGCCTGGGAGGCGTAATCCATGTTCCCATGAACCACCTTCATCATAGGATAGTATTTTCCATCCTCTTCTACCATATTTTCATCTTCAATACAATAGCCCTGCTCTCCCAAAAACCTGCGGAAGGCTCCAATCTCAGACTGGGGCTGCAAAATCAGCTCCTGTACCTGTGCAAAAACTTCTGTTCCCTCCAGGATAATCTTCTCCATCAAAGGGCCTCCCATTCCTGCAATGACAACACTTTGCACTTCTCCTGGTTTTAGCGCTTTTACTCCGTCTGAAAGCCTTGTTTCTATGTATGATTCCAATCCCCACTCCCTGATATGGCTGTCCGCTCTAAGAAGGGGACCCTGATTCACATCCATGGCAATGGCTCTTGGTATTTGTTTTTTTTGTATGAGATATATAGGAATATAGCCATGGTCACAGCCCACATCTGCCAAAACCAGACCCTTCCCTACAAATTCGGCAACTGCTTTCAGTCTTTTGGAAATTTGTAATTCCTTCATCAATTCTGTCACCTTAATCCAGATAATCCTTTAATTTCCGGCTGCGGCTTGGATGGCGCAGCTTCCGCAGAGCTTTTGCCTCAATCTGACGAATACGCTCTCTGGTAACATTAAACTCTTTTCCTACTTCTTCCAGGGTTCTGGCTCTTCCGTCATCCAGTCCGAAGCGCAGGCGCAGAACCTTCTGCTCTCTTTCGGTAAGAGTTCCCAGTACCTCTACTAACTGCTCTTTTAAAAGGGTAAATGCTGCTGCATCTGCGGTACCGGAACATTATCATCCTGAATAAAGTCTCCCAGATGCTGTCCTCTTCCTCACCAATAGGAGTCTCCAGAGAAACCGGTTCCTGGGAAATCTTCAGAATTTCTCTTACTCTTTCCACAGACATATTCATTTCCTCTGCAATTTCCTCTGGCTGAGGCTCTCTTCCAAGTTCCTGCAAAAGCTGGCGGGATACACGAATGAGCTTATTAATGGTTTCTACCATGTGTACAGGAATACGGATGGTTCTTGCCTGATCTGCAATGGCTCTTGTAATAGCCTGACGAATCCACCAGGTTGCATAGGTAGAGAATTTATATCCTTTTCTGTAATCAAATTTTTCTACAGCCTTAATAAGACCCAGGTTTCCCTCCTGAATCAGATCCAGAAACAGCATGCCGCGTCCCACATAGCGTTTTGCAATACTGACTACCAGACGCAGGTTTGCCTCTGCCAGACGTTTCTTTGCGCTTTCATCTCCATTTTCCATACGCTGAGCCAGAGAAATTTCCTCCTCAGCGCTTAACAGAGGTACCTTACCAATTTCTTTCAGATACATACGAACCGGGTCTTCAATGCTCACACCTTCCGGCACAGAAAGGTCAATGTTTTCCATATCCACATCATCTTCCTCTGATAAAGGAAGGTCATCATCATTTAAAATCAGTCCGTCCATATCATTTTCCTGGATTCTTAAAACATCAATGCCATTTCCTTCCAGAAAATCAAAGACTTTCTCCAACTGCTCCGGATCCAGAGGAAAATCCTTGAAGAAATCATTGATTTCCTGGTACTCCAGTACATTTTTCTTCTTCTTTGCCAGTTCCATGAGTTCTCCCAGTTTTTCACTGAATTTTGCCATGTTCATTTCCATAAACGTTCCATCCTCTCAATTCTTAATTTATATCATTTCCTCAATCAAAAGAAATATGCAAGGTTACTCTGCCTCTTTCCAGATCCTCCAGTCTTTTTCTGGCTTCTACGATTTTTTGCAGTCCTTCCAGATCTGTAGGCAGAAGGTGATCGCTTTGCCATGCAATGCTGTCCCGCTTCATCCTGCATACGGTTTCCAGAAGCGCCCGTCTGGCGTCTTCCTTTCGTTCCAGATGCAGGGTCGCATGAAATAAGGATGTCACTTCCTTTTGTTCTTCAGAATCCGCGAACTGATTCAGCAGCTTCGCCGGATTGACTTCTCCTTCTTCGTGCTGTGCAAACACCAGCTCTGCCACCTTATGATAAAGGGGCGTGGTAAAGTCCGCCGGTGTAATATATCCGGCAATGGTATCAAACATTGCCGGGTAGGAGTCAGCCAGGTGAGCATCAGTTTCTGCGCGGTATGACCTGCATCCTCCTTGTTCTCTTTTTTTCTGGCTCTGGCTTCTGCCCGCTTCACAGTCCCCATGGAAGTGCCGCCAAGAGCCATGTTATTTACCATTTTTCTTAAATCTTCAACTTTAATCTGATAAATCCTGGAAATACTCTCCATGTAATTGTTACGTTCCAATTCCTCCGGAAATTCCAGCAGTTTCCTGGATATTTCTCTGAAAAACTGGGTTTTTGCTTCCGGGTCTGTCAGATCATACTGCTTCTCCAAAACCTTAATCTCAAAGAGAACGGCATTGGAAGCTTCTTCCAGTCTTTTTTCAAAGGCTTCCTTTCCTTCTGCCTTAATAAATTCATCCGGGTCTTTATAAGGAGCCAGATTCACCACTCTTGGCCGGATTCCCGCTGCCTTTAAAATAGGAATTCCACGAAGAGCTGCCTTTTGCCCTGCCTCGTCACTGTCATAAGTCAGCAGAACCTCCTTTGTATAGCGGCTCATGAGACTGGCATGTCCGGAAGTCAATGCAGTTCCAAGAGATGCTACCGCATTGGTAAAGCCTGCCTGGTGCATGGAAATCACATCCATATAGCCTTCGCAGACAATCAGATATGGCTTTCTGGAGGTTCTGGCAATATTTAATCCGTAAAGATTCCGGCTTTTATCAAAAATTTTGGTTTCCGGAGAATTGAGGTATTTGGGTTTTGCGTCCCCCATAACACGTCCTCCAAAACCAATCACCCGGTTATTCACATCCATAATGGGAAACATTACGCGGTTCCAGAACTTATCCTGCATTCCCCTTCGCTCATCCACGTTAAACAACCCGGATTCCTTTAAATGCGCGTCTGAATATCCTTTGTTTTTCAGATACTGGTACAGGGCGCCGGAATATCTTGGAGAACAACCAAGCCCAAACTTGTGAATGGTTTCATCAGAAAGCTCCCTTCCCTTTAGGTAAGCCATCCCCTGTTTTCCTGTGTCCTGACGCAACTGGTAATAATAAAAAGCCGCTGCTTTTTTCTGAATCTCCAGAAGTGTTGTTCTAAGATCAGCGGCTGCTTTTGCCTCTTTGGAATATTCTGCCTCCGGCAGGGTCACTCCTGCCCGCTGGGCCAGGTATTTCAGCGCCTCCACAAAGGTATAATTTTCATACTCCATAATAAAGGTAAATACATTTCCTCCTGCCCCGCAGCCAAAACAATAGTACATCTGTTTCCCCGGGCTTACTGAGAAGGAAGGAGATTTTTCATTATGAAAAGGACACAGTCCAAAATAAGAACTGCCCTTTTTCTGCAATTTCACATAGTCCGAAATAACGTCCACAATGTCGTTTTTCATGCGGACCTCTTCCACAATTTCATCTGAATAATACATACTGCACCCTCATTTCCCTCACCCTGTCCTTCTACTGCTCTTTTCCCTGCACACTCCACCGTTTCGGAATAAACAGTTCGCGGAAGGTTTCCAGGGAATACTGGTCTGTCATGCCGGAAATATAATCACAGACTACCCGCTCTTTTTCTTCTTCCTGATGAAGAAGCTTCCGGTATTCCTCTGACATTTTTTCCGGATATTTACTATAATACAGATACAATTCTTCTACAACATGCTCTGCTTTTTCTTCTTCGGTTTTGGCGGCTGGATTCAAATAAACATCCTGAAACATCAGAGACCGCATATCCCGAAGTCCTTCCTCGATCTCCGGTGACATGGCAATCTGCGCCTTTCCCCTGCTGTTCTTCACCAAATCATGAACAAAGGTATTCAGACGTTCTCTGGTAGTATAGCCAAGAAGCATCCGAAGAGTAATGGGAATATTATCTTCCGTAATCACTCCTGCCCTCTGTGCATCATCCATATCATGATGAATATAGGCAATCTTGTCACAGTAACGCACCACCTGTCCTTCCAGAGTATGGGGGCTTCCCTTGGTTCTGTGATTCAGGATTCCATCCCGCACCTCCCAGGTAAGATTTAAACCAGCGCCATTTTTCTCCAACCGTTCCACCACCCGGACACTTTGCTTATAATGAGCAAACCCCAGAGGACATACCCGGTCAAGCGCCCGCTCTCCTGCATGTCCAAAAGGCGTATGCCCCAAATCATGCCCCAGGGCAATGGCCTCTGTTAAATCTTCATTCAATGAAAGCGCTTTTGCAATGGTCCTGGCAATCTGAGATACTTCCAGGGTGTGGGTCAGACGGTTCCTGTAATGATCTCCCTGAGGTGATAAGAACACCTGGGTCTTGTCCTTTAATCTGCGAAAGGATTTGCAGTGAACAATTCTATCCCGGTCTCTCTGGTAAACTGTCCGAATATCACATTCCTCTTCCAGACGGTCTCTCCCTCTGGATTTTTGGCTGCAGGAGGCATAAGGCTTAATAGCTGCAGTTCTCTCATCTGCGTCTCTTCACGTATATTCATGAACCTTCACCTGCCTTCCAAAACACCTTTTCATATAGATTATTCCCGTTTTCTTTTCTATTTCCTTCTTTTCTTTTCAAAAAAATCTAGGATTCTTTGTAAAGTTCCTTTAACATGGAAATTTCTCTGGCATATCCCTCCAAATCATTGGGTGTTTCCAGATAAAATGGCAGATGCCGCAAAGCCGGATGGTTGATGATTCTGGTAATTGCCTCTAATCCGATTTTTCCCTCTCCGATTCTGGCATGGCGGTCTTTGTGGCTTTCAAATCCATACATACTGTCATTTAAGTGAATGGCTTTCAGTTTATCAAGACCAATCACCCGGTCAAATTCTGTCAAAACTCCGTCTAAATCTCCAACAATATCATAGCCGCTGTCATACACATGGCAGGTATCCAGACAAACTCCCATTTTCTCAGAAAGTGTAACCCTGTCCAAAATTTCCCGTAATTCTTCAAAATTCCTTCCAACCTCACTGCCTTTTCCTGCCATGGTTTCCAAAAGCACTGTCGTGGTCTGGGAAGGCGTGAGAATCTCATTTAGCAGCTCAGAAATCAACGTAATTCCCGTCTCTACACCCTGGCCCACATGGCTTCCCGGATGAAGTTATAGCAGTTCCTGGGAGTATATTCCATGCGTTCCATATCTTCCTTCATGGCTCTGAAGCAAAATCCCGGACGCTCTCCTTTTCCGAACAGGCGTTTAAGGTATAAGGCGCGTGAGCCAGAATTCTGGTAATTCCCTGCTTCCTGGCTCTTTCCCCATAAGCCTCACATCCTCTTCTTTGATTTCTTTTGCATTTCCCCCTCTTGGATTTCTGGTAAAAAACTGGAAGGTATTGGCCTGAATTTTCTCCGCTTCCTTTGCCATGGCTTCATAACCTTTTGCTGATGATAAATGACATCCAATTGTAAGCATATTTTTTTCTCCTTATATACAGAAAAAACCGGTATCTATCAGTCTCTGACAAATATCGGTTTCTCATTAATGAGTTATGCGGAAGATGGGACTTGAACCCACACGTCTATACAAACACAAGATCCTTAGTCTTGCCTGTCTGCCAATTCCAGCACTTCCGCTGATCTCTCTCATAAGGACGATTTTTCATTTTCCTTATGACTGCGGAAGATGGGACTTGAACCCACACGTCTATACAAACACAAGATCCTTAGTCTTGCCTGTCTGCCAATTCCA
>ENA-OQAA01001443-OQAA01001443.1-human-gut-metagenome-genome-assembly--contig:-NODE-1443-length-11971-cov-1.249156_pt1 | contig 11971 bp, 17 predicted proteins | sample MGYA00242489_ERZ504515 | MGnify/ENA primary metagenome ERZ504515 (study PRJEB26092, sample SAMD00036237) | human gut metagenome | host: Homo sapiens | study: EMG produced TPA metagenomics assembly of...
TAAATCTTTTAATAAATCTTCTAATTTATCTAGATAAACCATATTTGGTCCATCGCAAAGTGCTTCTTCTGGATTATCATGAACTTCCATGAAGAAACCATCTACACCTACACCAGCTGCACCACGAGCTAAGAATTCTACATATTCACGATTGCCAGCAGAACTTGTTCCTGCACCACCTGGTAATTGTACGCTATGTGTAGCATCAAAAATAACTGGATATCCTGTAGAACGCATAATAGGGAAAGAGCGCATATCTACAACTAAGTTATTATAACCAAAGCTTGCTCCACGTTCTGTGAGTAAAATCTTTTCAGAACCAGCTTCTTCTAATTTTTTCACTACATTTTTTCATATCTGCTTGGAGCCAAGAATTTGACCTTTTTTTTACATTTACTACACAGCCAGATTTTGCAGCTGTATATAATAAATCTGTTTGACGGCTTAAAAATGCTGGTATCTGTAATACATCTACTACTTTAGATACTGGTTCTACCTGTGTTTCATTGTGAATATCTGTAACTACTGGAACATTGAGTTCTTCTTTAATACTTTGTAGCCATTTTAAACCTTCTTCTAATCCTGGTCCACGATATCCATTATAAGAGGAACGATTTGCTTTATCGAATGAAGCTTTAAATACATAAGGAATACCAAGACGAGAAGTTATCTCTTTTATAGTTTTACCAATATATAAAGAGCGTTCATATGATTCTAATACACATGGACCTGCTAAAAGTACTAATGGATTTCCCGCACCAACTTCAAAATTGCCAATTTTTACTGTATGCATAGCTACACTTCCTTACTTTTTAATTTATTTATTTTTTTCCATTTCTTGGTATATTTTATTTACTTCTTCTAAATCTTCTCTTGTATCTACACCAACAAAATGTTTATCTGTGGCTATAACTTTTATTTTATAACCATTTTCTAAAGCTCTAAGTTGCTCTAAAGACTCTGTTTGTTCAAGTGGTGTTGGTTGCATTTTAGCATATTGTAACAGAAAATCTCTACGATATCCATAAATTCCAATATGTTTATAGACAACAACGCCTGTATCTTCACGAGGATATGGTATTAAAGAACGTGAAAAATACAATGCATAACCATTTTTATCTGTAATTACTTTTACATTTCCTGGTTTTGCTTTTTCTTCTTCTTTCATAGGAGTCTTCACTGTAGCCATTTTTTAAATTTTCATCATTTAAAAATTCTTGTGCTAAATCATCAATAATCTGTGGATCAATAAGTGGTTCATCACCTTGAACATTGATGATTACATCTGCATCTGTACATTTTTGAGCTACTTCTGCCAATCTATCTGTACCAGTTGGATGATTTTTTGCTGTCATTATAGCTTTTCCGCCAGCTTTGACCACAGCTTCATATACTCTTTCATCATCAACAGCTGCTATTACTTCTGCTGGTTTTGTAGCTTTTAATACACGTTCATATACACGTACAATCATTGGTTTTCCAGCTATATCAGCAAGAGGTTTCCCTGGTAATCTTGTAGATGCATAACGAGCTGGTATTACACAAATAATTTTCATATTTATCCCTTCAATCTAGGTAATTTTTCTTTCAAGTATTCAAATAAAACTTGTGTTTCATCAATAAAAGTAACTTCTATACTAATGATGTAAATTGGTATAGGTCGTTTTTTTACACAATAATGTTTCAGGAATTTTTACAGCATCTTTATCAGTGATAATGATAGCTTCTGCACCTTGCTCTTCTGCTTGATGCATTACATCTCTTATTTCTTCTTCTGTATAATCATGATGGTCTGGGAAACGCAAAACTTTCTGTAATAACAGCTCCAATATCATTTAAAGTTTGTTCAAACGAAGCTGGATTTCCAATAGCTGACATAGCTATGACTTTATGACCTTTCATCATATCTACAGATAAAATTTCATTTGGTTTTCGACTGAATAAATTGCCAATTTCTACAAAGCCTAATGGCTTATGTGTACTTTCTACTACTAAAGCATGGTCATTGTATTTTGCCAAAGTATCTCTTATTTCTTTGCATGCGGATTTGCTAGCTTGATCTACTTTTGTCAATAAACAAACATCTGCTCTATTTAAATGATTTAATGGCTCACGAAGAGTTCCACGTGGTAACATATGACCATTGCCAAATATATTAATAGCGTCAACTAATAAAATATTTAAGTCGCGTTTTAATTGCCAATGTTGATAGCCATCATCTAAAATTACTACATCTACATTGAAATTATCTACAGCATATTTTCCTGTAATCGTTCTATCTGTACCAATTAAAACTGGAATATCTGGCAAGCTTCTAGCTAAAAGATATGCTTCATCTCCTGCTTGGTCTGCCGACATAAATACTTGATTGCCATCAGATACAATGCCTACTTCACCTTTCCATTTTGCACGATAACCACGATTTAAAATCGCTACTTTATAACCTAAATCGCGAATATATCTAGCTAGAAGTTTCGCAGTCGGTGTTTTTCCTGTGCCACCAACAGTGATATTACCAATGCTGATGACAAAACAATCTAATTTTACTTGCTTAGCAATACCCCATTTATATAAATTCAATTGGAAATTTACTAAACTACGATAAATCAAGGAAAAACTATATAATACACCTAAAAATAATTTTGCTGGTATGCTTTTCTTATTTTTATCATGTACTAATTTGTATAAATAAGTTTGGAGATTTTCTATTTTTTCTGTAGAACGTACCTGCACAGGATTTACTTTTTCGTATTCATCTAATAATTCATGTAAAATAACAGCAGAACGGCGAGAAGCTCCTCGATTATCTTCAATTATCTGCAAAGTTTCTCTTTCCATCTGATGACGTTTTTCAGGGCAATTAAATAGCTCTAGTACTGCCTCTGTTAATTCTTTGCTATTTTTTACAGTAATACATGCATTTCGCTTACTAAATAATACATGAGTATCTTTGAAGTTAAACATATTCGGACCAACTATTATCGCCTTTCCATGAGCTGCCGGCTCTAAAATATTATGTCCGCCATGTTTTATTAAACTTCCACCTACATAGATAACATCGCCTACACTATAGACTTTACCTAATTCTCCAATAGTATCTAAAATCACTACATCTTGTTCATATGATGGTTTTCTTTTAGTACAGTACGGAAATTGTCTTAAATCCGTGTTTATGACAAATACTAGCAATTTCATCTTTACGCAAAATACTTCTTGGTGCAATCAATAATTTAACATTAGGATGCTGTTTTTTTAATTCACTATATGCTTCTAAAACAGCTTCTTCTTCACCTTTATGCGTACTTCCTGCTAAAAATATTCCTTTTGCTTTATCCAAACATAATTCTTTTAACATATTGTTACGTTCTTTTTCATCTACATTAGTATATGTTTGGTCAAACTTCGTATTACCTGTAACAGTAACTAAATTTTCATCTGCACCTAAACGAATAATATATGAAGCATCTATTTCTGATTGCATAGCAAATTTTCTTACTGTGCCAATTCATATCAGATAAAATACTAAACATATATTTATAACGTTTTACAGATTTATCACTAATTCTGCCATTTACCATCATTACTGGTATATTATATTTTCTTGTAGCCTTTAAAAATTCGGCCAAAGTTCTGTTTCTACAGGTAAAAATACACGAGGACGAATTTTTTTGATAAAACGCTCAGGAACCATGGCAAATCTAAAGGAAAATAAATTATGCTATCTGCATCTTTGATAATGCGATTAGCCATAGTATATCCTGTATTAGTTACTACTGATACTAATATGGGAGTATCGGGAAATTCTCTGCGAAATTCTTTAATAATTGGACTTGTCGCTACAATTTCTCCCACAGAAGAAGCATGTATCCAAATACAGTTTTTGCCATGCTACTTTATTCTAAGGCATGCTCTGGCAAAAAACCAAAACTTTGAATCATGCGTTTTAAAAAATCCTTTTTCACGAATAGTTCTAACTATAAAATATGGTATCAATAGTATAACAAGCAATATAGCTACAATATTATATAAAATCTGCATATGCTTCACCTATTTTGCTTTCTTATTACTAATTGTATGTTATACAAATGACTATATAAACCACCTGTCTGCATAAGTTCTTGATGTGTACCCATTTCTTGTACACGTCCATTATCTAACACAACAATTTTATCAGCATGTACAATTTGTTGATAGACGATGTGCTATAACAAATGATGTTCGACCAACCATCAATTTATCCAATGCCTCTTGAACAATTTCTTCGCTTTCTGTATCAAGTGCTGATGTTGCTTCATCTAAAATCAAAATACGTGGATTTTTTAAGATAGCTCTAGCAATCGCCATACGTTGACGTTGACCGCCAGATAAAGTTATACCACGTTCACCAATTTTCGTATCATAGCCATCAGCTAAATTCATGATAAAATTATGTGCATTAGCCGCTTTTGCCGCTTCAATAATTTCTTCATCAGTTGCATCTATCTACCATAGCGAATATTTTCTTTAATTGTGCCACTAAATAACATAGTTTCTTGAGGCACTACACCAATTTGTTCACGTAATGATTTTATAGTAACATCTCGAATATCTATATCATCTATTGTTATAGCGCCCTCAGTTACATCATAAAATCTAGGAATTAAATTTGCAATAGTAGATTTTCCTGCTCCACTAGGACCTACAAATGCAATTACTTGACCTGGATTAGCTGTTAAAGATAAATCGTGTAATACATTCACACCATCTTTATAGCCAAAACTAACATGATCAAATTTAACTTTACCACTGATTTTAGGAAGCTCTTTAGCATCAGGTTTATCCTTTAAATCTTCCTGTGTATCTAATACATCAAATACACGTTCTGCTGCTGCCATAGCTTTATTAATTGTGCCATATACTCTACTGATACGTTTTACAGGATTAGCTAAATTTACGGCATAAGTTAAAAAGGCGATAAGTGCCCCAGCTGTCAAAGCGCCATTAACTACTTGATAACCACCAAACCATAAAATTACAGTTACAATTACAGCTGCTAAAAATTCTACAGTTGGTGTCAACAATGAACTAAGCTGTACACTTTTCATATTTGCTTTAAAGTTTAAATCATTTTGATTTTGAAATCTTTCAATTTCATGTTCTTCTCTAGCAAATGATTTTACTACACGAACGCCAGAAATTGTTTCTTGTAATAATGATGTTATTTCTGCTGTACGTTCTTGAATTAGTGAACCACTTTTTTTTGAGCTTTCTACCAAAAATTTTCATAGCTTGCCCAATCAATGGTACAACTATCAACGTAACTAAACTCAATTTCCAATCCAAATAAAACATCATAACTAAAGAACCTATCAAATTGATGATTCTGTAACTAATTCTATTAAACTATCAACTAATGCTGCTTGAAGTGCTGCTACGTCATTAGTTATATAGCTCATTATTTGTTCCTGTTTGTTTTTTTTCATAATATGCTAACTGCAACTTCTGAAATTTCACATAAAGCATTTCACGAACATCAATAATTACTCTTTGTGCTATATATGATACTAAATACGACTGACCATAGAAGAATATCCCTCTAAAGAAAAATACTACCACTATGCCTACTGCAATTAAATTTAACAGTACCATATCTCTTTCCATAAGTACCTTATCAATCATATCCTTTATAATCCAAGGTACATATAAATTTGCTGCTGCTGACATTATGATACAAACAATAGCTAATAAAAGCCTTTTCCAATATGGTTTTATAAATAAAATCAATCTCTTATAATCATTCATATCATTTATCCCTTAATCTCATTTTTAAATTTATCAGCTGTTTGTAATATTAACTCAGCTGTCTTATCAGCCACTCCTGGTGAACCTAGCTTTTCCTTTACCATTAATAATTCTTCTTTTACTCTTTTAGCAGATTCAGTATCTTTATATAAATCTCTAGCAAGTCGAGCTATATTTTCACCATTTACTTCATCTTGTAACAATTCTGGCAAAACTTGTTTATCAACTAAAATATTTGGCAAACTAAAATATTTTATCTTCACAAAAATTTTAGCTATGCGATATGTGATAGCAGACATCTTATATAAAACAATTGATGGAAGTCCCATAAGTGCAGCTTCCAAAGTAACTGTTCCCGAAGTTGCAATAGCAAAATCACAGCAATTCATCAAATCATATGTCTTTGTTTCACATAATTTTACTGTTAAACCATATTCATTTATCTTTTCTTCTAAATATTTTTTATCAATACCAGTAGCTACAGGTAAAAAAAACTTTACTTCTGGTCGTTCTTTCTTTATTAACTGCGCAGCTTGAAGCATTGGTTCTAATAAATTAGCTATTTCTTGCTTTCTACTTCCTGGCAATAACAAAATATTATCTTCTTTCAAATCTATGCCAAAAAATTCAGCTGCCATCTCGCGACTCATTGAAGCCTTTACATTATCCATCAATGGATTTCCTACAAATGAAATATCTGCGCCTGCTTTTTTATATACATCTAATTCAAACGGAAAAATCGCTACAATCTTATCAGCAATTTTAGCTACCTCTTTAGCTCTGCCCTTGCGCCATGCCCAAGCTGAAGGTGGTATATATGAAAATACAGGTATATTCATTTTCTTAGCTTCTTTAGCGAGACGCCAATTAAAATCTGGATAATCTATTAAGACTAAAATATCAGGCTTTTGTTTTTTCATTTCTGCTACTAAGGCATCTTTTAATTTAAACATTTTGCGTAAATTAACTAATACTTCCCAAAAGCCCATCACACTATAATCTAACATATTTTTACAAAGCTTTACTCCAGCTTGTTCCATTTGTGGACCACCAAAGCCAAACATTTCAATATCACTACAGATATTTTTCAAAGCTTTAGCCAAATTTGCTCCATGCATATCACCAGAAGTTTCCCCTGCTGAAAACATTATTTTATACATACAAACCTCCAGCCTTTATCAAGCAGAAAAAGACGCGATGATAACATTTTATAATGTATCGCCGCGTCCTACCATACTACATTGCCACAATAGTTATAGCATTTTCATCAGCTAGTGATAAAACTTTTTCTCTATCTACAATTAAAGTGCGTCCTGCTTCAATTACTAAACCAGAAGCTTTTACTTCTATCATAGATTCAATTGTTTTTACACCAACAGCTGGCATATCAAAACGATTATCTTGAGCTGGTTTTGCCACTTTTGCTACAACTGCATTTCCGCAAGCGAGTTTTCCGCCACGTAAAATACATGCATCAGTTCCTTCAATAGCTTCTAAAGCCATTACTGCTTTATCTTTAACAACTACAGTCTGACCAATATCCAAGCCGCCAAGAGCTTTTGCCATTTTGAAACCGAATTCCATATCTAAATTTTCTCTCTCTGTTGGTTGACGTTTAGTCAATACACCTTTTTTAGGCATAATCATTTTCAAAAGCATAGTCTGGTCAAATGTGGTAATTCCTTCTTTAGCAAGTTCTGCCACAAATGCCAACATCATAGTATCATCACTTCTATCTTTTAATGATGATAACAAAGCTATCATTCTAGCATCAGGTAATTCATGTTGTCCTGAAAATAAAATTTCCTTAGTAACTTTACCAATCATGACAACATCTGTTACTTCTTTACCTTTTAAATAATCAATTATACTACCCAATTGAGCTACATTGATGGATTTTAAAATCTGTTGCTACATTTTTTTAAATCTTCTTCTACACCATCAACTAAACCTACAGCATAAACATCTATACCCATAGCTCTTGCTGCTTTTGCTACTTCAACTGGTAATCTACCTATCCCAGATAATAAACCTATTGATTTCATACTAAAATCCCCACTTTAATTATTACCTTCATGGTTTTCTCTGCAAATACCACGATCAGCATTTCTTAAGAATCGTAAAAAATGTTCTACTTCAGCACAAGAATCAACTTCTTGTTCAATTACAGATATTGCTTGTGCTAATTTTAGTCCTGAACGGTACAAAATTTTATACGCTTGTTTAATAGCTTTCCTTGAAGATATAGAAATTCCTGCACGAGCTATACCTACACTATTTAAACCACAAACATTTGCAGGTCTACCATCTACAATTGTATATGGCACAACATCTTGTACTAATTTGGAAAAGCCTCCAACCATTGCATTTCTACCAATTTTTTACAAATTGATGAACACCGGCAAAACCACCAAGAACAGCTCTAATCTTCTACAATAACATGCCCTGCAACAGATGCATTATTTGCCATAATAACATTATTACCAATAATTGCATTATGTGTACATGCGTATAAGCCATTAATAAGCAATCATTGCCAATACGAGTTTCTTCTTCAGCTCCACAAGCTCTATGAATTGTAGCATATTCACGAACTTTTGTTCGATCACCAATATATACATAAGATTTTTCTCCCACAAATTTTAAATCCTGTGGTTCTGCACCAATAGATGCTCCTGGAAAAATCACGCAATCTTTGCCAATTTTTGTCCAACCAGTAATAACCGCATGTGGTTCAATTCTTGTACCATCACCGATTTCTACATTTTCGCCAATAACTGCAAATGGACCAATTTCTACATTTTTCCCGATTTTGGCATTTTCATGAACTATTGCTAATGGATGTATTTTGCTTTCTGCCTCCATTTGTATTCACTCCTTAAAAACTACACCATTTGGTGAAATTCCATCATAGTAAAAGAGCCAATTAATTGGCTCTTTACACCTTAATTAATCATTTTATAAGTTTTCTGGTTTTTGTAAAGCAAAAGTAAAGTCACCTTGAGCTACTAATTTATCATCAACAAAACCTTCACAATGAACTTTACCAAAATCGCCACGAATTTTCACAATTTCAGATTTCATAATAAGCTGATCACCAGGAACTACTGGTTTTTTAAATTTAACATTATCCATACCGCCAAAGTAAGCTAATTTACCGCGGTTTTCTGCTGGATATAATAAAGCAAAACCACCAACTTGTGCCATTGCTTCTAAAATTAACACGCCTGGCATAATTGGATGACCTGGAAAATGTCCTCTAAATTGGTCTTCATTTATAGAAATATTTTTTATACCTACTGCATATTTCATAGGTTCTAATTCAATAATACGATCGATCAATAAAAATGGGGGACGATGTGGTAAAACTTTTTCAATTTCAGGAATATCAATTCTCATAGTATAACCTCTCTTCTGCTTAAGTAAAGTCTGCAAGAATTTTCTTTGCTAACTTTGTATTTAATTCATGACCTGATTTTACAGCAATTACATGACCTTTTATTCTACCTGCTAATCTCAAATCACCAATAGCATCTAAAATTTTATGACGAACTAATTCATCTGGGAAACGAAGTTTATTCATCCAACCTTCATCATTGTAGACGATTACATTATCTAAATTTCCACCTAAACCTAATCCCATTTTACGTAAAGCTTCTACTTCTTTTTCATAAGCAATAGTTCGTGCTACAGCTATTTCCTTCTTATATAAATCTTTACTAGTAAATTCAAAATCATGATATTGTATACCAATTAGTGGATGTGGATTTATGGAAGTAAAGCTCACACGAAAACCATCATAAGGCAATACCATTATAAATCTTTCTTTATCATCTATACGATATACTTTATCAATTGTTATTATATCTGCTTCTTTTTCCTGTTCTTTTATTCCTGCTTTTTCTAGCAATTCTAAAAAAACATTTGCTGAACCATCTGTTACTGGTGGTTCTTCACTGTCAATTTCAATATAACAATTATCTATATCACTAGCAAATAGTGCTGACATTAAATGTTCTATTGTAAAAATCTTGACATCTCCATTACTAATCGTTGTCGCTCTTAATGTAGATGTAACATTACTTGCTATTGCTTTTATCTGTGTTTTTTCTGGTAAATCCGTTCTAATAAATACAATTCCTGTATCTACTGGAGCAGGACGCAATTTCATATTAACCTCTGTGCCTGAATGCAGACCAATTCCAGTATATGAAACATCTACCGCAATTGTTTTTTGCTTTATCATCGTCGTCCTCCTAAAAATTATATATAATTATTTTACAAGACAACGCTATTTACTGCAAGTTATTTGCTTCTTTTTTCTTTCTTTCAACATATTTCCATCTATCATGAAGCCAGAACCACTCTTCTGGATAATCTCTTATATGTTGTTCTACTAAACTAGTTAAGCTTGCCATCATATCATATATATCTTTTTGTTTGTCTTTTGTTTTAGCTGTAAAAACTGGTTCTAATACTGTTAAAATATGATGTCCTGGTCTTTTTTTATCTTCAGTAATAAAAGCTGGTAATATTGGTGCCGATTTAAATCTGCTCATCACCGCTGGACCTTGCACACAAGATGCTTCATAACCTAAAAATGGCATAATAATCCCTGTAGAACCACCATCTTGATCCATAATTAAACCAATAAAATATTTTTGTCCAAGCATTTTCATCATTTCTTTGATATCCAATTTATCTGTTATATGCATACCTGTAAATGCTCGACAATAATTTATAAAATTATTTACACCTTCATTGCGTTGATGTTGAGCCACTCCTGCTATCTTCATTCCTTTATGAGTGAGTGCTGCTCCTATAATCTCCCAATTTCCACTATGTGCTGTGGCAATGACACCACCATTTCCATAGGACATAGCTTTTTTATATTTTCTTCACCTTTTATAGTTACATATTTATCAATATTTTTACATATAACTTTAAATCGCAATACTTCCATGATCATTGGTCCAAATCTAGTCCAACTTTTCTTGGCAATTTGCTCAGCTTTATCAGTTGATACTTTTAAACAACGCTCAATATTATGTATTGCCATTTGTTTTCTTTTCTTAGGAACAACAATCCATGTTAATTCACCTAAAATCTTACCTATAAATCTTGCTACACTAGCTGGTAATAAACAACAAATATCACTTAAAATACTAATATATGATATAGCATTTGTATCTCCTTTCACTTTATATTCCTATCTTATTTTTTCACAATATCAATTCATTTATAAACTAATAAAATCTATAAAAAAAGTAGCTAAGCATTAGGGCTTGGCTACTTTAATAATCAAAGAATTACTCGATTTAATTATTTTTCTCTTCTAACGCTTTTAAACGCTTTTCCATTAATTTTAATTTTTTCATCATATCTGCAAACGAGATTCATTTGCTTTAATTCTAAGCCATTCTTGATGAGGACGAGCAGGGAAACCTGCATAAAATGAATTTTCTGGTACATCTGCAATAAGACCTGTACGTGCTGCCATAACTGAATTACTGCCAACTTTTATATGACCTTTAGAGCCAACTTGACCTGCAAATGTAACATTATGACCAACAATTGTTGAACCAGCAAGACCTGTTTGTGCTACAACTAAACAATTTTCTCCTAATACACAGTTATGACCAATGTGAACAAGGTTATCTACTTTTGTTCCTTTGCCAATCACTGTTGAACCTGTTGTTGCTCTATCAATTCCTGCATTACAACCAATTTCAACATCATCTTCAATTACTACATTACCTACTTGTGGTACTTTTGTATGTTTTCCATCTTTAGTTATAAAACCAAATCCATCTGCACCAATTACTGTATTATCATGAATAATTACATTTTTTCCTACTTTGCAATATTCGCGAACACTAACACCTGAATGAAGAATTGTATTTTCATCTACACTAGCATATTGACCAATATAAACATTTGGATATATTTCCACATTATCGCCAATAATTGCATTATCATCAATATAGGCAAAATCCATTATAGCTACATTTTCACCAATTTTTACATTTTTACCTATTATGTGCTTTAGACTGATAACTTTTTCTACTTTTAATTCAGGTTTAAAAAATATTTAATAAAATATTGAAAGCTTCTCGAGGATTTTTTTACTTTTTATACAAGTTTTTTGAAAAAACCATCTACATCTTCTTGTATAATCACTGCAGCCGCA
>ENA-OQAA01001444-OQAA01001444.1-human-gut-metagenome-genome-assembly--contig:-NODE-1444-length-11969-cov-2.363030_pt1 | contig 11969 bp, 13 predicted proteins | sample MGYA00242489_ERZ504515 | MGnify/ENA primary metagenome ERZ504515 (study PRJEB26092, sample SAMD00036237) | human gut metagenome | host: Homo sapiens | study: EMG produced TPA metagenomics assembly of...
GTGGCAGTGATTGCACTCGGAGTGTTTGGGGTAAACTGGTACAAGAACTTGCAGAAAGAAGAGCTATTAAATGTGGTAATCGTCGATTCTTCTGCGCCGAGTACAGAAAATTTAAATCAAGATTTGCGGAAAGCACTGAAAATCAAAGACAAGAATCAGATTATCACGATCGATACTTCCGTCTATACCGGAGAAGGAAATCAGACGACATATAACAGTACGATGAAGCTATCTGTTGTAATGGGGGCAAGAACGCGGATATTTTTGTTTGTGATAAAGAAACATTTGCAACATACGATCAGGATGGTGTTTTTTTAAGTGTAGAAGAGTTAATGGGAAGTGAATTTTGCGAAGAACATGCAGAGGAGGTTGGAGAAAATTATATGCTTGCCAACCAAAGTAAACTCGCAGAGGAATATGGAATAGTCGGGTATGAAGATGCGTATATCGGAGTATTTTCTTACACGGAACATCGAGAACATGCGAAAGCATTTGTAGAATTTCTATTCGAGTAAATTGTTTGCTTAGCGGCGATGTGATTCAGGAAAGAGTGAAAAGACAGTCAGGATTTCAAAAGTCTGTAGATCAGATTTTTGAAAAACTGGCTGTCTTTTTAATTGATAGAAATTTATTGGAAACTCCCAATTTTTACAATGGCTTTGGCACTTGTTTCTGTAATTTATTCTACCATAAGAAAGATTGGAAACAAAGACAATTCTAGGATGAATCTGGAAAAGACAGCGGTAGTACTTAAAAGTATTTTGGCAGGAGAGTATTTTGGAGTGGAGATTTGACCGGGGATTATGGGAAAAGAGAAGAAAATTGTTAAAATGTAAGGATATAGCAATATTTATAATATTGTAAACAAGATTTGCGTAGATTTGCTTATGAGAAGAAGTTATACTAGATTTAGAAAAATGCGAATTTTTTAGAAAAGGAGAAACATTATGGGTAATGAAAACACAAGAGGAAGGGTAACGATCCCGACAGATGTTGATGTTGTACCAGAGACACTGGAATTACTGGAGCGCTGGGGAGCAGATGCGATCCGTGACTGTGATGGAACAGACTATCCGGAAGGATTAAGAGATGTAGATGCAAAAGTGTATTCTACTTACTATACAACAAGAAAAGATAATGAGTGGGCAAAGGCGAACCCGGATGAGATTCAGCAGATGTATATTATGACTTCTTTCCATACAGCAGTGGAGGAAGAGCTTTCGATTCATTTGATGGATCATTTATATCCGGATATGCTGAAGGTAAATTCTCATGACGACATTAAGCGCTGGTGGGAAGTAATCGACCGTACTACAGGGGAAGTTGTTCCGACAGATAGTTGGTCTTACAGTGAAGAGACTGGTGATGTGACGATTCATGGAGCAAAGGCATTCCATGATTACACAGTAAGCTTCCTTGCATACATTATGTGGGATCCGGTACATATGTACAACGCAGTTGTCAATGACTGGAAAGGTGTGGAGAAGCAGATTACTTTTGATGTGCGTCAGCCTAAGACAAAAGAATTTTCCATGAAACGTCTCCGCAAATTTATCGAGGACAATCCACATGTAGATGTCATTCGATATACAACATTCTTCCATCAGTTCACACTGATCTTCGATGAACTGGCAAGAGAAAAATATGTAGACTGGTACGGATATTCTGCATCTGTCAGCCCGTATATTTTAGAGCAGTTCGAGAAGGAAGTGGGATACAAATTCAGACCAGAGTATATTATTGATCAGGGATATATGAACAATCAGTACCGGATTCCGTCAAAAGAATTCAAGGATTTCCAGGCATTTCAGAGAAGAGAAGTTGCAAAACTTGCCAAAGAGATGGTGGATATCACGCACGAGATGGGAAAAGAAGCAATGATGTTCTTAGGAGACCACTGGATCGGTATGGAGCCGTTTATGGACGAATTCAAATCCATCGGACTGGATGCAGTTGTAGGAAGTGTTGGAAATGGTTCTACGCTCCGTCTGATCAGCGATATTCCAAATGTGAAATATACTGAGGGACGTTTCCTCCCATATTTCTTCCCAGATACTTTCCACGAAGGCGGAGATCCGGTCAAAGAGGCGAAGGTGAACTGGGTAACAGCAAGACGTGCAATCCTTAGAAAACCGATCGATCGAATAGGATACGGCGGTTACTTAAAGCTTGCACTGGAATTTCCGGAATTTATCGATTATGTAGAAAGTGTATGTAAAGAATTCCGTACATTATATGAGAATATCAAAGGAACAACACCATATTGCGTGAAGACTGTTGCAGTACTCAACAGCTGGGGTAAGATGAGAGCATGGGGAAATCACATGGTACATCATGCTTTATATCAGAAGCAGAACTACTCTTACGCAGGAATTGTGGAGACGCTTTCCGGAGCGCCGTTTGATGTGCGTTTTATCAGCTTTGATGATATTAAGACGAATCCGGCAATCCTTGACGATATCGATGTTATCATTAATGTCGGAGGAGCTTACACTGCACACAGTGGTGGAGCTGCATGGGCGGATGAAGAGATCGTGACAGCAGTGAAGAGATTTATCTACAATGGCGGTGGATTTATCGGTGTTGGTGAGCCGACAGCTTATCAGTGGGAAGGACGTTACTTCCAGCTTGCAAGCGCACTCGGTGTAGAAAAAGAAAATGGATTTAACTTAAATACAGATAAATACAATTGGGAAGAACATGACCACTTCATCAAAGAAGACTGCACAAAGGACATCGACTTTGGGGAAGGTCAGAAAAATATTTTGCACTAGACGGAACAACAGTATTAAGACAGATTGACAAAGAAGTGCAGATGGCAGTCAATGACTTTGGAGCAGGACGTTGTGTTTATATCAGTGGGCTTCCATACAGTTTCGAGAACAGCCGTCTTCTGTATCGTTCTATCCTTTGGTCTGCACATGACGAAGGAAACCTTCACAAATGGTTCAGCACAAACTTCAACGTGGAAGTGCACGCATATGTGAAGAATGGAAAATACTGTGTAGTAAATAATACTTATGAGCCACAGGATACAACAGTATACAGAGGAGATGGAAGCAGTTTCGATCTTCATCTGGATGCAAATGAAATTATCTGGTACGAAATCTAGTAAAATCTTTAATAGAAAAAACCTCCGGGGGAAAGCATATGACAGCTGACCTGCGGAGGTTCTTTTCTACATAAGAAGTTTTGTGATTTTTACTAAGTTTTACTCAAAGCCTCATGCTTAGACTTCTGAAAGTGCTTTGATAGACGAGACATATTCGGACGGTGTCATGCCGGTGATTTTCTTGAACTGCCTTGAAAAATAGTGGATGGAAGAATAGCCCAGTTTCTCGGCAATCTGTGTGAAATTCATTAAATCTGTACGCATCATTTGCTTTGCGGCATCGATTTTCATATTGGAAAAATATTCAATCACACCAAGTCCGGTCTTCTGTTGGAAAATCTTTTGCAGCTGCGAGCGGCCAATCATATTGTCGCGGCAGATCTGCTCAATCGTCAGGTGCAGACAGAGATTTTTTTCCATATAAGCAAGCACACGGTTAAACACTTCGGAATTGCCTTTGGAGGCGATCACTTTTGGAGTCGAAGAAGGACTGTCCTGTTTGCGACGAAGCAGATGGAGCAGAAAATGCTCCAGATGAATCCGGATAAATTGTTCTGCACCAAACGGAGGCTGCTCGCATTTTGTCATTTCGGTAAGGTAAGGGTCATCCAGCCGACAGTTGAACAGTGTCTTCGCCTCTTTGACGATCTCACCGAGCAGAATCTTTTCGGTTTCATCGAGAGAGAAGATCTTTCCTTCAAAAAACTGCATCACTGCATCACTGCATTCGAAAGAGATAACGACAAGGTTTGGAGCAGAGCTTCCGGTTGCCTGTAGTCTGTGAAATTCATTTGGTTTGTGAAAGGCGACCTCCCCTTTTTTTAAACGTGCATGGATACTTTCCATATAAATATCAATCTCACCTTTGTCAACGAAGACAAACTCCCAGAAATTGTGGGACTCTCCGGCGAAAGAGAAATCGCTCATATATTCAAAATAATGGATGGTGAATACTTCGTGGATGGATATGGTGTCCGTCAGAAGTGTTCCTTTGTACATCATATTAAACCTCCTGCCTCATTTTGTGAGTCCATACTCTTGCGGTATTTGTTCGGAGAAAGCCCGGTTTCTTTTCGAAATACTTGCGAAAAGTAGGATTGAGAGGAAAAACCGACGACGGAAGCAATCTTTGCAATTGGGAAATTGGTAGTGCCAAGCAGATGTTTTGCCTCAGAAATCCGCTTCTCAATCAGGTAGTTGATCGGGGAAACTCCTTTATAATTTTTAAATGCATGTACCAGATAATATTTGTTCAGATACGTCAGGTCACTGAGTGTCTGAAGTGTGATATCTTCTTTGAAATGTTCATCCAGATACTGTTCGATGAACCGACATTCCTTTGTGATCTTCTTAGTCGGAGCAACGGACAGTGTTGTCTGTGTCTGACGAGTGATATTCCAGATGATCAGCTCCAGAAGATTCTGGCAGATGGATTCAAAATTTTCTTCTTTTTTCCGCACCTCTTTGAGCAGCATTTTCAGGTAAAAATGGAGCTCCTCGCGGTAGTGAAAGAAATTATGAATCGTATAATTAGTAAATTCGTCCTTGTCCGTAAATTGCAGTCCGTTGATCCCAAGGACAATGTATTCAAGAGGAGTGCCGGTTCCGCCTGATTCTGTGTGGGAAACATTCGGATTGACAATGATCAGATCATTTTCTTTGACCGGGAAACACTCGTTCTCAATTGTAAATTTTCCGGTTCCGTGGGTAATAAAAAACAATTCGGTAAAATGATGCGTATGTGCAAGGCTGTGCCAGTCCTGCTCATATTTTGCTTCTGTGATATAGAGCAGATGGACATCGATTTTTTTGGAATTTTTCTCTTCCAGGCGATAATTTTGATTACTCATAATAGGTCTCCTTTGGGTTTATTATATAGATGTTTGTTGAAAAAAGCAATAAACGAATCGGTGTCATTTACAAGCTTGCTGTCAGATAGTATAATCCGTGTAATGAGGAGGAGAAAACATTATGAACTATCTTTCATTTTTAGTAAAACCTGCATCATCCTTATGCAATTTGAAGTGTCCGTACTGCTTCTATGAGGACATCAGTAATAGGAGAGAACGTCCATGCAGTGGGAAAATGAAGCCGGAAATCATGCGGAAATTGATTGACTGTGCCATTGCAGAAACGGAGGAAGATGCACAGATTACATTCGCATTTCAAGGTGGGGAGCCCACCTTGCCGGGCTGGAGTATTATAGACAATTTACAGAGTATGTCCGTGAAAAAAGGGGCACGCACAGTACGATATGCCATTCAGACAAATGGTACGCAGATGGATGAGTCGTGGGCACGGTTCTTTCGAGAAGAAGACTTTCTCGTGGGTGTTTCGTTGGATGGGTATGAATCTAACACAAACCGTTTTCGGGTAGATCAAGAGGGAAAGGGAATGTATGCGCAGATCATGCAGGGAGTCCGGCTGCTGGAACAATATGAAGTGGCATATAATATTCTTACTGTACTGACACCACGGCTTGCGGCGCATCCGGAAGCATATTATCATTTCTTGAAAGATCAGGGATTTTCTTATGTGCAGTGTATTCCGTGTCTTGGAGAATTTCCAGAACAGCAACAGAGCGCAGTGACTGGAAATGATCAGGAACTAAAGCCAGAACAGTACGCCGAATTTTATAAGCGGTTCTATCGGCTCTGGCTGGATGATTATGTGCATGGAGATTACATGAGTGTGACTCTGTTTGATAATTTGCTGTTGATGGTGTCTGATCGCCCTCCGCAACAGTGTGGAATGCTTGGATTCTGTACAGCGCAGCTTGTGGTGGAGGCAGACGGCAGTGTATATCCGTGTGATTTTTATGTGTTGGATCAGTATTGCTGCGGAAATCTGCAAGATCAGACACTTCAGGAACTTTTATATAGTGAAGCGATGAAAAACTTTATTCAGGAAGAAAGACAGATAAAAAAATCTGTGAGACATGTCCATTCTGGAAAATCTGCCGCGGTGGCTGCAAGAGACAGAATGGAACCTATCTCACAGAAGAGTGGTGTGGTCACAGAGAATTTCTGATGGAGGCATATCCGACATTGTTCCAGATTGCACAGACACTTTGAAAGACTCTGTGATTATTTTTTAAAAGTAGCAGAACACAGCTGGAAATCAAGATTTCCAGCTGAATTCTTATAGAATATGAGATAAATTTGCGACCGGTGTACAGCCGCTTTGGAGTGAGACTCCGTCGCTGTATCCCTCTTCGCGGCCATCGAGTTCTTGAATCAGAAGAGCGCGAAGATAGGCGATCCGAGCCTGATATGCTTCATCGGTGATTGCATTGTGTTCTTCCCGCGGATCTTTTCTCAGATCAAAGTACTGTTCAGTATTTTTCTCGCTGTACCAAATATATTTATCAGTCTCCGTCACGATAAAATGACTGGACAGACCGGAGTGGAAGCTGTGTTCTCCGTGCAGATACTCGCGGTTGTTTTGCTCTTCTTTCGGCTTTCCGACAATCTCTGGCATCAGAGAGAAGCCGTCCACACCCTCTGGAACCGGGATACCTGCAAAATCGAGGAGTGTTGGAAGGATATCGCGCAGTTCTGTGATCGTATTGCTGCGAATCGGTTTGGAAGGCATACATTTTTGCCGACGTGGAACAGAAGTGGGATATGTGTGCTTCCTTCGTAGGCAAATACTTTTCGGTACAGGTGATGATCAAAGAGTAGTTCCCCGTGATCGGACAAGAAGAGAATCACAGTGTTGTCATATTCTCCGCTTTCCATCAGTGCAGAGAGAAGCCGTCCGATCTGGTGGTCGACATGTGTGATGCAGGCATAGTATCCCGCCATTGCATTGTGTTGCTGTTCGGCATCGTTGCAGCCGTAGATAGAGTCTTTCCTATATCCGAACTGTTCGTACTTGCGGTGTCATCCCAGTCGCCGCAGGCAGGTGCCCTAAGTTCTTTGTCTTTGTACAGATCGAAGTAGGATGCCGGCGCATCAAAAGGCTGGTGCGGACGGACATAGGAGCTCATCAGGAAAAATGGTCTGGTGCGATCACGTGTTTCTAAGAAGCGGATACTTTCTTCCGTCACCCAGTTTGTCGGATGCAGCCGTTCTTCATAGATCCACGGGTGGGTCACCCAGGAGTTGCATTCCGGTCCGCTGGCATTGAAATCCGCATGGGATCCGAGAGCGTTTTTTAAATCATAAAGATAGTCATCAGTCACCGTCTGGTGCTGAAAATGCGGAATGGAGCATCCCGGTAATATCCAAGATAGCCATCGTGCAGACGCAGTCCTTGGAACCCGCAATGTTTTCTCACCGGATGTACATGCATCTTTCCAACACACTGTGTCTGGTATCCGTGTGTACTGAACTCTTCTGCGAGCATGTGATCGTAGTTCCAGTCGATACCATCCTCATATCCGACACGTCCGTGGTGCTCTTGACTTTCCCGGTAAAAAGCGCAGCTCTTGCAGGGATACAGCTTGGACAGGAGGAATAGGCGCGGTCAAAAAAGGCACCATCAGAAGCGAGCGTGTCAAGGTAAGGTGTCTTGACGTCCGGATGTCCGGCATAGGAAAGACAGTCTCCACGAAACTGGTCACACATAAGAAGTAAAATGTTTGGTTGTTTCATCATTTTTTCCTTTCATATTATTACATATTTTTCGGTTACCAATGCAGGCAGCTTTTGATACAATCATAAACACTGGGAAAAAGAAAAGCAAGGAAGAGTTTTTTATTAATTTCATATTTTTAGCTTTGAGAGCAATATACATAAAAATGAGAACAACATTAATATAGAAAAAATGACGGATGTAGTGTAGAATATAGTGTATAAAGTGAACGAAATAAACAAAAGGAGGAGTTCGGTTATGAAAATGAAAAAAGTAACAGCGCTTTTACTTACAGTTGCAATGGCTGCTACTATGCTTGCAGGATGCGGAAGTAAAGAGGAAAAAGCAGAAGGCAAGAAAGAAGATGGAAAGACAGTCCTGAAATTTGCTGCATTTGAAGGTGGAAATGGAGCTGAGATCTGGAAAAATATCGAAAAAGCATTTGAGGAAGAACACAAAGATGTAGACGTAGAATTACACCTTTCTTCTGAGCTTGATAAAGATTTGCAGAAAGACTTTAAGAACGGAAATGTTCCAGATGTTGTATATTACAACTTAGGTCAGGAGAGCGGATTCGTAGAGACCATGTTAAAAGAAAAAGCAATCGCTGACATCTCAGACGTATTTGATGATGAGTTAAAAGGTAAATTAGTAGGTGGTATTACAGAGAATGCTGCGGCACAGCCATACGGTGACGGAAAAGTTTACCTTGCTCCGATCATTTATACACCAACAGGATTATGGTATAACAAAGACTTATTTGAAGGAGCAAATAAGAAATACGACCTTCCGACAACATGGGATGAGTTCTTTGCACTTGGAGACAAAGCAAAAGCTGACGGAATTTCTTTATTTACATATCCACAATCAGGATACTTCGACGCAACAATGTATCAGATGTTAGCACAGGCAGGTGGAATTGATTTCTACAACAAAGCTGTAAACTACGATGAAAAGACATGGACATCTGAAGAAGGAAAGAAAGTTGTTGATACAATCGCAAAACTTGCTTCACCAGATTATATCCAGGCAGATACAGTTGCAAATGCAAACTCAGACGGTGGATTCAAGATCAATCAGCAGAACGTGATCGACGGAAAAGCATTATTTATGCCAAATGGTAACTGGGTAATCGGGGAGATGGCAAACTCTACTCCGGAAGGATTCAACTGGGGAATGATGGCACCTCCGAAGTTCAATGCAGATGAAGATAACTACATCTACACATTCACAGAGCAGATGTGGATTCCTGCAGATGCAGAAAATATGGATCTTGCAAAAGAATTTGTAAAATTCATGTACTCTGATACAGTTGTTGATTTAATGCTCAACAACAAAGTAGTGAACAAAGAGACAAATGAAGAATCAGCAGCTCCAATCGTATCACCGGTTCTTGGCGCATCAGACAAGCTGGAAGATGGAACAATCAAAGATACTTATACACTGGCATCTTCTGACGGATACGAAGCAGTTGCAGGTACATGGGCTACAACAAAACCAATTGATGGATTTGATATGAAAGCAACAGTTTATGGTGCAATCGATGCTCTGAATACAGGAGAGATGACAGCAGATCAGTACCAGAAACACTGGTAGATGCATGGGAGAAATTATTAGAAAACGTAGAATAATTATCCAGATAAGTTATAGTTAGTCAGAACGGTGAGTTATCAGGGCTCACCGTTTTTTAAGGAGAAAGATAAGCTTATGAACAGAAAACGATCAGAAAGAAGATTTGTCTTTGCATGTCTGGCACCGGCAGTAATCTTGATGGTTCTCTTTATTTTCATTCCTACAATCAATGTATTTCGGATGTCCTTATACCGCATGGGAGGAATTACGAACAAACAGACATTCATAGGACTGGAGAACTTTAAAACACTGCTGGGGGATAAGAATTTCCTTCAGGCAATGCAGAATACAATATTGATTATTGTGTTAGTAATGATCTGCACGATCATTCTTGCTGTATTATTTGCAGCATTGTTAAACAGAGGAACTTTTAAGGGAAAGAACTTTTTCCGTGTTATTTTTTACATTCCGAATATTTTATCCATCGTTGTTATTGCGGGTATCTTTGGAGCGATTTATAACCCGAGTACAGGTCTTCTCAATACATTCCTGAAAGCGATTCATCTTGATGGACTGGCACGTCAGTGGATGGCAGAGCCGAATATTGTGATCTATTCTGTAATCTTTGCGCTGATCTGGCAGGCAATTGGATACTACATGGTAATGTATATGGCAAGTATGGCAGCGATTCCACCGGATTATTATGAGGCGGCATCTCTGGATGGAGCGACAGAGATCCAGATGTTTTTCAAGATTACATTCCCTCTGATCTGGAGCAATATTCGTACTACACTGACATTCTACATCATCAGTACGATCAACTTAAGCTTCCTGTTTGTCCAAATTATGACAAACGGAGGACCGAATGGAAATACAGAAGTGGCGCTGAACTATATGTATAAGCAGGCATACACAAACGGTTCTTATGGATATGGTATGGCGATCGGTGTTGTGATCTTCCTGTTCTCATTTATTCTGGCAGGAATTGTAAATAAGATCACAGACAGAGAAGTTTATGAATTTTAGGAAAGGAGAGCAGATATGGAAAAAATTAATAAACATAAAAACCAAGCAGTTATATTTATAAGCTGTTCATCTATGTAGCTCTTCTTGCACTGGCAATTTCTATCATTATTCCGGTAGCATGGGTATTCATGGCAAGTTTGAAGAAGAACTCAGAGTTTATCGGGGGAGATGTAAGTCCGTGGGCACTTCCGAAAGAATTTTTTGTACAGAACTTTGTTGTGGCATTCCGCGATGCGAACATGGGAACGTTTTTCTTAAATTCTGTGATCGTTACTGCAACAGCATTGATCCTCCTGTTACTTCTTGCACTTCCGGCATCTTATGCACTGTCAAGATTTAACTTCAGAGGGAAAAAGATTCTGAACATTGCATTTATGGCAGGACTTTTCGTCAACATCAGTTACATTGTAGTACCGATCTTCCTGATGCTCAGTGATGCAAATAAATTGCTCGGGGTAGATTTCTTCCTGAATAACAGGTTTATCCTGGCGCTTGTCTATGCATCGAGTGCACTGCCATTTACAGTGTATCTTTTGAGCGGATATTTCCGGACATTGCCGAAAGGATTTGAGGAAGCGGCATATATTGACGGATGCGGATACTTTAAGACGATGACAAAGATCATGGTGCCGATGGCAAAACCAAGTATCATCACAGTAATTTTTATTTTAACTTCTTTATCATTCTGGAATGAGTATATCATTGCCTATACATTGATGGATGGAAATGATACGCTGGCGATGGGACTGAAAAATCTGATGGCAGTGGAAAAGACAGCTACCAACTACGGTATTATGTATGCCGGACTTGTGATTGTTATGCTGCCGACATTGATCTTATACATCATGGTACAGAAACGTCTGACAGAGGGTATGACTCTCGGCGGACTGAAAGGTTAGGAGGGACTGGCAATGAATAGTAGTACAGTAAGAAATATTATCATGTGTGTTGCATTTGTTATTTTCCTTGCTATGATCATCGTTGGTCAGAGACATATTTCTGTATCCGGACTTGCGATGGAGGTCATCGGATTGATCGGACTTCTGACACTTTTGTTCGTATATAACCACAGATACAAATAGAAAAGAATATGCTGGAATCTAAGAACGGATTCCGGCATATTTTTTTGGAGGAACTGCATTCCTTTTTTTTAAAAATATGAGTTATATTAATGTAAGAAGATTATAGAAAAGGAAAGAAAGGCATAGACCTTGAAAGGAGACGATTGTGCAAACATAGAAAGAAATTGACTAAAGATTTTTTAAAAAACATCAGGTAGAATAGTAGATAATACAAAACAGAAGTGATAGATGAACAGGAGGTAGTTCAAAATGAAAAAACCAGTATTAGTAATTATGGCAGCCGGAATGGGAAGTCGTTACGGCGGATTAAAACAGATTGACCCAGTAGATGAGCAGGGACATATTATTATGGATTTCTCTATCTTCGATGCAAAGAGAGCAGGATTTGAGAAAGTCGTATTTATCATCAAAAAAGAAAATGAGGCAGATTTTAAAGAAGCAGTCGGAAAACGTATGGAAGAAGTGATGGATGTTGCTTATGTATTCCAGGATCTTCACAACATTCCGGAAGGATTTGAAGTGCCGGAAGGACGTGTGAAACCTTGGGGAACTGCACATGCCGTATTAAGCTGTATCGATGAAGTGGACGGACCATTTGC
>ENA-OQAA01001445-OQAA01001445.1-human-gut-metagenome-genome-assembly--contig:-NODE-1445-length-11954-cov-1.506468_pt1 | contig 11954 bp, 11 predicted proteins | sample MGYA00242489_ERZ504515 | MGnify/ENA primary metagenome ERZ504515 (study PRJEB26092, sample SAMD00036237) | human gut metagenome | host: Homo sapiens | study: EMG produced TPA metagenomics assembly of...
TATACAATCATTATGAGATACTTGCTTTCTTTCTTTGTCGGGGTTGTTATTTAAGCAGCCTCTTTATACGCTCAAAGTGCAGGTGATAAAAGATCATCATTTTCCGTTCATGCTGGACCGTCATGGTACCTGGGGCGCTTTGTGGGAATTACTGATAGGGCAGATACCTATCGCAGTGACTTACGAAAAGGTGTAGCTGGGATGTCAACTACCTTGGACAGATTACGGGTAGGGAACTGAAGTTCGGGCTGGGATTCCTGTATCAGGGAAGTGCGTATAAGAACACACATGATACTGGGGCAGATAAGATATATATGCATTATATGGCTCCTCAGGTAGCCTTGACTATGGTGCAAAAGCATTATCAACTTCAATTCTCCGGTGGAATCGGATATCAACTTTATCGTGATAAGAGTACAGTATATGATAAACCTCGAAAAGTTACCATGAGTAAGTTTGCAGGTAACTTGTCTCTCTCGGGTGAGTATTTTCTGTCAAGTCATTGGGGAGCTTCTGCCAGGGTGAACTGGCTGGCATCCAGTTCCGAGTCTTATTCGGTGAAGTATCATAATGTGGAGTGGGATGTGGAGAGTCCGAGAGCCGGTAGCGGTTATTTCGGACAGTTATCCTTACTTTTCGGTTTAAACTATCATTTTTAGGCGTTATGAAAAAACTGTTATTTCTATTCCTGTTGGGTTTGTTGTTGTGCTTGTGGGTGAAGACAAAACTGTTGATCCGACACTGATGCCGGAGGCTACGACTACGGGTGCAAATACGTTAGGCTGTCTGATTGATGGCTGGTATATGCCAGTGGACGGTATGGGACACCCACTGTTCGTTTTTCTGACGATGAAGAGAATCATTATGTTGAGATTGATGCCGCAGTCGGTGTCTTCAGTAGTTTGCATTTGGTACTTGTGAATCCTCGTCAGGGTACTACTTGTACTTATACAGATGCCGTTCTTGATGAAGGAGATTTAGGCGAATGGCGAAGCCTATATTACCCGTATGGATGGAACCATTATTAGTGGTACATTCAGTGGTGGAAGTATCAAGGAAGGACGTTTTGATATAAAATATCGTGAGAAGCCCGAAGGAGGTGAAGCGGTATATTAAGATGAATAAAAAAACGCCCCTTCGGAAATAGAAGGGGCGATATCTTTTCACTTCGTTTTCTCAGCTATATTGCTATTTTGCTTCTTGATTCTCAGTTTCCCCCCCATTCTTTTTCTCCTTGTTCCTTCAGTTTGGCTGTGAAAGCTGCTGCTTTCTCGGCTACGGCTTTTTCTTCTTCAGGACTTGCATAAGCGTGTTTGTAACCTTTTACAACATTCCACTCTCCACGGGTAAAGTCAGGAAATGCTACGGCGGCACAGTTGTTATCCATAGAGAGTGTTCCGAGTTCGGCAAGACAACACCACTCTGCTAGATCGTATACATCCATATCCAATGGCAAACCATTTTGTAAGCAATAAACTAGACGGCAGTCCATAATGAAATCCATGCCACCATGTCCCCCTACTTCCTTAGCCATTTCACCATATTTCTTCAATATCGGATGCTGGTACTTGGCTACAAGAGTCTCCATCTCACTCTTAGGCAAGAAACTATGTGAATTTAAATCATCAATCTTGGGCTGTACTCCGGAAGCTGTCAACTGTTTAGCATCAAGAGCATAACCGCTGATCGGATATTTATTGGCAAAGCCTTTAGTACCCGTAAGTTGATACAAGCGATTGTAAGGTTGCGGAGTCATTACATTATGTTGGATTTCTATAACTTTACCGTTTTCGGTACGAATCAGAGTGGTAGTATGGTCGCCATTGCGGAAGTTATTACAAATGGAATCTGCTCTTTCTTCTACCAGTGCTTTACCTATGGCTGACTTGGTATCCATAGCCACTAGTGTCTTCATGCGATCTCCACGGTGAATGTCGAGCGCTTGTGCTACTGGACCCAGACCGTGAGTGGCATATACATCCCCGCGATGTCTCATATTGTAGTCCAAGCGCCAACCCAGCTTGTCATTCTCACCGTTCTTCCAATAATGATTCCAAAATGGGCTTAGGTTGTGAATGTAGGCACCTTGTGCGCGAATTACTTCACCGAATACTCCTTGCTGTGCCATGTTCAGCGTGTTCATTTCAAACCAGTCATAACAGCAGTTTTCTAGAATCATGCAGTGCTTACGATACTTTTCGCTCATATTAATCAAGTCCCAACATTGCTGGAGATTCATTGCTGAAGGTACTTCGATCGCTACATGTTTGCCATTTTCCAAAGCGTATTTGGCTACGGGAAAGTGATGTAGCCAATCGGCAGCGATATAAACCAAGTCTATATCGTCTCGTTTACAAAGTTCTTCGTACCCTTTCTCTCCCGAATAGATGGCAGCTTTGGGCATGGATGCTTTCTTTAGGTATTTCTGACATCTCTCCGCGCGCGACTGCTCATAATCACAAAGTGCCACGACTTGTGTACCCGGTATATGCGTGAAACGTTCCACCGCACCGGGACCGCGCATGCCCAGTCCTACGAATCCTACGCGTACTACTTCCATCTTCGGGACAGTCAGTCCCAACACGCTTTTTTGGCCGGCGGGACGCTCGGGAGTTTCTATTACGATGGTCCCGTTTTCCCACTGCCAATTAGTGCCGTACTCATTGGTTTGCCGGGGAGTTTGTGTCGAGCATGCACACATCACGATGCAAAGTCCCAACAGCAAGGTCTTAAAAGTCTTCATACTTCAATCCTAATTTAATGTTATCAGTAATAATAATAATTTCTTTCTTTATGGAATTACCAACTACCATGCTCTTTCTTATGCTCCAGGAAATCAGCCTCCCGGTTGCACTCTCCGTTGTAATTCCATTCTATTTCGTCTGTATATTCTTTTCCTTGATGGAGAAGGGATGCTTTCAGAACATTCTTGCCATCGTCCAGCACTACCTTGTCGAATATATAATGTACATCAGTATAACCTTTCCGCACTCCGGTCAATTCTTTCCCGTTCAGATACACCTTGGGGGTACCGATATTGGAATACACTGTAATGGAAGTCTCTTTTTTCTCGCGCACTGCATTCCGGCGCTGTGTCAGGTAAAGAACCGGTTCCTTGCTCCAGTTCGCCTTATACCAGAAATAAGAATCTTTCTTGATTCTACGATCGAAAGTCATCATGCCTTTCATGTTGCGGGCGTCTACACTGCCTCTTTTTGATGTTGGCACTGCAAAGTCGAACATATTCCACAGGTAAGAAGCGATGATGTAAGGATGTTGGGCAATGATGCTCCATTGGTATTCGTGGGTTTTAGTTTGAAATGTTTCCGGATAGAAAGGGCTTGTCCAATTCAGTGCATCGCCCAATATTTCCGTCTGATGTTCTATATTGGCGTCTGCACCATATTCTGTCAGCATCAGGCGTTGCCAAGGATATTCTTTTTCCATTTTCTCTATCCATGGCTTGATGTCTTGTATCTTCCGTTCGTACCAACCGAAGTAACGTTCATGCCCTGTATATCCGCATTTTGGTTGACGGGGTGATCGGCATGACCGTAACCATTTACCGCAACCGTGTAGCGGTCTGGATCCTCCAGTTTGCAGAGGTCGTGAATGGATTGGGTAAGTGCGGCGGTATAACCATGCGGATGATACACTTCATTATGGATTCCCCATACATAGATGGAGGGATGATTAAAGCTTTGACGGATAAGTTCGCGCATCTGTTGGTGGGCATTGTCCCACTCTTGTCCGCTGACTCGGTTCACGAAGGGGATCTCTGCCCAGATTACCAATCCCAGCGTGTCGCAGCGTGAATAGATGTAGTCAGACTGTTGGTAATGTGCAAAGCGGACGGTGGTTGCACCGATATCCATAATTTGTGCCAAGTCGAAGTCGTGCTCTTTATTGGTGAGGCGCTACCCAGTCCCCACCAGTCTTGATGGCGGGTTACCCCAGCATGGGTACTTCTTTCCATTGAGGAAGAATCCTTTGCCTGCCACGATTTCATACTTGCGAATCCCCAGGGGCTGAATAACTTCGTCTATCACGCGTCCATTCTGCATGAGACGTGAAACGACTTTATACAGATATGGGTCTTCACGTCCTTGCCATAAATGGGGATTGTTCAGTCGGAAGTGTGAGGAATAGTTCTGCACTCCTTGTGGAGTAAGTTCGAAATTCTGACTATGTTTCTTTACCAATTTGCCGTTCCTGTCGTATATTGCATTCTCTAGTTCCAGTGGGACGGGAGCTAAGGTTGCATTGTCCACCTTTACTTTTACAGTCACTTCGGCTGACTTCTTTGAAACATTTTTCTGGGTAATATACACTCCCGGAGAGGCACAGTCGTTTGCAATGATGCTGCAAGTTTCCGTAACAACCAGCCATACGGGGCGGTAAATACCTCCATAAACACCGAACAAAATGTGGTTCGTGGGGATAACATCGGGACGTGAGGAGTTGTCTGCCTTTACTATAATTTCGTTTTCCTTGCCGAATTTTACTTGCGAGCTGATCTCGCATGCAAAAGCAGAGTAAGCTCCTTTGTGTGTTCCTGCCAGATAGCCATTGATATATACTTCGGCATAAGAACCTACACCCTCGAAGCGTAGAAAGATGCGCTTGCCTTCCATATTTTCGGGGAAAGTGAACTTTTTGCGGTAGTAGCCTACACCTTCATAGAAAGCGGAGGCTTGCTTTTGCATGTCGTCCGCATTCCAAGTATGTGGGATGGATACCTCCTGCCAGTCTGAATTCCATTTCTGTACAGCCTGCAACGCTTCTTTGGAAAACGGACCTTTCTTGAATTCCCAACCGTCGTTGAAAGGATGCTACCTCACGTGCACCTATCGTACCGGATATACCTAACATTAGCAAAGCAATCCACAAAAACAATGTATAATTCTTCATGATAGATCTAACTTATTTTACTTCATCTTATAAATCTGACACCCGGACAGCAGGAATGCCCCTGTCCCATATACTTCGGTCATGTCGCGTCACTTTACGCGGATCAGCTCCGATGGGTTGTACGTAGCCTAACTTACCATCTGGTTCGACCGCATCTAATAAGGCTTTCCACCCCTTTTCGATGGTTGGCATAAAAGTGGCTTTGTCCAACACCCCTTCGTTTACGCCATAGGCAAGTGCATAAACGATAAAACCGGTTGCACTTGTTTCGGGCGATGGGTAAGACGCTGGATCGAGCAGGCTGGCATGCCAATATCCATCAGCACTCTGCAGGCTGGCTACACGGGTGGCCAATGCCACAAATAAGTCCTGATAAAACGTGCGTGAGGATTCATCTTTAGGAAGAGCTTGAAGGATTTCGACCAGTCCTCCCAACACCCAACCGTTGCCACGTCCCCAAAACACTTTCTTACCATTAGCTTCGCGTTTGGCAAAATATCGATGGTCACGGTAGAATAAATGCTCTTCTTTATCATACAAATAATTATAAGTGGCCTTGTATTCCTTGTTCAGGAAATCCAGATACCTTTTGTCCTTGGTCAACGCATATAGTTTGGCATATACGGGGGGAGCCATAAACAATGCGTCGCACCAGACCATCGGTCCAGAGTTTCGAGTTTGCCGTAATCCAGTTCCAAAGTAGTTTCAGCCGGATTTTCTACTACCCAGTTGGCTCGTGCCATGACGGGAGCGATCATCTTCTTATTGCCATATTTCAAGTAAAGGTCGATAAAGGGCTGTCCGACGGCAATAAAATCAGCATGATACATCCATTTACCTATCTGGAAGTGATTACGTTGTCCGATACGGAGCAACCACTGATAATAAGAATCGTCGCTGTCTTCTTTTTCTGTTAGCTCTGCCCAGTCCAACATACCCATGTACAGGGCTGCATGCGTCCAGTCTAAATCATCGTGCTCTGCTCCTTTGTTGGGATTGGCAATCTGCCAGTCAGCCACGCGTTTCATGACAGATTTTACGGCAGTCTTGTCAAAGCTTTGCTGTGCGGCAGCTTGCAGGACCGTTATCAGGAAGAAATAAATAAAAAGAGAAAGCCTTTTCATAACATAATCAGATTAAATAAGAATCAAGTCAAAGCATCACGGTATTTATCAGCGGAACTTACGTTTTCCTCTATCTGTAGTTTGATGACAAAGGGACCTTCGGGGGCTTTTGCGGGCATATCCACATTGTATTCATTGCGGGCGGTTTCTGTCACTGCCACCTCTTTCCCGTTTGTCACAGTTGCTTTCAGAATTTTTGTACCCTTTGGGGTTTTAACCACCAAGTGTTTGGAATAAGGAGGATTGAAGACAATCATATATACCTCTTTTCCCTTGTGGTATAGTATCCCCAGGGTTGTTTGTCCCAACCGGCGTAATCACATCCGTAGATGCACTCGCCATATTGTTGCATCCATTTGCCAATGGCATCAGCCATTTCTTTTTCTTCCCGGCGGAAGTCACCGTCGGCTTGCGGTCCGAAGTTCACAACCATGTTTCCTCCCATTGAAACGGCATGCACTATGCGTTCCAGTACTTCCAAGGGAGTTTTCACATAGCTCAACGACCAATCTTTGTGATATCCCCATTGATTTTCGGGCAAGGTCATACATGCTTCCCAATCCCAGCGGGTTACTTTCAAGTCTTTCACTGGATCGGGTAGGCGGCGCTCATACCCTGACTCATAATCTCCCATCAAGTGTCCGTTACTGTCGAAGTGTCGCTTGCCGTAATCATCGGCACGTAGTCGACTGTTGATAGTTACGCCCGGTAACAGGTCTTTCAACATTTGTTCGGCATGAGCTGTCCACCAGCCATTTTTCTTGATGCTGGCATCCCATGTGCCGTCAAACCAGAAGTCTTTTACGGTAGGATAACGGGTAGCAAGCTCTTTCAGCTGGTTGTCCGTAAATTCAAGGAAACGCGCAAAAGCAACTTCATCATCTTTCGATTTGATGTCATATCGGTAGTCTGGATGACTCCAGTCCATCACCGAGAAGTAGAAATGAACGTCAATACCTTCATCATTGTAGGCCTTTACCAATTCGCCTAAAATATCTTTCTTATAAGGGGTTTGAGCCACTGTATAATTACTGTACTTACTTGGCCACAGACAGAAACCTTCATGATGCTTGGTTGTGATTTTCACGTATTTCACCCCCATCTTTCGAGCCATCTTTGCCCAAACTTTGGCATTGAACTTTTCTGGATTCCATTGGTCCATCAGCCTCAACCACTCATCTGCAGGAACTTTGGCCCACGACTTCAACCACTCGGCTGCTCCATTGTACATTTTTCCGTTCCATTCTCCTCCGGGAATGGCGTAAAGCCCCCAATGTATGAAAGCTCCCAATCTGTTGTCACGGAATTTTTTCATGGCTGCATCTGAACGTTTACCTAAACGATCGGCACCGTATTTTAAAGGAATTTCCTGATCGGCCGGTAATATTTGTTGTTGCTTTTGAGCAAACGAACCGACAGTCAATAAGGAAAACAAAATGGTTACCTGCAAAATCTTTTTCATGTTATTAAATTTATAAGTTTTTGCAAAGGAAGGCAATTCCTCTTTCCTTGTTTTACTCTATTTGCCATTTGTTTTATCTAAATCGCCTTTGGACAACTTTTTGTGCTTTGCGGCGAAGGATGTAGGTGTTTCACCAAATACTTTCTTAAATGAATTGGTAAAATAGGCTTGACTTTCTATACCTATTTGCATCATCACTTCCCTCATGGTCAGATTTTCCTCAATAATCAATCTGGCAGCTTTGCGTAACCGACAATTCAATACAAATTCTACAACAGACTTTCCGGTCAGGCTCTTAACCTTTGTGTAAAGTTTGCTTCTGCTTATCAACAATTCCTCGGCAATCTGATTGACATCCATTTGAGACTGGTCCATATTAGCCTCGATAAAAGTGATCAGGTGTTTTAGAAATTTACCATCCTGCTCGTTGGAAGAGAGCTCGCTGCTGTCCGCATAATAATTCTTGGCATAATGTTCCTTCAACTGCTGCTGGTTTCTGAATATGTTTTGGATGGACAATTTTAGATAGGTCAAATCGATAGGCTTTTCGAAATAAAGGTCGGCACCCGAATCCACTCCTTCGATCTTGCTTTCAAGACTAGTTTTGGCTGTCAGTAAAATGACCGGAATATGTGATGTATTCATGTCTTTCTTGATGTCATTGCACAAAGATACCCCGTCTTTGTGAGGCATCATGATATCGCTTATAACCAAATCAAAATCTACATCCTCTATCAACTTCAGAGCTTCAACACCATCTCTTGCCTGCATCACCTGAAATTCATCGGATAGGGATTCGGCGATTAATACCCTCAGGTCATCATTATCTTCGGGATCAATCAATTTTATTTTTTCTTTGCTTGGTCGGGATCATTCGAATTACGCTTTCCATATTTAGTACTCGGCAGGCAGGCTTCTTGTCTGTAATTTCCATGATAGTTTCTTGTGTCGTTTCCTTCTGTTTCATGAAATCAGTTTCGTTGAAGATACTGCTGTCAAGCGGTAAGTATACAATCATGTCCGTGCCCTTTTCCCGCTCACTGTGGATGGAGATAGTTCCTTTCTGTAACAATACCAAGCTCTTTACAAGTGCCAGGCCTATTCCCGTACCCAGGTGGGAGTCGGCGTTTACTGTATTTACCTTATAAAAACGTTCGAAAACACTGCTTATGGACTCTCGGGATATGCCTACTCCCGTATCACTGACGATGATAGAAAAGACATCGTTCGTGCTTTCGCCTACGGTGTAGCTGTTCTTATACAAGGATGTAAAAGCTTTCCTGCAGCGTGTTTCTAAAATAATGCTTCCCCTGTCAGGCGTATATTTGAAAGCATTGTTTAACAAGTTCATGACAATTTTTCCATTATGTTTTTGTCTATATAAACGTCAGTGGGCATGCTTTCGTCGCATAGTATCTGGAAGTCGATATTTCGCTGCCGTGCATAGTCGATGAAGTCATTGGCGATTTCTTTTATGAAACGGTTGATGTCCAGTGGCTGCAATTCCAGTTTCATCATACCGTTTTCTACTGTTCTAAAATCCATCAGTTCGTTTACCAAATTCAGTAAACGTTGCACGTTGCCGTTCAATATACGATAATAATATTCTTTCAATCCTTCACGTCTCAGTTTGTCCAGTGCAGCAAGGATAAGAGATAGTGGAGTTCGGAAGTCATGTGATATGTTGGTAAAGAATCGTAGCTGTGCCTGATGTATTTGCTCCTTTTGGTCTTTTTCTATATTTTCTTGGTAGAGCAGCATCTCCAGTTTTTTCTTCTCGGCATAGTGATGATACATCAGGTAAGTGATTCCTATTACCGTCAGCACATAAAGGAAGTATGCTGGCAGACTAACCCACGGGGCCACCTTTCTTATCACTTTTATCACCGCGGGCTTGTCACTCCAGATACCGTCATTGTTGGCAGCGTAGACTTCAAAGTAATACGTACCGGCAGGTACTTTCGAGTACATGACTGTGCGCTGTTGTGCATTTGTAGTGATCCAAGAATCACTATATCCTTTCAGCCGGTATTTGAAGCGGTTTTTTCAGGGATATGATAATTGTCGGAAGAAAATTGAAAACCGAAGTTTACCTGGTCATAATCAAGGATAATACAATTAAGTGTATCGTTGAGTGTATAGTTGGGATGAACCGCTTGGTGGTCAATAAAGAAATCTGATATAATGGCTTTGGGCTTGTAACTGTTGTACGAGATGTTTTTCGGATTGATGACGGTAAAGCCATTTGTTCCTCCGAAATACAATAATCCGTCTCTTCCCTTCATGGTTGCCAGTGGGTAGTAAACTTGTCCCTGAGTATTTTCCCTTTTGTCGAATCTCATCAGCTGGTTGTCGGCTATGTTATAGCAAAACAGACCGTTGTCAGTTCCCATCCACACATTCCCGTTGTCATAGCAAATGCTGTAGATGGAGTAGATGTCCTGCTGCAATACATTTTTCAGCGAGATGAAGTGTGAGGTGTTGGTGTCGAACTTAATAAGCCCATTGCCGATGGTGCCGATCCAGATATTGCCGGAATCGTCCAGGCAGAAAGTAAACAGTCCCAGGTATGTGGAATCATTGGGAATGATCTTTTCCACGGCACGTGTGTGCGTGTCCATCTGATAGAGGCTTCATTGCTGATAGCCATAGTGTCTTCTCTCCTTGCCTCAGGATGTCGAACAAGTAGCGTAATCGTGTATGCTATCGAGCTGAAATGGGTGAACGACTTGCTGTGGAAAGAAAAATAGGATATTTCAGGCTTGTGATACTGATACGATATCCACATACCGAGTCTCCTTCAAGAACAGTCTTTCGGATATCATCTACCAGCAAGGAACAGGAATCCTTTTTGGAATGTTTGTAATTGATTGCCTTATTCTGTCTGGAATCATAAAGATCCAGCCCGCCCCTGAATGTCGAATCCATAGATTGCGTCCGGCGTCAATCACCAGCGATTTTACATTCTTGGATGTAACGTTGTTCGGGAGTGTAAAGCCACTTATTTCTCCGTTGACTTTATCCATCCGGTTAATGCCTCCACCTTCCGTACCTATCCAGATATAGTCCTGCTCCTCGGCGAACGCGCTTACCGGAGCATAATTCAGACCGCTGTTCTGGGTGTGATAAGTTCTGAACGCATGGTTTTCATTTACGTTTACATAAGATAAAGTGCCCGAATAGGTGCCTATCCAAACATTGTCCTGCCTGTCTTCATAGATTTCCCAAATGGAATTGTTCGGTAGACTGAAGGGGTCTGTTCCGGAATGTTTATAAAGTGATAGTTCTCTGCTTGACGGATTGAGTATGTACAATCCGTTTATGGTTCCTAACCAAATATTCCCTTTCTTGTCCACATGAAATGCTCGCAATGAGCTGTCGTCATATTCAGGGAGAGGTTTATAATGGTCTTCAATCTTGAAAGATGACAAGTCAATCTTATATAATCCATCTTTATCAATAAATACCCATAACTTTCCCATATGCGTCTGGGCAAAGCGAATATAACACTGCCCGTATTGGGGAGCGTGAAACAGAGAACAAACCTACTCTCCGCATAATTGTAACGGTAAATTTCCCGATAAATGAATGTATATAGGTCCTGGTTGTGGAGGCAGAAAACTGGATTACTATAAACAGGAATTTTCTCGTCATAGTAAGGCGTATTGACTTCTCCTGTATTGGAATCCAATATGCTCCATTTGTTTTTAGATCTGATCCAGACATTGTCGGCTTTGTCGACCTTCACTTGAGAAACCGCATCATATATTTTCTCAAACCTATCCGAGATGCGCTTATAACGGTATAGTCCGTTGTTTGTATTTACATATAGATGACCGGAGGCGTCGGATGCTATATTGTTGAATATCCATCTTTTTGTTGGGGCAATCGAGGCAAAATAAGGATAGTACTTTTTATAGTGATAGCCGTCAAAACGGTAGAGCTCGTAGTCCATCATTACCCAGATAAAACCTTCTATGTCTTGCTCTATCGCCTTTATTCCATCATAGTAGAACCCTCCATCGGGCGACATGGTTCTGAACTTATACTTTTCAGTGGCAAAGGAAGCTGATGCTTGATAAATGAAGACCAGAAAGAGTAATAGGTATTTGCTTTTCATACATAAACTATCGGATTAAAGATTATTCGGCGGATTCTGAAAAAATATAATGGCAAGTTATCAAGAAAACCTTGAATGTGCAAGAAAGAAAACGGAAATATTTTATAAAGAAATTAATTATTCGTTGAAGAAAGAGGGAAATCTCATAATAAGATTTCCCTCGACACTTTAACAAAAGTAATTATCTGTTGTAAATGAATACCTGTAAGTCTCCCACGGAAACGTTTCGGTTTCTGAGTAATCCCAGTCTGTATAGCCGCTTCTCAGATGCCCTTTGATAAAGGTTATTCTAATGTATTGGGCTTCCGTAGGTTCAACTTGGAACAACTGGTAATCA
>ENA-OQAA01001446-OQAA01001446.1-human-gut-metagenome-genome-assembly--contig:-NODE-1446-length-11946-cov-3.557323_pt1 | contig 11946 bp, 17 predicted proteins | sample MGYA00242489_ERZ504515 | MGnify/ENA primary metagenome ERZ504515 (study PRJEB26092, sample SAMD00036237) | human gut metagenome | host: Homo sapiens | study: EMG produced TPA metagenomics assembly of...
GGATGTTATCCGCCATTATGATGTGACAGGAAAAATCTGCCCTAAGTATTATGTGGAGACAGGATGCATGGAACAGTTTAAGGCAGATGTGAAAGTACAGATTCAGAAAGTAGATGAGGAAGTGAAGGCTTCTAAGGGGAATGAACGATACAGAGTCTGCTATAAAGAGAATAATAAGCGATAAAGCACCGAAAGAATATAATGTTTCGGTGCTTTTTTATGGAAAAAGTAAATATTTGTCCATTATTCTATATGTTATTACTGGAAGATTCAAAATGGGAGTTTTACAATAAATGAAGAAAAAAACATGTGAATAAATACATGAAAACATAAAGAAAAAAGTAAAGGAGAAGGAATTTATGAAATTTACAAATGGTTATTGGTTATTAAAGGATGAGATGAAGGCAGTTTATGCAGTAGAATATGCCAGCCACAGAGTAAATGGTAAGGAAGTTACAGTTTATCTTCCAAGCAGCCATATTGCAGACAGGGGAAATTGTCTGAATCTGCCTATGCTGACCCTTACACTATCCAGTCCCATGGAAGGTGTGATCAAGGTTTCAGCAGTGCATCATGCAGGGGCACTTTATAAAGGGCCTTTTGCAGAAATTCAGAATGAAAATCCAGAGGTTGTCATTGAGGATACAGAAGAGGCATTGATTTATAAAAGCGGTTCCTTGAAAGCAGTATTAAATAAAACGCCTGGAGCTTATAAACTGGCCTTTTATGAGGGAGATACCCTTTTAACAGAGTCCAGCTTCCGTAATCTTGCTTACATGCAGAATACAAAAACAGGAAAGAATTACATGTTAGAGCAGCTTGCCATTGATGTGGATGAGTATATTTATGGACTGGGAGAACGTTTTACACCGTTTGTAAAGAATGGTCAGGTGGTGGAAATGTGGAATGAGGATGGCGGTACTGCCAGTGAGATTGCCTACAAGAATATTCCATTTTATATTACCAACAAAGGGTATGGCGTGCTGGTGGATCATGAAGGTGATGTTTCCTATGAGATTGCCAGCGAGAAGGTAGAACGTATTCAGTTTTCTGTGGAAGGTGAACGCCTGGATTACTATTTTATCAGTGGAAAAACACCTATGGGAACTGTGGAAAAATACACAGAACTTACAGGAAAACCGGCGCTTCCTCCGGCATGGTCTTTCGGGTTGTGGCTGACTACTTCCTTTACCACGAATTACGATGAAGAGACAACCTCAAGCTTTATTCAGGGAATGGCAGACAGGGATATTCCTCTTCATGTGTTCCATTTTGACTGCTATTGGATGGAAGCCTATGAATGGTGTAATTTTGTCTGGGATCCGGCAACCTTCCCGGATCCAAAAGGAATGCTACAGCGTTATCATGAGAAAGGACTGAAAATCTGTGTCTGGATTAATCCATATATTGGACAGAAATCCCCACTGTTTCAGGAGGGAATGGAGCAAGGTTATCTGATTAAGAAAACAGATGGCAGTGTATGGCAGACCGATTTGTGGCAGGCAGGAATGGGCTGGTGGACTTTACCAATCCAGAGGCAGTGACTGGTATCAGGAGAAATTGAAAACCTTGTTAGATATGGGCGTAGATTGCTTTAAAACAGACTTTGGTGAGAGAATCCCGGTAAAGGATATTGCGTATTTTGATGGTTCAGACCCAGTGAAAATGCATAATTATTATACCTATCTGTATAACAAGGCAGTGTTTGAACTGTTGGAAAGAGAGCGCGGAAAAGGAGAAGCAGTACTTTTTGCCCGTTCTGCAACCATAGGAGGGCAGAAATTCCCGGCACACTGGGGCGGCGACTGCTCTGCAACCTATCCTTCCATGGCAGAAACGCTCCGGGGAGGATTATCCCTGGCTTTAAGTGGATTTGGATTCTGGAGTCATGATATCAGCGGCTTTGAGAGTACAGCGCCGGCAGATATTTATAAACGTTGGTGTCAGTTTGGTCTGTTAAGCTCTCACAGCCGTCTCCATGGTTCCTCTTCTTACCGCGTGCATGGCTCTTTGATGAAGAAGCATGTGTGATTTTGAAAGAATTCGTAAACCTGAAATGCCGGTTAATGCCATATCTTTATGGACAGGCAGTGAAAGCACATGTAAAGGGTACGCCAATGCTTCGTCCAATGTTTTTGGACTTCCCGGAGGACAAAGCCTGTGATACTTTAGATAAGCAGTATATGTTTGGTGACAGCCTTTTAGTAGCACCTGTTTTTAAAGAAAATGGAGAGGTGCAGTATTATCTGCCGGAAGGAACCTGGTATAATCTGATTACAGGGGCAAAAGTAGAGGGCGGAAAATGGCAGAAGGAAACCCATGATTATCATTCTCTGCCGCTTATGGTTCGTCCAAACACCATTCTTCCTATGGGAAATAATGAAGTAGATGCTGCGTATGACTTTGCAGATGGTGTGACTTTGATTCTCTCTGAATTTGCAGAAGGTGCAAAGGCAGAGGCAGAGATTCCTGATTTACAGGGAAATATTGTCATAAAGGCTTGTGCCCAAAGGCATGGAGAGGAAATTTTTGTTTCCGTGGAAGGCGGAAATGGAAACTTCTCTGTGAAGAATATGGGAAGCGGTACAGTTGTTGTGAAATAAAAAAGCAGGTCCCCCTTTTGGCGGCAGGAAGGTGCTGCCAAGAGGGGGATTTTTGCGTTTATATTACTTGCGGAAAACGGTTTTAGTGCCTCTTGACATTTTTAGAAAAATTATGGAAAATAAGACCATAGAAAACAAGTTGGAAGCATGGCTTATGTTAATTAGCTGCGATGAGCCGGAGCGAATTATAGAACTTCTGGAAAAGTATCCTGAGTTTAGGAATATTTATGAGGAAGTCTATGAGATGTGCAGAAATGTGGAGGAAATTATGGGATTATTTTCAGAAGAACTAGCAGAAATGGATCGGAATACGATAAGCTATATGATTGAAGAACTGGAGGAGGAAGTTAAAGCGGAGAGAGAAAAGCAAAGGCTACACAGAGAAAACTGGAAAAAGAATTGGAAGAAAAAGAAAAGACGATTGCAGAATTGAATCAGAAGATAAAAATGTTAGAGAAAACTGAATAATAAACAAAACCTGCTGCATGAAATACATATCAAGAGCATGGATACATGCCTGATTATTTTCTACAGCAGGTTCTGTTTTAGTATTCAGTTTTCTGCTTTCTGAGCATACTTCGTCTATATAAAATGAATATGGTGGCAAGCGTATAACACAGCGCCAGACCTACACCAAACTCAGAAGTAATGTATTACGTATAGGAAGCATTGATTGTCATCTTGTCAAAAATAGACTGTACGAACAGGTTATGACTGGAATGCAGTACAATGGAAGGCCACATACTGTTTGCTTCCATACACAGCGTATTTGCAATAGTAGTCATTGCCATTACCATTACAAAAAAGCAAAGAGCGGAAGAGAATTTATTTCCATTATTATAGTTGGAAAATATAATTAATGGCATATGATATAAGTACCATATGATACCTATTGCAAAATTGATTTTTTTATAAGATAAGGTGGCTCTCAATTCAGTGAGCAGAAAACCACGCCAGCCAATTTCTTCCCCAATGGCGGTTATCATACTTAAAAATAAACCTAAGATTGCCATAATAAGAATCTGTTCGATTTCCATAGGAGCGCAGCCACCCAGTCCGGTGAGCCATGTATATCCATATACAAGGATGCAGCTTAGGAGGGGGAGAATATAGGCGAAGCTCATTTGTTTCCATCCTCTTATTTTCCAGCCGATTCCTTTGATGGTGCGATCGTATATCAATTTTGTGCATATGGCGGCAAAGGCCGGAACCCACATGAGTCCCATGACGAATACAGATCCCCCCTGTAAACCACCTGCCTGATACTGAGAAAGTAAAATACAGGGCAGATGACACATAAGATTCCTAAATAGGTTATTACTTTTTTATTCATGCCTGATAACATCCTTTATTCCAGATTCAGTTTCTTTGACAAAATGTACCGGCTTCCCAGGAAGAAAATCACAGAGCATACAAGGTACAGAGCCAGATAACACAGGAAGAGCCCGTTTTGTTGAGAACCAGTCAGGCCATTTGTCTCATAAGTAACAGGAGACCATGCAGGTACTACGAACATTAAAATGGTGGAAATCAGGGAAAATATAGTATTGATGCCAAAGAATGTAACAATGGCACCCAGGATTTTATGAGTTTTAAATAAACTTCCAAGGCACATGGAAAACAGCGCAAGGGTGGTATAAAATCCAAAAAGCTGTGCAATCATGGACAGAAGCAGTATTATCATAAAAATCTGATTTTGTGTTCCATAGCCTCCGGTAAAAATAGCTATAAATTCATGAAACAAGTCGCCAATAGATCCGGAAGTTTCTTTAAAAAGAACTAAAAGGAACACTGATACTATAACACATACCAAATCAATGGCAATCCAGGCCAGGCAACCAGCATTTTAGACCAGATAAGCTTGGTTGGTGAAACTGGAAGGGTGTGGGTCAGATAACCTTCATCTGAAAAGAGATTTTTTTGAAACCGGATTGCCAAATATACATAGGTAGCTACTACAATGGCAAAAATAAAGAGTACATATACAAAAATATAAAGTCCTGCTGCAATACCGTACATGGTTGTAACAGAAGAAACCATAGTGTCGCCGGCTCCGGAAAGACCAAAAGCAATACCCAGGCGTCCGATTAAGGTATAAACTAACAGGATTCCGTGGAGAATCAGCAGCAGCAAGGAAACGGATTTCCAGTCATATTTCAGCAATTTTTTTAACATTTGAATACCTCCCTGAATAATGTGTCCACAGATTTTCCCTGATTGAACCGGATGTTTTCCACGCTGTCAACCATGCGGATATGACCGTTTTGAATGAAAACAACATCATCCAGTATATTTTCTACATCAGAAATCAGATGTGTGGAAATAATAATCGTAGCATTTTCATCATAATTGTTTAAAATTGTTGAGAGAATATAATCTCTGGCAGCAGGGTCAACGCCGGCAATGGGCTCATCCAGACAATAGAGACTGGCTCTGCGGCTCATAACCAGGATGAGCTGTACCTTTTCTTTGGTTCCCTTGGACATGGTACGGAGACGGTCAGAGGGATTGATATTCAGACGTTTCAACATGTCAAAGGCGCGACTTCGGTCAAAATCTTCGTAGAAGTCTGAAAAATACTCAATCATATCATTTACTTTCATCCAGGAGTTTAAATAGGTCCGCTCCGGGAGATAAGAAACGATTTTTTTTGTTTCAACACCAGGCTGCAGGCCATTTACAAGAATATGTCCTTCTGTTGGAACCAGAAGCCCGTTGAGAAGTTTAATCAGTGTTGTTTTGCCACTGCCGTTTGGTCCCAGAAAACCAATGATTTTTCCACGCTCCAGGGAAAACTGAATATGATCCAGAGCAACCTTGTTGCCATAGCGTTTGGTAAGATTGCGGCATTCTAAAATAGGTGTCATGATGCTTCCTCCTCTGTTTCGATTTGCTCAATAAGCTGGATAATAGATTCTTTTGTAAAACCAATGTGTTCCATCTTTTCTAAAAATTCCCGAATCTGCATAGATGCCAGATTCTGTTTCGTTTTTTCTACCATAGTTAAATCCTCCGTGATAAAACGTCCGCTGGTCCGCTGGCTGATTACAAGTCCTGTGCGCTCCAATTCGGAAAGAGCCTTCTGCATTGTGTTGGGATTTACCCCGGCATCTTGCGCCAGATCTCGTACAGAAGGGAGTCTTGCGCCTGGCAGATAGATTCCGGAAACAATGTCAAGCGTAATGCGCTCCATAATCTGAGCATAAATAGGACGCTCAGAGCTTAAATTCCATGACATGTCATGCACCTCCTGTTGTATGAATGTATTATTGTACTACTTGATTAATACAAACATACAACAATAGGAGAAATTTGTCAATAGAAATTTTAGAAAATAAACATTGCAATTCAAAAATTCTATGTTACAATGATGTTAAAATGTCAGGGTCAAAAGGCCATAAACCACATTGTGCTTGCATATAAGGGGTTTTATGCTTTATGATCCGCTCCCAAAATGAGAATGAAAGTGGGGTGTACGCACCACGATATTCGAATTTTGGGGCAGGATTGTGAGAGCATGAAGTGCGGAACAATCCGCAGACATGCCAGGCTCTTAACAAGTTATTATAAAGAGAATAAAAGGTGAAAATATGAATTTATATGAAGCGATTTTTTTAAGAAAATCTGTGCGTAGTTATGAGATGGAGACGGTAAGCAGTGAACTCCTTCAGGAAATTCGGGATTTTTATTCTCAGATTGAAGGTCTGAATCCGGGAATCCGTACAGATATTTCGATTATTGATAATACAGATGGAAAAAATAAAATCATGCATCTTTTTGGAGTAAAGGCGCCATATTATCTGGTGTTTTATTCTGAAGAGAAGGATCTGGCCCAGATGAATGCAGGATACATTATGGAACAGCTTGGGCTGTTTTTGTGTACCAGAGGTCTTGGAACCTGCTTTTTAGGCAATGTCAAGCCGCGATTTGGAAATCCTCATAAGGGAAACCTGAAGTTTGTTATTACCATGGCATTTGGAAAAGCAAAAGGTTCCTATACCAGAAAAGCAGTGGAGGCCAGTCGTATGGAATTGAAGGATTTGTGCGTCTATAAAGAAGTGCCAAGACAATGGATGAAACAGCTTCTTGAGGCAGCGCGCCTGGCACCATCCAGTTTTAACAGCCAGCCCTGGAGATTTGTGGTTTATGATAATCGTATTCATGTCTTTGCAAAGAAACACAATATGAATCATCTGGGACGCTATGAGGAGATGAATTTTGGGATTATGTTTTCCCACCTTATGGTGGTGGCAGAGGAGTTATGGCTGGATGTGGATTTAATCCGCCTGGAGGATATTACCCATAAGAACTTCCCGAACAACCAATATGTGTTAAGTGCGATTTTAAGAACCTGACAAAAAGGGAAGGGAGCATATGCGAATTCCCTTTTTGCTGAAAAAATTGTTGAAAAATGAAAAAATAGTGTTGACAAGTAAGCAAGTTTATAGTATAGTATCACTTGTGTTTGAGAGAACACAATATGCGCGAGTGGCTCAGTTGGTGGAGCGCGACCTTGCCAAGGTCGAGGCCGCGGGTTCGAGTCCCGTCTCGCGCTTTTTTATTTTCAGAAAGAAACCGGTGCAATTTGAGAAAGAGATTGCACCGGCTTTTTGCGTGGTTTTGTTTTAAATGTTGGAAAAATTTCATATGTGTGGTATAATGACTCAAAACAATTCCTGCAAGAAAAGGAGGAAATAAGATTATGAAAATGATTTTTGCCATTGTAAGAAAAGAAGATGAGGGATTCGTCATTGAGAGACTGACCAAAGAAAAAATCAGTGTTACAAAGCTTTCCAGTACAGGTGGATTTCTCCGAAAGGGAAATGCGACCCTGATGATCGGTACGGAAGATGAGAAGGTTGATATGGTTCTTCAGATTATAAAAGAAGAATGTGCCAGAAGAAAAGAAGTTATGATTAATCCTACCTATTCCGCAGGAGCAAGGGTCCTGTTCTTGGCTATGCCGCGCCTCCGGTTACCATTGATGTAGGAGGAGCTACTGTGTTTATTGTAAATGTAGAACAATTCCTGAAATTATAAAAAGTCTTTGGATATTCCCGTCAGGAAGGAAAATATTCCTTGAGAATTTCCGCATAAGATGGTAAAATTACCAAGTGATAGCAGGATGCTTATGGGCTGTAAGCATAAAATGATTATGAACAAAAGCGGAGGATATGTAATGAAAAAATTAAAAGTGGTTAAAGGTGCAAAATGTATGGCATGTCTGGAGTGCGTAAGAGCTTGTTCTACAAGTTTTTATAAAGAATTTGATCCGGACAAATCCTGTATTCAGATTGTTGAAAAAAAAGGTGACGCAAAACCTATGGTTTGTGTTCAGTGTGGTAAATGTGCCCAGGCCTGTCCGGAAGGCGCTATTACACAGAATGCAAAGGGTGTTTACATGATTAATAAGAAAAAATGTACAGGATGTGGTAAATGTGTGGAAGCCTGTCCGTTCGGTGTTATGGTAAAGGCAGAAGATTCACCTGTTTCCACAAAATGTATTGCATGTGGTATTTGTGCAAAAGCCTGTCCTGCAGATGTTCTGGAAGTTGTAGAGGCATAAGCATAATTAAGAAATGTTAGAAAAAGGGGCTGCGGCATTAAGCGAATCAGGCTTAGTGTGGCGGCTTTTTTTCCATAACGTTGTGAGAAAGGAGGGATAAAATGCTTGGAGAGATGCGGAGAAAAGAGATTTTAGAATATATTGCAAATAGCAAAACGCCTGTTTCGGGGGCTGCTTTGGCAAAGCGGTTTCAGGTGAGTCGTCAGGTGATTGTGCAGGATATTGCCCTGTTAAGAGCAAAAAACTGGGAAATTCTTTCTACCAACAGAGGATATCTGATGAATCATCAAAAGTGTAGAGAGGATTTTCTGGGTGTGTCATAATGGGGATCAGATAGAAGAGGAGCTGAATGCAGTGGTGGATCTTGGGGGCGCGGTGCTGGATGTGGCAGTGCAGCATCAGGTGTACGGAGAGCTGAGAGCGCCTTTGAATATTCGTTCCAGAAGACAGGTACAGCAGTTTTTGGAAGATATTCAAAGTGGCAAGTCAAAACCCCTGACCAATCTCACATCAGACATCATTGTCATAAGATTTGTGCGGAAAATGAAGAAATATTGGATATGATTGAAGAGGCTTTCAAAAAAATGGGAATTTTTGAAAAGTAGACAGAGAGGTTTTATGATTAAAGACATAGAAAAAGTGGAAGAAATTATTGAGTACTACGCAGGTGAAAGAAATCCCAAAGAACAGGAAAACCTGGTGGCAATGTTAAGGGAAATTCAGGAAGTGGAGGGCTATATTCCAAGAGAAGTCCAGGAAATGGCAGCAGAAAAAATCGGTATCAAAACAACGGTGCTGTCCTGCATTATCCAGCGTTATCCAAGTCTGAAAGGAGCAGACTATGCCCACGAAATGGTGCTTTGTTCCGGAGCCAGATGTGGATGTAAGGGTGGACCTGAAATCATAGAAGCGGTAAAAAGGGAATTGAAGATTGGAAAAGATGGAATGTCAGCGAACAAAAAGGTTCATGTTGTTACCAGAAATTGTCTGAAGCAGTGTAAAACATCTCCTAATATGCTGGTGGATGGGAAACTGTATTCAGGACTTACAGTAGAAAAAGCTCTGGAAATTGTAAGAAAACTGTAGGAAAGGAGACAGGCTTTATGAGAACGGATAAGACGGTGCTATGCTCAGAGTATGATGGTCTGGGCTTATCTGTCCTTTCTGTGGAACCTGAGGGAGTGTGTAAAGGCGTAGTGCAGATTTCCCATGGAATGGCAGAACATAAGGAACGGTATCAGCCTTTTATGGAATATCTGGCAGAGCATGGATATGCTGCTGCGATTCATGATCACAGGGGACACGGGGAAAGTGTGAGAAAACCGGAAGACCTGGGATATTTTTATGAGGGGAAGGATCTGGCTGTTGTCGAAGATTTACACCAGGTAACAAAATGGGCAAAGAAAAAATTTCCGCAAAAAGAATTTTATATGCTGGGACATAGTATGGGTTCTCTGGCTGCAAGAGTATATTTAAAAACCTATGATTATGAGCTGGATAAGCTGGTACTTACAGGGCCTCCCTGTAAAAATCCGGCGGTAGGTCTGGGGCTGGCCTTTGCCAGGTTACAAAAGAGGATAAAAGGCGGTACTTATAAGAGCAGGGAAATTGATACACTGGCATTTGGCGGTTGCAGCAAAATTTCCAGAAGAAAAGCATAAAACCTCCTGGATTGCGGCAGACAAATCTGTGGTAGAGGCTTATGATGCTTCCGGATTGTGTGGATTTCCATTTACAACAGACGGGTTTGAGGGTTTATTCCTTCTCATGAAACATGCTTATGAGAAAAAAGGCTGGAAGCTTCAAAACCCAGGGTTACCCGTGTTGTTTCTGGCAGGAGAGGAAGATCCCTGCGCCGGAAACGGAAGGCAGTTTGTAAAAGAACTGCAGTTTTTAAAACAGGCAGGATACAAACAGGTAACAGGGAAGCGTTATCCGGGTATGCGCCATGAAATTTTAAATGAAAAGAAAAAATACAGGTGTATGCCAATATTGTGGCATATATGGAAAAGAAATGAGGGAGAAGATGTCTACAAAATCCAGGCTTCTGGAGCTTTTAGAACAGGAAAAAGGAAGCTATCTGTCAGGGGAAATGCTGGCAGAAAAACTGCAGGTTTCCAGAACAGCGGTGTGGAAGGCAATTCAAAGTCTCAGACAGGAAGGATATGAAATTCAGGCTGTCACAAACAAAGGATACGTCTTGGATAAGGCAAGTGATGTCCTTTCTGCGGAAGCAATCCGGTGCGGTTTGGAACATCCCGAAGTGACCGTACAGGTTTTCCGGGAGATTCCATCCACCAGTCTGGCAATGAAACAGATGGCTCTGGAAGGAGGAGTGCCTCATGGTTCCGTAGTGGCAGCGAATGAACAGACCAGAGGAAAAGGGAGAAAGGGACGAAAGTTTTATTCTCCGAAAGATAGTGGCCTGTATCTCAGCGTACTGCTGTATCCCCAAAAAACGGTGAAGGAAAGTCTGGAGCTTACAGCAGAGGCAGCGGTGGCAGTATGCCGGGCAGTGGAGGAATGCTGCAAGATTTCTCTTGGTATTAAGTGGGTGAATGATTTATACTTGGAAGAGAAGAAGGTGTGCGGGATTCTTACGGAAGCAGTGACAGACTTTGAGACCGGGGATATTGAATTTGCTGTCATAGGGATTGGACTGAATCTAAAGCTTCCAAAGGGAGGTTTTCCGGAAGAAATTCAGGAAAAAGCAGGAGCTGTTTTGACAGAAGCGAAATCTGTTGACAGAAACCGTCTGGCAGCTGCTATTGTGAATGAATTGTTAAAGGAAACAGAGAAAAAAGGCATTCCGCAGGAATATATCAGGAGAAATATGGTGCCGGGGAGAACTATCTGCATTGTTCAGGAAAATCGCAGACGGGTGGTAAAAGCAAAAGAGATTCTCCCTGACGGGAGGTTGCGGATTTGCAATGAACAGGGGCAAGAAGAACTCCTGTCAGGGGCAGATGTATCTCTTGAACTTTAAGGCTATGTTCTCTTCTTTTTTTGTGGCGTAAAGGTATGACAGAAAATCTGTACTAAAATAATTCCAAATAAGGCTCCAATGCTGTCAATGAACACGTCTCTTTTGGATGGACCCCGTCCTGCCACAAAGGATTGATGAAATTCATCTGTACAGCAAATCCCACACAGAGGATTCCTGCCAGAAGGAAAAGGGCAAATCCCCGGACGCCATAAACGTAAAGGGGAAAGGATATACAAATAGCAAGAATAAAATATTCGGTCATGTGAGCCAGCTTTCGAACAGGGAGTTCAATTTTATCCGCATAGGCATTTTTATCTCCTTCAGAAAGATTTTTATCGAATATCCTGTCGGCCACAGACACAATTTTATAGCTGATTTCATGACTTAAATTTCCGGATTCCACTCCGGTTTGTCCGGAAAAAGAAAAAATCAGATACATCATAGCAAGGGCAGGAAGAAAGGAAAAGGGTTTTAATAAATAGATGATGAATTTTTTCATAAGCAGTCCTTTCAAAGTTTGAAAAAATATTTGTGCAAAATACAGAATTTCCTTTTGCAGATTTCCTAACAAAGGGTATCATTTTTTGTGGAAAATGTAAAGTTTTAGATTTTTTTGAAAAAGCCTTTGACAAGAAAAGAAAACCTGACTTTGGTATCAGACATTAAAAATGGCGTTAGTTTATAAAAAATCAGCAGACTACTGTAATGCAACAATTATAGTTCTGCTGATTTTTCTTGTTTATATTTTGTATTTCAAAATGGATTTAATCTGTGTTTCTGACAGGAAATAG
>ENA-OQAA01001448-OQAA01001448.1-human-gut-metagenome-genome-assembly--contig:-NODE-1448-length-11919-cov-3.569284_pt1 | contig 11919 bp, 13 predicted proteins | sample MGYA00242489_ERZ504515 | MGnify/ENA primary metagenome ERZ504515 (study PRJEB26092, sample SAMD00036237) | human gut metagenome | host: Homo sapiens | study: EMG produced TPA metagenomics assembly of...
CCGCCGAGACCCCGCGCACCTTCCAGCAGGCGGCCTCCGGTGAGGATGCCGCCGCCGACGCCGGTCCCAGCGTGACACCGATGACGTCCGTGTAACCCTTCGCGCCGCCGACCCAGACTTCACCCAGCGTCATGCAGTTGGCGTCGTTGGCGACAGTGGTCGGCAGGCCGAACTTTGCTTCCAGCTCCGCTTTAATGGGGCTTCCGATGTAGTTGGGCAGGCTGCCGCAGGTCCCGGCCACGATGCCCTTGCGGCTGTCGATCTGCCGGTGGCAGACACGCCGATGCCCGCAAGGCCCTGCGGTCCAACAGCCTGCTCCTTGAGGAACTGTTCGGCAGCAGACAGCACCGTGGTGAGGATGGGCGTCTCGTAGTTGTCGAAGCAGACGCTCTGCTCCGTTTTGGAGAGCACACGGCCCTCTTCGTCCACGATGCCCAGCTTGACGGCAGTGCCGCCAATATCAATGGCAAGATACTGTTTCATAGTCGTATCTCCGTATTATTTATGCATGGCGTTGATGGCACCGGTGAAGCGGGCGGTGATCTCCGCCGGGCGGGTGATGGCACCGCCGACGACGAGGGCGAAAGCTCCGGCTTCCAGCGCCTTGACAGCCTGCTCAGGGGAATGGATATGACCCTCGGCGATGATCTTTGCCGGGCATTCCGCGGCCAGCTTGTGGACAAACTCAAAATCAATATCGTTGATCCCCTGCGTCTCGGGGGTGTAGCCGCGCATGGTGGTGCCCACAAAATCAGCACCGGCCTCGGCGCAGAGCATGGCGTTCTCGAAATTGTCGCAGTCGGCCATGAGCAGCTGGTCGGGATATTTCGCCTTGATGGCGCGGATGAACTGGGCCGAAGTAGAGCCGTCGGGGCGAATGGCGGCAGTTCCCTGCACGGCGAGGATGTCCACGCCGCAGGCTACCAGCTCGTCTACCTCTTTCATGGTGACGGTGATGTACATGGGGGTGCCGGGGTAATCCTTTTTGATGATGCCGATGACCGGCAGGTCCACCACCTGTTTGATCTGGGTGATGTCGCGGACGGTGTTGGCGCGGATGCCCACGGCTCCGCTCATGGCGGCGGCTTTCGCCATCAGGGGCATGACGCCGCCCTCCTTGGTGTAAAGAGGCTCCGTCTCAAGTGCCTGACAGGAGACGATGAGGCCGCCTTTGATTTGCTCAAACAGTTTTTCTTTCTCCATATCCATCAATCCTCCATCCTGATTTTGATGACCACTTTGCGCACATGAGCACAGCCGGGGCGTGCCACGCCGGGCTTGTGCAGCTCGCCGGGGAAAAACAGGACGAACCGCCCCTCGCCCAGCGTGCCGCTGACGGCATCCGGACTGGTCCTGAAACCAATATCTCCCGTAAACTCCCCCGCCTCTTCGCCGGCAGAGTCGTATAGCCCCAGCCCTCGCCGCCGGTCAAATCGATTTGAAGGTCAGCGTACTTTTTGTGGTATTCGAGGCGGGTGCTGTCGGGGCTCAAATCGGCCTCCATCACGTTGATGAAGACGTTCTCGCCGTCCACCTCGGTGCGGCCCAGCGGCAGATCGCTCAAATCGTGGGCCACATGGTAGGCGGTAAGATAGTCGATGGCGGTGTCAAGATTCCGGTGGAGCCCGCGATAACGGTTCAGGTGCTCCAGTGCGTCGCAGATCATGTTGATTTTCTCCTAACCAAGTGTTTTTTAACAGAAGCACAAAGAGCGCCTGCCCTCTCCCCCTCATTGAGAGACGGAGAGGGGGCGCTTTTTGATTTTTCAGAGCTTTGCGATGGCGGCTTCGATCATGGCCTGTGCTTCGGCGACGATGGGTTCATCTTCCGGGATGAGGCCGGGCATCGGCTCGCGGACGCCGCCCAGCTCAAGGCCGTACATCCGGCGCAGGATCTCCTTCTGCACTGCGTAGAGGTTGCCGTGGGCTTCGCACATCTTATAAATGATGCGGTCGGCGTCGTACTGAATGGCGCGGGCAGCTTCGATCTCGCCCTTGTTGATGTGCTCGTTCATGGCAAGATACAGCTCCGGCATGACGGCATAGGTGCCGCCGATGCCGCCGTCCGCGCCGATGACGCGGCCGGAGACGAACTGCTCATCCGGGCCGTTGAAGACCACGAAATTGCCCTCGCCACGGGCGGCAATGCCGGCATCCTTGAACATCTGGATGTCCTGGGTGGGCATGGAGCTGTTCTTGACGGCAACGACGTTGGGGTTCTTGAGCATCTCGCGCAGCAGGCTCATGGTCAGGCCGGTGCCGGCCAGCTGGGGGATGTTGTAGATGACGAACTCGGTGTTGGGAGCCGCCGCCGACATCTCGTTCCAATACTTGGCGATGGCGTACTCCGGCAGATGGAAGTAGATGGGCGGGATCGATGCAATGGCGTCCACGCCCACGCTCTCGGCGTGGCGGGCCAGCTCGACGCTGTCGGCGGTGTTGTTGCAGCCGACGTGTGCGATGACGGTCAGTTTGCCTTTGGCTTCACTCATGACGGCTTCCAGCACGGCCTTGCGCTCATCGACGTGCTGATAGATGCACTCACCGGAGGAGCCGCCCACATACACGCCCTTGACGCCCTTTGCGATCAGATGGCGGGTCAGCGCCTTGACGCCCTCGGTGGAGATATTGCCCTCTGCGTCGTAGCAGGCATAGAAGGCCGGGGATAACGCCTGATACTTGGTAATGTCTTTCATAATAGGTCTCCTTTTTAGCCTTTAACAGCACCATTGCGATGCCCTTGGTGAAGTACTTCTGGAAGATCAGGAAGATGATGATGATCGGCACAGCGGCCAGAGCGGCGCCTGCCATGATAAGCCGAAGTCGGTGCTGTTCTCCGCCTGCAGCTTTGCGATGCCCAGCGAGATCGTCAGGTTGCTGGTACTGGACAGCATGATGAGCTGCATGAAGTAATCGTTCCAGCTGTTGATGAAGGTGAAGATGGCCAGCGCGCCGATGCCCGGCTTGACCATCGGGAGCACGATGCTGACGAAGGTGCGCGCCTCGCTGGCGCCGTCGATACGGGCCGCTTCCAGCATCTCGGTGGGGATGCCCTCACTGAACTGCTTCATCAAAAAGACGCCGAAGGGCCAGCCCACGATGGGGAAAATGACGGCCCAGATGGTATTGTAAAGGTTCAGTGCGCTCATCTCACGCAGCAGCGGGATGAGGATGACCTGCTTGGGCAGGGCCATTGCGCAGACGATGAGGGTGAAGAGCAGCCTGCGGCCGACGAAGCGCTTTTTTGCCAGCGCATAGCCTGCCATTGCGGCGGTGACGCAGGTGAGGATCATGGACATGACGGCCATGAACACGGTGTTGATCATCCAGCGCAGGGCGGCCGGAGCAGTCGGGCCGACGGAGAAATAGATCGGCTCTCCATCCGCGCTGAAAGAGCGGCTGAAGGGCACGGCCAGCTGCCACAGGGGTGCGCTCTTGCCTGCGAAAAGCTTCTGGTAGTTGGTCAGCACCCACTGGCTGGGCCACCACTCGGGGGTCGTGGAGTTGATGGCCGCGCCGGTCTTGAAGGAACCGGTGATGATCCAGTACAGCGGGAACGCGAACAGCACGGCCACGATGCTGATAAGGATGAACGTCAGTATCATGTAAGCGCTCATCTTTTTCAGCTTGCTGGGGTGACGCTTCAACGGTTTCTGTTTTTTTGCAGTTGCAGTCATTGCCCGGCACCTCCTTTAATTATCCTGACTGCCAAACTTGAACTGGACAGCCGACAGGATGGCGATGATAACGGCCAGCACAACGCCCATTGCGTTGCCGTAACCATAGCGGTAGAGCTTGAATGCCGTGTAGTAGATGTAGTACATGATGGTATCGGTGCTGTGGTTGGGGCCGCCGGAGGTCAGCAGCTGGATCAGCGCGAAGCACTGGAAGGAGTTGATGGTAGTGATGACCAGGATGTACAGGGTGGTGGGCATGATGGCGGGCCACTTGATGCGCCAGAAGCACTGGAAATCGGTGGCACCATCCACTTCAGCGGCTTCCACGATGGACTGGTCTACGTTGCCCAGTGCGGAAACGTACAGCACGATGGGCTGGCCGACAGAAGTAGTCAGCAGGATGAGGATGATGCAGCCAGAGCGTATTTTTCATCGCCCAGCCAGTTGATGTTCTTGTCGATGAGGCCCACAGCCTTGCCCAAATAGTTGAAGATGCCGTAGTAATTGTTGTACATCCACTTCCACACGACGGTGACAGCCACCGAGCCGGTGACGACCGGCAGGTAGAACACGCAGCGGAAGAGGCTGGTGGCCCACTCGGGCAGATCGACGATGGCCGAGCTGACCCACAGCGAGAACGCACAGGTCACAGGCACCGAGACGACCACGATGATGAAGGTGTTGCGCAAAGCGCCGATGAAGATGGGGTCTGCGAACAGCTCTGCGTAGTTGGCAAGACCCACAAAGACGTCGGCACGGTTCATGGTCGAGTCAAAAAAGCTCGTGACCACGCAGAGTATCATGGGGTAAATGACGAAGCCGAGAAAAAAGATGAGGCTGGGCAGAAGGAACAGGTAGGAAGCGATGGTCTCCTGCCGAACCAGTGCGCTGCTGCGCTTCGGCTCTTTGATGCTTGCAGTCTTTGCAGCCAAAGAAATCACCAGACCTTTCGTTCTGATTGGGTGCTTATCTCACACAAAATGCCCCTCCCTCGCCGGGATGTTCGAGGGAGGGGCCGTCATTACTTATTTGCCCTCAGGCAGAAAAGCTCAGGCTTCGGCGGCTGCGTTGGCGTTCTGGACAAAGGTTGCAACGGAAGTGGCAACGTCTTCGCCAGTGCCTACACGCTGGAGCATGTTCCACCACTCGGTGCGGGCAGTTGCCCAGCCCGGAGTGATCTGGTAGTAGTCGCCCAGATAGGCCATGAACTTGGTGTACTCGCTCATGATGGCGTTGTCGGCGTAGATGTCGCCCACACTGGCGCGGACCGGGAAGTAGGTGGAAGCCAGAACGCTGTCCTTCACCTGATCAGGATCAGCAGCGATGAACTCAATGAAGGTCTTGGCTGCCTTGACCTTGGCCTCATCGCCATTGTCGAAGACGCCGAAGCCCCAGATGCCGCCGCAGAGCTTCGGGTCGCCGCTTGCAGTCGGGAATGCCATGGGCATGATCTCGTCGCCGTCGTTGGTCAGGCCGGCGTCGTTGTTGTCGGCGTTCAGCTGCTGAGCGATGTTCCAGCAGAATGCCATCTGCAGGGTGCCGTTGCGGAACAGAGTGATCTCGTCGCCGCCGGCGATGGAAGCGTCAAAGTTGATGCCCTCGGTGTCGTACAGGGTCTGGATGGCCTTGATGTTCTCGGCAGAGTCTGCAGTGTACTTGGTGTGAGCGTCGTCGGTGAAAGTGCCGCCGTACATATTATTGATAATAGCGCGGGTACCCTGGTCGCCGCCCTGACCGCCGCAATAGACGGCTGCCACATTCTCGTAGCCGCCCTTGTACAGAGCGTCAACGGTGTTCAGGAAGCCTTCGGTGCTCCAGGTGTGCTTATCGGTGTCGAGATACTTGTCAGCGCCCACTTCCTTGACCTTGGTCATGTTGACGGCCATGCAGTGTGCGGTCATGCACAAGGGGTACTCGTAGTAGTCGCCCTTGTCGTTGTGGCAGGCGGAGTTGACGGACTCGTAAATGTCCTTCTTGGCGTCGTCGGTCCACAAATCGTTCAGCGGAGCCATGACACCCTTTGCGCCCCAGTTGGCCACCAGACGCTCGGGGCCTTCCATGATGAGGTCGGGTGCGCTGCCGCCCTCGATGGCGGTGTTCACCTGGTCATCGCCGTTGGTGTAGTCGAGATACTCAACGGCCACTTTAATGTCAGGATACTTTGCGTTGAAGCTGGCGATGAGCTCCTGCACGGTCTCGTCCTTGCCCCAGCCGCCGATGGGGTATGTCCACAGCTTGATGCTTGCGCCGGATGCAGAGCCGGAAGCGGCAGTGGAAGCAGCAGCAGAAGCTGCCGTGCTGGTAGATGCGGACTTGCCGCCGCAGGCAGCCAGCGCACCCGCTGCGCTCATAATACCAACGGCCTTCAAGAAGGAGCGACGAGAAATAGCATTCTTCATAATAAGTTCTCCTTACCTATCATCATATCGGCGGTCCTTCATCCCTGACCGCTCTTGTTGGCCTTATTATAGAAAACTTCTTTCATTTTGTCCATCGGTCGCATACACAATTTTCAGAAAGTTTTCTTGTCTATTCCGCACAAATATCTGGGATACCAGCCAGATTTTAGCCACTTTCACTAGTTTTGCCGCCAGTTGTAGCCGTTTTGTAATCATTTCTGCGCCGTTTGTCATTTTCGGTTTGAAAATCATTTTCGTTCTTCTTGCCGCAATTTTGAAATTTATTTTCATTAAAAAGTCATACTTTTCCTCGATTTTTAGATGCTCTGCACAGCTTTTTCTTCCGAATTATGGCGAAAGGCACACTTGTCAAGCGGCCAGACTTCTTTTATACTTTTTATAAAGATGCCCCCTTCCCTGTGCAGCGGAAGGGGGCAAAAGAAGGTATAAGGAATAGTGCGGGCCTTGCGGCCCGCTCGAAGGAGCTTGACCATGGGTACAAATTTTTGGGAATTGCTGCATCAACGACAGGATCAGCTGACCAGATCCGGTCACGCGGTCGCTGACTACCTGCTGCAGCATGCGGACGAAGCGCAGTATCTCTCCATTTCCTCGCTGGCCCGGGAGTGCAATGTCGCCGAGGCGACAGTGTTCCGGTTCTGCCGGGCTTTGGGGTTCGACGGCTACCATGAGATGCGCATTGCGCTGGCGCAGGCCAACGCCACCGGCACACCCTCCAGCCAGAGGGAGCTGCAGCCCGGTGCCACCACCGCAGAACTTTGCGAGCACGCATACGCCCGTTTCCTCACCGCCATCAACGGCACCCAGAACGCCCTCTCTACCGAGGCCGTGGACGAGGCCGTACACCTGATGCAGGAGGCCCGGCAGGTGTTCTGCCTCGGACAGGGCGGCAGTATGCTCCTGGCAAACGACATCTGCGCCCGCTTCGCCAGCCTTTCCACCAAGTTCCGCACCGCAGGCGACAGCATTTACAGCTGCTGACTGCCAGTCTGATGAACGAGGCCGACGTTGTGCTCTTCGTCTCCTACTCCGGCGCGACCCGCGACATGATGGAGACACTGCGCACCGCCAAGGCCGTCGGGGCAAAGATCATCCTCCTGACCCATTACGAGGACTCCCCCGGCGCATTGCTCGCAGATGTCGTCCTCCTCTGCGGCGCACAGGAAAGCCCGCTGGACTCCGGCAGCATCCCCATCAAGGCAGCATTCCTCTATGTAGCGAAGTTCTGGTGCTGCGGTATATGCTGGATGACCCTGCCCACAGCAACACAGCGCAGGACCTCACCAGCGAGGCTCTGACCGTGAAAATGCTGTAAAAAGTTCTTTTCCATGTACTGCCAAAAGCACAATTCTGGAGCAGTCAGATCTCGGCATCTCAGAGGAATAAAAAACGCTGGGAGAGATCTCCCAGCGCAAGCAGTCCTAATCGCGGTACCGATATGTGCCAAACCAAAGCGGACCCAGCACCCACAACCAAGGCAGCGAAACCACTCTCGTCACTTTTAATACCGTAAGCACCAGCGTTAAAGCAAACAAGAGGGTCATTGTAATTATTTCGGAACGGTCAGGTTTCTTCTCCATACACAGATCACCCCGTATATTCGGTCACATCCGAAAAATAGTATATAGCAGTTTGCGTTTTTAATGCACAGGCAACATCCGCAAACTGCATATCGCAAATATGCCGTTTCGATAGGCACTATTTTTGAAAATTGCGATAAAAGTCAATATGCTTCATCCGGTTCGGTAGGTGCTGCGGTAATATCGCGGTAGAAAGTGGCCCATGCTGTTTCTTCATAGGGGCGCACGAAGAAAAAGCCAATGCTCAATGGGATCGCCAGCAGAAGAGCAATGGAAATTGCCATCGCTTCCGAACCGGAGAAATTGTTTAGAAATAGGAAATAGCCAGCATACATTGGCAGCGCACAGAGCAGCTCCCACCCAATGAAGCTGAGATCCAGACAGAACAGCCGCCATTTGTTGCCGTCCATGATCCGCCGGGATTCTGTGATTGCTTCATTTGCAGTCAACGAAGGATGCTCCGCCATAATGTAAGGTGTCATCGCATAGCTGTATATTTTCACGATTCCCGGAATCACCAACAGCAACGACCATAGGACGATGTACAGACCCTGCAGGAATTTCATACAAAAGCCATCCCACAGACGGTCTTTCTGAGAGAACAGGTCCGAGACAGCCGCATCCTTTCCATCTACAAGGTTCAGATTAAAACGAGCATATCCCAGTCGAACTGCACCGCCCACGATCAGTTGGAGGATTGCCCACAGACCAATGCCGCCAAGCAGAACGGCAAGCAGCAGACCGCCGTTGGGTTGGGAGAACAGTTCAGAATGGATGTGATTTCCCTGATTGGAATTGGATACGACACTGTTGGAACTGCTCACAATGGTAGCACCGAGCGCACTGGCGGCAATACCTGTCAGAACAGCAGTTTTCCATTTTCCGCGCAGAGCATCGAGAGCAGCATACGATAGTCGGCAGATACTTTCATAAAAGCAACCTCCTGTCTGAAAACTGCAAAAATGTGTGAAGATGATGCCACTTTAATTCAGATACGTTTGAAACGCCGAAAAAATTGCAACACGAATGAAAAAGAGAACGGTTCGATAGAATCTTTTGCTGAGAACACATTCAGGCGTAACCATCTCGCAGGAGCTGGTGATGCAGACATTCCTGAATGAGAGCGTCTGATCGTCTCATCTGATTTGACATCCACGTCAGCAGATCCCTCCTGCTAAAATTTCCCGGAACGATAGGAGAAGGTCGTTCCGGGCAGTTTTTTTGTGTTATGCAATAAAAATGACAGCAGCACGCCCGTTGACTCATCTGATTCAAGGCATTATAATCGACGTATGGCAAAGTTTGTCGAAGAGCAGGAGCGAAGAAAGTATGGATCACAGTCACCACGATCGCACCTACAAAAAGAGCCGCTTTCAGCAGGAGCTGGAGCAGAGCGTCTCCCGTAAGCTGATCTCAAGCCTGCTGCTGGGATGTCTTTTGTTCTGCATTGCGATCGCTGTTGTGAATGCTCTCAACCAGAACGCCCGGCGGGAAGACCATCTGGAGAGTGTCACCTCTACCTTCCATGAGGTGTACAATAACACGTCAGCCTTTCTGCTGGACACTGGACACACCGAGCTGTTCCTCTCCGAGCTGCGGAAGGATCAGGACAACCTGCGTTATCTTATCAGCCATTACAACGTCTCGGCTCTTGTGGAGATACAGCTCATCCTTACCGACTCTGAGGGAAATGTTCGGTTCACGACCTTTTCGGAGGGAGAGATGAATCTCCACCGGCAGGAATTCAACTGCATCGCCGTGGACAACGCCTGCATCTTATGCGGGCCGTCTACACCACGGTCTACCACTTCCGAGCCAACAGCTCAGAATACGTTATGATCCATCCGCTCTACCGGGATGGCGAATATCAGGGTGCTGCGGCAGTTTATCTGAATGAGAACGACTGGACAAAACTGTTCAGCCAGTACCAGTACGACGCCATCCTCACCAAACCCAACGGTGATGTCATCGCCTGTTCAAACTCCTCCTTCCTCTCCCAGAAGAACGCCAACAAGTATCTGCCCGCCGATGCGGCGCAGTATGTGCGGGTGAACGGGAACCGCTATCTGCGCAGCAGCCGCTCGCTGGAAAACGGCACGGTGTTGGCTTACTCCTTCATCTACTCGCCCACGAATTACAGTTATCTCTTCGTGGGTCTGCTCCTGATCGTACTGCTGGGGCTGAGCTGGGCAGCAATGTTCGCCCGTATCATGCACGCTATGACTGAGCAGATGGTAAAGTCGGTGGACACCCTCGTGCGGGAGATCCGCATCATCCGCAAGGAGGACCCTGATCACATCATCGAGATCGACACCGGCGATGAGATCGAGGAGATCGCCCGTCAGGTCAACAAGATGGTCCGCAGCATTCAGGAGCTGAGCCAGCGCAACATCGCTCTTGCCGAAGTGAACAACCGGATGGAGATGCAGAATCTTCAGGCGCAGATCAATCCCCACTTTATTTATAATACGCTGGACAATATCCGCTATCTTATCCCGACAGACCCCCAGCGAGCCCAGCAGCTGATCGGGCGGTTTATCGGCATCCTGCGCTACAGCATCAACAACACAAAGCACAATGTCCCTGTTAAAGATGATCTGAAATATCTGCAGGATTACCTTGTGATCCAGTCCACCCGCTTCGGTGCGAATTTCTCCTACGAGATCGACATCGACGACGCCTGCATGGAGTTCATCATCCCGAAGCTGCTTTTACAGCCCTTGCTGGAAAACAGCATCAAATATGGATTCCAGAAAAAGCCCTGCATCCATATAAGGGTACGGGGCTGGCTGGGGGAGGATGCGCTCTATTTCACGGTAGAGGACAACGGCGGAGGCGTGGACGAGACCATGCTGGAACAGCTGCGAGACATCCTGCGCTCGGATGAAGTGAACATCGAGCACAATGGTCTGCAGAACATCAACCGCCGCATCTGGCTGGGCTACGGCGGTGACAGCGGACTGACCATCGACAGCACCGAGGGCGAAGGCTTCACGGTGAAACTCAAGCTCCGGCTGGGAGGAATGTAAACCATGTATCGCGTTCTGCTTGTAGAAGATGAAGAGATCATCCGCAAGGGCATTCGCTACTCGGTACCGTGGGAGGAGTGCGACTGCTCGGTGGTGGGCGAGGCAGAGAATGGGGCAGCAGGTGAAGAAAAGATCGCTGAACTGCAGCCTGACATCGTCATTACCGACATTACCATGCCGGTAAAAAACGGTCTTGAGATGATCGCCGACACCCGGGAGAAATTCAACTATATCGCCATCATCCTGACAGGCTACTCGGAGTTCGAGTACGCCCAGCAGGCTATCCGGAACGGCGTATCGGATTATGTGCTCAAGCCTCTCGACATGGACGAGATGCGTACTGCGCTGGAGAAGGCTGTCCGCCTTGCGGGGGATAACCAGTACCTCCAACAGCGGGAGGACGAGGCAGAGGCCGTCCGCAGCCGGACAGCTCTGCCGCCATTAAGCGAAGATAAGGTCACTGACCCGCTGGTGCTGCGCATCGTAGCCTACCTGAAAGAGAATTACCGGAGCAAGATAACACTTGCTGACCTTCAGGAACAGTTCCACTACTCGGAACGGTACATCAACCAGAAGTTTCAGAAAGAGCTTGGCACAACGGTCATTGACTACCTCAACCGCTGCCGTATTCAGAACGCTCTGGAACTCATCCGGAAGGGAAAACTGCCCATCTCCCAAATCGGCTGGGAGTGCGGCATTGGTGAGTACAAATATTTTAACCACGTTTTCAAAAAATACATAGGCTGCTCGGTGCGGGAGTACCAGAACACCTTGAAATAAGTGTCTAGGAAAAAATACCGGACAGCCGCTGTTCGGTATTTTTTCCATTTGTTCTGCAATTTGAGTATTATTTTTGTGCTAGAAGCATTAAAATGGGACTATCGAAAGGTTTCAGGTAAAAAATGGAGGTTTTTACTATGAAAAAGATTTCTCGTCGTTCGTTCCTGATGGCTACCGGTGTTATCGCAGCTTCTGCTGCTCTGAGCGCTTGCGGCGGCTCCTCCGCCAGCACCTCTTCTGCCGGTTCTACCGCTGCTTCAACTGCCGCTTCTGGTTCTGCTGCACAGGGCGGCGGCGACCTCGTGATCTACTCGCCCAACTCTGAGGGCCTGCTGAACGCCACCATTCCTCTGTTTGAGGAGAAATACGGCGTCAATGTCGAGCTGATCCAGGCCGGCACCGGGCGAACTGGTCAAGCGTATCCAGTCCGAAAA
>ENA-OQAA01001449-OQAA01001449.1-human-gut-metagenome-genome-assembly--contig:-NODE-1449-length-11917-cov-5.277778_pt1 | contig 11917 bp, 7 predicted proteins | sample MGYA00242489_ERZ504515 | MGnify/ENA primary metagenome ERZ504515 (study PRJEB26092, sample SAMD00036237) | human gut metagenome | host: Homo sapiens | study: EMG produced TPA metagenomics assembly of...
TGGCGTTATGGTTGGCCTACATTGCCTGTCTATCGGGAGGATGGAGCTATGCAATACCTAATGATAATCCAGCCATATCCAGTTATTTTGATAGTGGTATTAAATGGAATGCAGTTAATTATTACAATGAGGTGAAAAGAGAATCTAGTGTAAGTCGTTTGTTTGGTGATATTTATGCTGAATTTCAGTTGGCTAAAGGGTTGACATTCAAAACAAATTTTGGACTTGATATAGCTAATACCAGAGATTATAATTATATAACTTCGGATTATACTTTATCCACAGGAACTGGCCAGGGTGGAAACGGATATTCTAAGAAGATAAGTAGAATAACTGAAAATATCCTTACCTATACCAATACATGGGGGAAGCACCGTCTTACAGCAACAGGGGTGTATTCATGGCAAAATTATATTTATGAGGATCTTTCTATCGATGGAAAGGGATTTGCTAACGATGAAACCGGGGCATGGGATATATCTCAAGCGAGTAGAGAAACAGTAGATTATGGTAGTGATAAATATCAAAATTCATTAGTTTCATGGACTGGTCGTGTATCTTATGCTTATAATGACAGATATCTCTTGACGGCAACTGCTAGATATGATGGCTCTTCCCGTTTTGGAGCAAATAACAAGTGGGGATTTTTCCCATCTGTTGGTTTGGCTTGGCGTGCAAGTCAAGAGGCATTTTTAATTGATAATAAATATATTACTAACTTAAAATTACGTGCCAGTTTCGGTGTAACAGGTAATCAGGAGATAGGTAATTATAAGTCATTGGCGCAATTGAATGCAGATAATTACATTTATAATGATGGAGAACTTCAAGGATATTATGAAAGTATAGGTAATCCAGACTTGAAGTGGGAGCGTGCCAATCAATTTGATATTGGTATTGATTTATCCTTATGGAATCGTTTGCACATTACTGCCGATTATTACTATCGTAAGACTTCCGATTTGCTTTATCAAGTTCCCATTCCTTCCACTTCAGGATTTTCTTCTATGCTGAGTAATGTTGGTTCCGTATTGAATAAAGGATATGAACTTTCAATTACAGGGAATATTGTTAATACAAATGATTTTAAGATAGATGCTACTATCAATCTTAGTCGTAATATTAATAAAGTGAAGGAACTTTATAATAATGTGGAATCTATTACACTTAGTTCCGGATTAGGGCTTAGCCGCTATTTAAAAGTTGGAGAATCTCTTAATTCCCGTTATGCTCTTCTTTCTGATGGCATTATCCGTACAGAGGAACAATTGAAAAAATATCGGAAAATTGAAGGTACGGCCAAATTGGGAGATGAAATGTATAAGGACTTGGATGGTGATAATCAGATAACTGCGAAAGACCAAGTAAACATAGGCACTACAGATCCTAAACTTATTTATGGTATAGGTTTGAATGTACAATACAAGAAGTTTAGTTTGAATATATTAGGAAATGGTGCCCATGATTTTGTCGGTGGTACGTCTTATTTGCAAATAGCAGAGAACCAGATAAATTCTAGCGTGATTTGTATGCCTTCGTTATATGCTTATGAGCGAATGTGGAGTGAATCTAATCCGTCAGGAACCTATCCTGCACCGGGAGCTTCCAATGTTCATGAAAGTGATCGTATAAATCCGGATGGAACTATTTCGTGGTAAAAAGTATAGCCTTAAGTTATGATTTTGGTAAGAATCCTATTAAAGGGATTAAAGGTATCAAAAGTTTGAGTGCAACAGTGAATTTTCAGAACTTCATCACTTTCTCTAATCAGCGCGGCTATAATCCGGAAAATGGTGATATTAAATATCCATGGGTGAAAATTGTGAATATTGGAGTTAATGCGAAATTTTAATTAATAAATAATAAATGAATATGAAATCAATATATTTACGCAAAAAAATGTTGGTTGCGTGTAGGCGGCCTGTTGTTGCAACTCTGCTTGTGATTGTTGCTCTGTTTTCTAGCTGTACGGGTTTGACTGAGTCACCTTATACTTTTGTTGATCCAGGTAATTATTATAAGTCGGAAGAAGAATTGGAAAGTGCCTTGAACTCAGTTTATGCTGATTTTCGTAATTTTGCTAGTAATTATAAAACTTTGATGATTTTGGAACTTGTGACGGAACATGCCATGCCGGCTCATGCTTCTAAGGATGGAGTTATATCATTCAATTGTTGGCAAGGGGTAAATCAAGCTACTACCTACAACATTCAGATATGGGATAGTGGATATGAGATGATTAACCGATGTAATGTGGTTCTTGGGCGTGGTGATGGAGTGAACATGTCCGATGAAAAAAGAAATCAAATCTATGGACAGGCTCGTTTCTTTCGTGCATATACTATGTTTGTTTTGCTTCGTCTTTATGGGGGACTTGCTATACCAGAATCTTATACTGTCGGATTGGATGGTCTTGAAATTCCTCGGAAGACAGTAGATGAGACTTATGATTTTATTATTCAAGACCTGGAATATTGCATTGCAAATTTACCGACGCGTTCACAGTGGGGAAGCGGTTCTTATTATAAGGCAAGTAAAGGGGCTGCCCAGGCGTTGTTGGGTGATGTCTATTTGACTAGAGGTTGCATGGATAATAATAATACGGTTTATTTTCAAGAAGCTAAAAAACAATTGGGGGATGTGATTAATTCTGGTGAATATGAACTATTACCTGATTATAAATCTTTGTGGTATTGGTTTGTGGAGGAGGCTTCTAAAAATACGAAAGAGTCTTTGTTGGAGGTCCAATTCGGACCTACTCAAGTGAGTTCGTTGCATTGTAATTTTGGAATAAATGTTACAGATGAAAGTTTAGGAGGTAAAATGTATCATCGTTCGGCAATTTCACATAAGGATTATCTTTCTTATCAAGACGATGATGTGCGTAAGCAATGTTTTCTAACAGAATATACCATAACTGGTACAGATACCCGTCGTTATTTTGAACCTGAATATAAAGGCTTTTCAGGTAAAGGCGAAGGTAAATGGCCATCATCTGCTCCAGGAAATATGAAATTTTATGATCGGACTAAGTCTTGCTATGAAACAGGAGGTTCGAAAGCAAATTTAATTGCAATCCGTTATTCAGATATACTATTGAATTATGCTGAAGTGGAAAATTATCTGAATGGTCCTACGTCTGATGCGTATGAGAAGTTAAATAAAGTACATCAGCGTTCCTTATCGATTCCTGTAACACCGGGACTCTCAAAAGAGGAGTTTGATGATGCAATCTATCAGGAACGTACATGGGAGTTGGTTGGTGAAGGTTATTTATATTTTGACGAATTACGTACAGATCGTTTGGGAAAAAACGTTTATGAATATAAAACCTATATGTATGAGAATGGGTATTTTAATTGCCAAAAATTACAGTTCGTGCCCCAAAAAACATTTTTATGGAAGATTCCTCAAACGTCTTTGGATTCTAATCCTGCATTAGAGCAAAATCCGGATAACATATCGGATCCAAGATATCCGCTTAAATAGATTTTTAAGGTATTAAGTTAAACTAAGGTGAGCAATGTATGTGATAACGATTGTCTGTGATAGATAGTCGTTGTCTTTTTAAAGAGTAATATTGTTGTGGTGAACTATAATATTTAATTTTTTTCTATTCTAATGGTTTCTTAGAGCATTGTTGTGAATTAATTTGTGAAAATAAATAAAAATAGAAACAATGAATAAAAGACAAACTATAAAAGTGTTAAGGAGGATTGTAATGGGTAGTATCCTTACACTAGGATATTCTGCATGTTCTCCATTTCGTCCGGATGTAGCAGACTCGGCAACCATCAAAGAAGCGTGGGATGAATTTTCCAATCCGGCAGATTCTGCACGTACTAAGGTTTGGTGGTTTCATGGTGAGACAGAAACGACTCGTGAAGGAATTACTGCAGATTTGGAGGCATATAAGCGTGCCGGTGTAGGAGGAGTGGTTTATTACGATCAGGTGCATGGAAAAGGAGAGCATGCACTACCCGCTTTTTCTGTTGAATGGTGGGAAATGTTGAAGTTTGCAGCATCTGAGGCAAAGCGTGTCGGACTTTCTTTTGAAATAAATCTTTCGAATGGATATGTGGCGGGAGGACCTTGGATTACAAAAGCTTTAAGTATGCAACGTCTGACAGCAAGTGATACTATTATTAGAGGAAAACAACAGTTTGCTGCGGTATTACCAGCACCGGGTGATGATGAGTTTTGGGATATTGCAGTATTGGCGTTTCCTGTTCCTCAAAATCAATGGATGACAAATAATAGTCAGCGTCCAAAGGTAACATGTAATTTGCCGGGAGTTTCCGCTGAAGATTTCTTTTGTAAAAAAAGCAGATTGACGACTATACCTCCCAGCAACCTGGCAAGTCTGTTTATATAAATCTGGATTTTGAAACTTCTTTCACAGCTCGTTCTATTACTTATCGGGTAAGCAAGCGGAGTAAGGCATCTACGGTGCCATGAATGTTCCGGGAGCTCCTGCTGATGAATTTTATGGATCGAGTTATGTAAAACAGCCACCTTTGGGGCAGTTGGAGGTTTCGGATGACGGCATAAATTATAGTAAGGTGTGCGATTTAAAACCCATTTATCAAGCTGCTGCTTCTCGATGGGATCAGAAAACAGTTTCTTTTCCGGCAGTGACCGGACGGTACTTTCGTTTGAATTTACATGATTGGTGTCTTGCCGGAGATCAACGTCCTGAAATGGCTTTGGCAATGTCACATTATCGTCTCGTGCCCGTATAGACCAGTGGGAAGAGCGTGCGGGCTTTTATTCCGAATATATTTTGAAAAACCTGACTCCGGCTTATACGGATGAGGAGATTATTGATCTGAAAACTATTGTTGACTTAACTTCAAAGATGGGAACGGACGGAAGATTGGAATGGGATGTTCCTGAAGGTGATTGGGTGATTATGCGCTTTGCACATGAGTCAACAGGTGGGCCGTCTAAGCATGGCCGTGCGAACTTGAAAGGTTTGGAGTGTGATAAGATGTCTGTAGAAGCAGTGACTACACAATGGAATAATTATGCTGCGAGGATGATTGATACGCTTTCCGCTATCAATGTGAAGCCTGATGGAGTAATTATGGATAGTCATGAAGCGGGGGCTCAGAATTGGACTCCGGGATTTGAACAAGAATTCCTGCGTCGTAAGGGGTATGATCTTTTTTCATATCTACCTGCCATGATGGGATATATTGTGGGCTCGGTTACTGAGACTGATGCTTTCCTTTATGACTTGCGTCGTACTGTTGCTGATGTTATTTCTGATAATTATTTTGGAACTCTCCAGACCTTATGTAATAAGGCTGGTGTGGATTTTACAGCACAGGCAACTGGTAACGGGCTAAGTCTTGTGGCTGATAATCTGCAAGCGAAAGGACGTGTTCAGAAACCGCAAGGAGAATTTTGGGCAAAGCATATACATGGCAGTTATGATATAAAGGAAGCTTCTTCGGCAGCGCATATTTATGGAAAACGTATTGCTTCGGCTGAGGCATATACTGATGCTAAGTTCAGCCAATCTTTGGCAGAATTAAAGAATCTTGCTGATTTTGCTTATGCGGCTCAGGTTAATGAATTTGTTGTGTGTGCTTCTGCTTATCAGCCTTGGTTGGATAAATATCCCGGCAGTACAGGAGGAGGACGTCACTATTGTCTGAATCGGAATAATACTTATTGGGAGTATAGCCGTCCTTTTTGGGATTATCAGGCGCGTTGTGCCGGATTGATGCGGAAAGGAATGCCTGTGGTGGATCTTTGTATTTATGTAGGACAAAATCCACCGGTGAAACTGCTGACTTATCGCCTTCCCGAAATACCGGAAGGTTATGATTGGGATGTGTGCACATCAGAAGCTTTGACAACTCGTATGTCTACTCATGGAAGCAAGATTGCATTACCTGATGGCATGTGCTATAAAATGTTGGTTGTGCAGCGTAATAATGATATGCCTTTACACGTATTGCGTCATATTGCCCAGTTGATTGAACAAGGAGGAGTGGTTTATGCTCCCCGTCCCGATAGCTCTGCTTCTCTTAAAGATAAGGTGGATTCTGTTGAGTATAAAAAGATTGTTGATCAATTGTGGGGGAAGGAAGACGTTGTTTCGGGTAAACGGTCTGTAGGAAAAGGAACGCTGTATTGGGGGATGTCATTGGCGGAGGCTTTGCGTCAAGCAGGTATTCGTCCGGATATGGGTATTGTAAGCGGGAATACTCCGACAGATAAGGTCTATTTTGCTCATAGGCGTTTGGCGGATGCTGATGTTTATTTTGTTGATAATCATAGTCAGCGATCATTTAAAGATGAGGTGGTTCTGCGTACCTCTTTATCGAATGCTTCTTATTGGGATCCTGTAACTGGTAAACGATATAGGTTACAGGCTCGTTTGGTAGCGGAAGGATTACATGTTAACATTACATTGCTTCCCGGTGAATCGGGTTTCATTGTGGTTTCTGATGACAGTCAAGAAGAACTAATGTTGAAACCAACCCGTGAGAACGAGCGGTTGGAAGCTATAAAGGGAGATTGGCAGGTTTATTTTGATCCACGATGGGGAGGACCTGGAGAAGTGGTCTTCCCAGTGTTAACGGATTGGACGAAACATGCGATTCAGGTATTCGCTATTATTCGGGTACAGCCGTTTATCGTAAAAAAATCAATTTAGGAAAGGCTGCGGCAAATGAAGAAATAATTCTTCGTTTTGACAGCTTGAATTCTATAGGACGGGTTTGGTTGAATGGACAAGAAGTTTCAACTGTTTGGTGTACTCCGTGGGAGGCAAATCTGACTCCTTTCGTGAAAAATGGTGAGAATAAGTTGGAAATAGAAGTCGTAAACTCGTTGATGAACAGAATGATTGGTGACGCTTCGTTGCCTGAATCCAAACGACTGACTTATTCCTATCCCGAAATAGCCAAATCGACAGACGGATTGGTTCCTTCTGGAATTACAGGTGAAGTGTGTTGGTACGTCGCTTTTTACAATGTATTAATTAAATAATTAAGTTTATGTCATTAACAAGTATTATTTGTGGCATAGCGTTGCTGACAATAGGTGAAGTTGGGCCTCAGAATATGCCCGATACTATAGAACCTGTTGAATCACCGTTTGTTATGCCTTTGTTTGAAAGGCCTGTTTTTCCCGAATCTACCATATTGGTAAGGATGGAACAGGAAGGTATGTCCACTAAACCGATTCAGGAGGCTATTGATAGTATGAGTTGCCGAGGTGGTGGAACGGTGGTAGTTCCTCCCGGTGTATGGCGGACAGGACGCCTTATCTTGAAGAGTAATGTAAATTTGCATCTTTCGGAAGGAGCGGAATTACGTTTCAGTGGTAATATAATAGATTATCTTCCGGCTGTTTTTACACGGGATGAGGGGGTGGAGCTTTACTCTCTTGGAGCTTGTTTGTATGCTGATGGACAGGAGAATATTGCATTGACTGGAAAGGGAAAAGTAGTTGGACCACCTACCAGTTGCGAGATATACAAGTGTAATGAAAGTATGTCTAGTGACAAGGTGATAAGAAAACCGCTTGCCGACCGTATTTATGATGGAAAGAATGGTGAAGGAGTCTTTTTGCCTAAGACATTTGCCCCTATCAATTGTAAGAATGTCTTTGTAGAAGGTGTTACATTTGAACGGGGACTGTATTGGAATATTGTACCACAATATTGTGAACATATTTTGATTCGGGGGATTACAGTGAACAGTTTCGGACATGGACGTACGGATGGTATTGATATTGATTCAAGTAATGATGTACTGATAGAATACTGTTCGCTCGATTGTCAGGACGATTGTTACACCATGAAGTCGGGCGGGGTAAGGATGGATTGAAAGTGAATCGTCCCACTAGTAATGTCGTTATACGTAAAAGTATAGCACTGAGGGGAGCAGGCGGTATTGTGTGTGGTACTGAGATTGCCGGTGGAGTGAGAAATGTATATATGTACGATTGTGTTTTTGAGGGAACAGACCAGGCTTTCCGTTTTAAAACTCGTCGTCCACGAGGAGGTTTTGTGGAGAATATATATGTGGAACGGGTGCGGGCTAATGTGAAAAGACAGGCTTTGTATTGCGATATGCTTGGTTCTGCCCGTGGTAGGTGAGTTGGCACAGCGTTATCCGGCCCGTGAGATAACTCCACTTACACCGTGGTTTGCTAATATTTCCATTCACGATGTGGAGATCACCGGATGTAGCACATTGGTGGATGTGTCTGCATTACCGGAGAAGCCGGTGAAGAACTTTTTTTTCGGCAATGTCAAAGCACATTGTGATCGGATTGGCAAAATATGCGATGCCACAAAATTCTCAATGAAAGATGTAAGAATAGAGAGTTGTGATACAGTAATGCGTATTGATAATTGTGATTACGCCTCTTTCTTTGGGTTCAGCAATGTAACTACAGGTAGTTCGGTGAAGATAGAAAAAACGGGAGGAGAATGTCGCTATTTAAATGTGCAGACATATCCTCTTGTCCCAGTAAATTATCAGTCCATTCGTCCTGGTGAAGTGTGGCTTGATACTGAAGGAAAACCTATTCAGGCCCATGGGTTTCAAGTGACTTTTCGTGAAGGCAAATATTATTGGTATGGTGAGGATAAAACTCATACTCTGTTTGGTACCAATCGGATGTTTGGCGGAGTACGTTGTTACTCATCTACTGATTTTTACAATTGGAAAGATGAGGGGAGGATAATTGAACCTGCTACTGATCCACATTCACCTTTGCATCATTGTCAGAAATTGGAACGCCCACATATTCTTTATTGTGCCAAAACAGGCAGGTATGTATGCTGGCTGAAATCACAAAGTAATGATGGGCATTTTGTTATTCTAGAAGCTGAACATTTTATGGGACCCTATCATTTTGTCCGCAATCTGAAACCTAATGGCTTTGCTGTGGGGGATTTTGACATGTATGCTGATCCCGATACAGGAAAAGGTTATGTTTGGTTTGAGCGTCCTCATTGGGAGCAGATATGTGCTGAACTTTCTGATGATTATACAAATGTAAATGGCCGGTATTCAGAACATTTTGTTGGAAAGGTTCCACCGTTTACACGTGAGGCGGCAGCACATTTTGTAATGGATGGTAAACATTATATTTATACATCAGGGACAACTAGTTATACTCCCAACCCTTCGGAAGTAGCGGTATTCGATGATTATCATGGTGAATATACGGTGTTAGGGAATCCACACATAGGTGATGAGTATGCACATTCTTTTTGCTCGCAGATTACAAGTGTGATAAAGATTCCGGGAAAGGATCTTTATGTGGCTATGGCCGATCGTTGGCTACCGCATACTAATAAAACGGATATACCCAAGAAAGACTGGCAGTCTTTCTTGACCCGGTACAAGGATCACCGTCCTTATCCAAAGGATTTTGCAACTCCTAAAGTGGCCGACAGATTTTATACGCTTGTTAATCCTAATCAAGATGTATATAAGGCTACTTATGTATTTCTGCCAATTGTGGTGAAGGATGGCATACCGATGATAGAGTGGAAAGATGAATGGAAACTGGAAAACTATGAATAGATGATTTTTCTTTTGTTGATAGGGCACATCCGTTTATTTTTACTATCTTTGCTAATATGGCGTATGTCGGGAAAATGATGTACGTCATATATTTAAATGCCTGGTATGAATCTGATTGAAATTGTATGAAAACATATATTTGTCTGTTATGGGTTGTTTTTGGGTGTATAGGTTGGGAAATGCATGCATCGGTAGATGTACATCCTACTTTTATCACGACTAGTGACGGATTGGCGAATAATTCGGTACGTTATCTGTTTCAAGACAGCAAAGGGTTTATTTGGATGGGTACATTAGATGGGCTGAGCCGCTATGATGGCCATTCATTTGTGACATTCCGTCCGGAATCAGGCGATAAAATTTCTTTGGCAAATCATCATGTAAAGAAGATACAAGAAGATCGAAATGGTTTCTTATGGTTTATCACTGCTCCGGAATTAATGAGTTGTTACGATTTGAAACATGATTGTTTTGTTGATTTTACGGGGTGTGGGGAATATAGACGGCCTTACAATAAAATATTGGAAACTGCTGTCGGGGATATTTGGCTGTGGCATCATCAGAGTGGATGTCGTAAAATAGTCTGTAAGGATGAATTCACTCTTCTGTATCTTTTACAAAGGAAAATGGGAAATTATCAACTAATGCAGTGAATTCCGTTTATGAGGATGAACAGGGAGTGATTTGGATTTGTACTCAGCTTGGGCTGTTTCAGGTGACAGAAGAGGGATATACCCAGGTAGTTCAAGATAGTTTGTCTTTTGTAGGGGCGATGTCTTTTCGTCACAAGATTTTTTTTGTAACCTCTGATGGAGGTATTTATGAAAAGTCTTCAGGTAAGAATTTGTTTTTGACAGCCCGGTTGCCGTGGAAACTTTCTGCTTTTAATACCTATGAGTCCTGTCGTTTACAGAACGATTGGGTGTTTTTTACTCCTGAGGGTGGAGAGGTGTTTAGTATGTCTGAGAAAAGATTGATTCATGATTCATCGCTTGATATTCGTTTAGGAAAATGTGAAAAGGATAATTTGAATAATCTGTGGATTTCCAATGGCACTGGTCTTGTACATTATATTGATGTCCGGACACGTGCGTCCGGATTTTTAGATTAATGTCTGATGAAAAAGTTAAGTTGATAGGGGATGAACGTTATCATATCATACAAGATGTTCCACGTGGCTGATATGGATTTCTACCTATGGTAATGGTTTGTTTGTTTATGATTCTCAAAAAGAGGAGATGACCCATTACTCGTATCATGTGGATGAGTTTAATCGGGTGAATTCTGATTTTCTTTTATATGCTATGGGCGACAGAACCGGTAATATCTGGTTGGGATCAGAATATTCCGGCATAGCTTTATTGTCAGTATTAAATGATGGGGCAACTTATATTTATCCTGAAAATGAGAAATTGGTGGATCGTTCCAATACCATACGTATGGTTACGTGTATGGAGAATGGGGATGTGCGGGTAGGAAATCGTCGGGGGGGATTGTTTGCTTATGACTGTCACTTGAATTTATTGCAAAGAAATTATTATCATCTTAGTGTCTTTGCTCTCAAAGAGGATGACAAAGGGCAAGTATGGATGGGAACCCGTGGGAATGGATTATGTATAGGCGATAGATGGTATGTGCATCGGGCTGATGATGTGAATTCACTTGCACATAATCATATTTATGATATCTATAGGGACTACCGGGATAGAATGTGGATTGGAACTTTCGGGGGAGGACTCGATTTGGCTGTTTATCAGAAAAACGATTTTGTGTTTCGTCATTTTTTGAAGGGGAGTTTTGGAGAGCAAGAGGTTCGTACTATTACTGCTGATAGGAATCATTGGATGTGGGTAGGAACCAATAATGGTATTTATGTATTCCATCCGGATTCTTTGTTGAATGATTCGCGGCAGTATTACGTTTATAATTTGGATAATGGGAAAATACGTAGCAATGAAATTCGTAATATTTTTTGTGACAGCAAAGGTCGTATGTGGATTGGAACCACCGGTAAAGGCTTTTCTGTCTGCCAGTCAAGACAAACTTATGATCAGTTGGAATTCCGGCATTATGATGAGGATGACGGGTTGGTAAATAATGTAGTCCAGTCTATAGTGGAGGATAGAGATGGAAAAATCTGGCTGGGTACCGAATATGGAATGTCCCGGTTTGATCCGGATACGGAGGTTTTTGATAGTTTCTTTTTTCAGCGATAATGCCCGGCAATGTCTATTTGGAGAGTAGTGCCTGTGTTATGAAAAACGGACATTTGCTGTTTGGAACGAATCATGGTTTGGTTGTGGTCGGATCCTGAAAAGTCAATGCCACAGCATGTCGTTTCTCCGGTGGTTCTCACT
>ENA-OQAA01001450-OQAA01001450.1-human-gut-metagenome-genome-assembly--contig:-NODE-1450-length-11915-cov-4.071598_pt1 | contig 11915 bp, 18 predicted proteins | sample MGYA00242489_ERZ504515 | MGnify/ENA primary metagenome ERZ504515 (study PRJEB26092, sample SAMD00036237) | human gut metagenome | host: Homo sapiens | study: EMG produced TPA metagenomics assembly of...
GCCAGATATTCTGCATTGGCATTCATTGGAACCGCTCTTTCCTCTTGCTCCGGTAAATTTATTGAATACCAGCCCTTTTCCGAAAAATGCCGCACTCCTTTTTTTCAAAGGCTTCCGCATACATCGGATCATAAGCTGCGCTCACATCAGAAGAAAGCATTCTGGAATTCTGAAGTGCACGACGTACTTTCAATTCTGATTCCCCTTCTGTAAGAGCTACCAGTTCTGCCACAACATTTTCAAAGAAGCGGGAATGCATACCAGTTGCGCCAACACTTCCGATTTCTTCTTTGTCAACCAGGATGCAGCACGAAGTACGCACCGCTTCTTTGACATCCAGCATGGCGAATAATGAGGTAAATGCACACACTCTGTCATCCTGTCCGTAAGCCAGTATCATACTTCTGTCAATTCCACAATCTCTGGCCTTTCCTGCAGGTACGATTTCCAGTTCTGCCGACAGAAAATCTTCCTCTTCCATATCATAGTAATCTGTCAGAATCCGCATGACGTTGGCTTTTACTGCTTCTTTCTCACTCTCATCCAGCCTTTCTTCTTTCTCAAGAGGACGGCTTCCGATCAGAAGGTCGAGTTTCTCTCCATCGATCACTGCACTTGCTTTCTTTTCCATCTGTTTTCCTGCCAGATGGATCAGAAGATCTGTCACTACAAATACCGGATCCTCTTCTTTCTCTCCGATACTTACTTCCTGTACTGTTCCATCAGTCTTAACAATCACTCCATGCAGAGCAAGAGGCAATGTCACCCACTGATATTTCTTAATGCCGCCATAGTAATGCGTATCCAGATAGGCAAGTTCTTCGTTTTCATATAAAGGATTTTGTTTCACGTCAATTCTTGGTGAATCAATATGTGCTCCCAGTATGTTCATACCATTCTCCAATGGTTCTTTTCCGATCCGGAACATGGCAATACTTTTTCCCATGCATACTGCATAGACTTTATCTCCGGTCTTTAAACTTCCTTTGATGTCATTCAGGTTACGGTACCCTTGCTTTTCAAGCTCTTTCACAGTCAGACGGATACATTCTCTCTCCGTCTTTCCTTCATCCAGGCATATTTTATATCTGTCATTGATCTGATCCAGTTCTTTTAACTGTTCCTGTGTGTATGTCTTCCATGCATTTCTTCTTTCCATTATCAGTCTCTCCTTTCTAGTTTACGCTGTGTTTAGTATAACACAAAAAAGAAAATGGTACGCACCACTTTTCATAAATGCTACGTACCATTTTTTCTCATCTTTTATTTATTTTTATCCGGTTATTTATTCAATCCCATCTCTTCTCTTACTTCAATAAAGCATTTTACGATGAAATCAATGTCTTCTTTTGTATGGCTTGCACATACCTGTGTACGGATTCTTGCTTTTCCCTTCGGCACCACCGGATAAGAGAATGCTACAACATATACACCTTTTTCCATCATGCGTTTTGCGAATTCTGCTGCTGTCTTCTCATCATAAAGCATAACAGGTACACAAGGATGTGTTCCCGGAATAATATCAAATCCGTTATCTACCAGCTGTTTTCTGTAGTATGCAGTTACCTCTTCCAGGTGATCACGGAGTTCTGTACTCTCCTCCAGCATATCAAACAGTTCCAGGCTGCTCCTGCAATTGCCGGTGCCAGAGAATTAGAGAACAGGTACGGACGGCTTCTCTGTCTTAACAGATCAATGATCTCTTTCCGTCCGGATGTATATCCGCCAGATGCTCCTCCAAGTGCTTTTCCCAATGTTCCGGTAATGATATCCACACGGCCTTCCACACCACAATACTCTGCTGTTCCGCGTCCGGTCTTTCCTACAAATCCGACTGCATGGCTGTCATCAACCATAACCAGTGCGTTATATTTATCAGCCAGATCACATACACCTTTTAAATTACAGATGATTCCATCCATAGAAAATACGCCATCTGTAGCGATCAGCTTGATTCTTGCTCCGGCTTCATCTGCCTCTTTTAATTTTGCTTCCAGATCTTCCATATCGTTATTCTTATAGCGGAAACGTTTTGCTTTACACAGACGTACTCCGTCAATGATAGAAGCATGATTCAGTTCATCACTGATGACTGCATCTTCTGCTGTCAGAATCGTCTCGAATAATCCTCCGTTTGCATCAAAGCATGAAGAATAAAGGATCGTATCGTCTGTTCCCAGGAATCCGGAGATCTTTTTCTCCAGTTTCTTATGAATATCCTGTGTTCCGCAGATAAAACGTACAGATGCAACTCCGTATCCTTTTTCATCATATGTTCTCTTAGCCGCCTCGATCAGTCTCGGGTTATCTCCCAGTCCAAGGTAGTTATTCGCACACATGCAAAGAAGTTCTCTTCCGTCTTCCATCTTCACTCTTGCTCCCTGCGGGGATACAAAAGGTGCCTCTCCTTTGAAAAGCCCAGCTTCTTTGATTCCTTCTACTTCTTTTGTATAAATGCTTAAAATATCGTCTTTACGTGCCATTTTCTCAACCTCTCCATTTTATTCTGTCTTCGTTTTTTCTGTCTTTTTCTTCCTTTTTCCCACTTTATTCCGTGCACTCTTCCTAGTCATTTACATGTGCCCAGTCCAGAATGACTTTTCCTGAATTACCGGAGATCATAGCGTCAAATCCTTTCTGGAAATCTTTGATGTCAAAATGATGTGTGATGATATCTGAGATATCAAGTCCTGCCTGCAACATTGTAGACATCTTGTACCATGTATCCCATACTTTACGTCCATAGATTCCTTTCAGATGTAATCCGTTGAAGATTACTGTCTCAAGATCTACTTTGGCATCTGTTCTCTGTAATCCTAACAGTGCAATGTGTCCGCCGTGTTTCATATTGTGGATCATATCATCAATGCCACCTGTGATCCGGACATCTCAAGACCGACATCAAATCCTTCTGTCATTCCGATCTCTTTCATAACATCTCTCAGATTCTCTTCTTTTAAGTTAACTGTTCTTGTTGCTCCCAGCTTCTTCGCAAGTTCCAGTCTGTATGGATTCATATCTGTTACCACAACATGTCTGGCACCCGAGAACTTCACGATTGCTGCTGCCATACATCCGATCGGACCTGCTCCGGCGATCAACACATCCTCTCCCAGTGCCTCAAAAGAAAGTGCTGTATGTGTTGCATTTCCGAATGGATCAAAGATTGCATACATCTCTTCCGGAATGTTCGGATTACATGGCCATACGTTACTTGACGGAATCACAAGATATTCCGCAAATGCTCCGTTACGGTTCACGCCGACACCTTTTGCATCCTTACAGTTCTCTTTGTGTCCTTCCAGGCAGTTACGGCATTTTCCACATGTAATATGTCCTTCACCGGATACCAGATCACCGATCTTGAATCCCCGTACACCTTCCCCTATTTCTACGATCTCTCCAACATACTCATGACCAGCTGTAAGGCCGACCGGATCGTATGCTGTGCCCAGTCATTCCACTGGTAGATATGTACATCTGTTCCACAGATCGCTGTCTTGTGGATCTTGATCTTCACATCATTCGGTCCCACTTCTGGAATCGGAACGCGCTTCATCCACAGCCCTTCCTCCGGTTTTTCCTTTACCAGTGCCCACATCAGACCATCATTATTTAATTGCATATTATATAACCTCCCAAAAACGCCATCTCCCCAGATGGCAATCTCTTTACTAACAGTGATTATTATAACACTCTTACTGCATATGCACAACCTCTAAACGATATTTTTTTTGTTTAATATGACAATTTTTTCACATACTTTTTTTCTTTTTCTTGTCATTTTGCACCAAAAATAATATTTACTTTCCTGCTCTTTTCCTGTATAATCATACTCATACTTGCGAAAAGCAAAAAAACAAAAGAGAGGGGTGCGGGATTCAAAAAAATCCTGCCAAAAAAACAATGAAAGATTTAATCAAAAAATGGAACAGCATCAGCCTGATCAAACGGATCATCTGTGGATTGATCATTGGTCTGGTTCTTGGTCTGGTTGTTCCTCAGGCATCCGTAATCTCGATTCTTGGAACCATGTTCGTCGGAGCACTGAAAGGAATTGCTCCGCTTCTGGTATTCTTCCTGGTTATGAGTGCACTCTGTCACATGAAGTCTGGTCAGAAGACCAATTTAAAATTTATCATCATTTTGTACATGGTTGGTAACCTTGTATCTGCCTTTGTAGCCGTTATTGCCTGCCGGTTATTCCCGGTAACACTGACCTTTACAGACTCTGTTTCTGCTACCGATATCACTCCGCCGAGCGGAATTGCAGAAGTGCTCACCAACCTTTTGAACAATCTCGTTAAGAATCCGGTTGATTCCATTGTCAATGCTAATTATATCGGTATTCTTTTCTGGGCAGTTATTTTTGGAATTGCATTAAAACACGCGAACAAGGGAACAAAAGATGCACTGGAGAACATTTCCGATGCAACGGCGACCGCAGTGCAGTGGATCATCAACTGTGCTCCGTTCGGTATCATGGGTCTGATCTTCTCTACGATCTCAGAACAGGGACTGGATGCATTACTTTCTTATGGAAAATTAATCCTCGTCCTGGTTGGAAGTATGGCTGTTGTTATCTTCATTATCAACCCGGTCATTGTATTTATTTTCACAAAACAGAATCCATTTCCACTGGTATTTACCTGTCTGAAAGAAAGCTTTATTACAGCATTCTTCACCAGAAGTTCTGCTGCCAATATTCCGGTTAATATGGAACTTTGTAAAAAACTCGGTCTGGACGAGGATACCTACTCTATCTCCATTCCGCTCGGAGCTACGATCAACATGGCAGGGGCTGCGATCACAATCTCTGTTATGGCATTGTCTACCGCTCATACACTGGATATCCATGTAGATTTCCTTACATCGATCATCCTCTGTGTCCTTGCAGCTTTAAGTGCCGCAGGTGCTTCTGGAGTTGCCGGTGGATCTTTACTTCTGATCCCTATGGCCTGCAGTCTCTTCGGTGTACCGAATGACGTTGCCATGCAGGCAGTCGGTGTCGGATTCATCATCGGAGTTATCCAGGATTCCTGTGAGACAGGACTGAACTCTTCATCCGACGTACTTTATACAGCCATTGCTGATATCCGTGAAAAGAGACTTCGCGGTCAGAAATAGTACATAGAAGCTGCCACTGGCAGCTTCTATTCCATTCCATATTAAAAAATACCGGGAGTGGAAGAATCTTTCTATTGATTCTTCCACTCCCGTATTTATTCTTATTTTTTCACTCAAACCATTGGTTTTTGTTATCCTTTAATTGATATATCCTGCCTTTTTAAGCTCCTCTTCTGCCTTTACAAGATTCGCATCAGACACACGGATAATCGGTCCTGTACAGCCCATTCCGCTCTCTGCATAGATGTTCTGCTTCCACAGTACTTTCACCGCATCTTCCAGATCCATAACTTCTATTCCCGCAATCTGGGATGTCACGATCTCTTTTGGCGGAGCCTTTACTTCTATGGCTTCCGATGCCGGTTTCGACATCTGTTTTCTTGCCGCCAGGATATCTTTTAAACCGGCTTTGTCTGCTGCTACAAATTCTTTCTTTGCGATCTCAAATACTTTGCTTTTTACCAGCTCCGCCGCATAACGGATTGCGCCTGCGATCACCGGTGCTCCTGACGCCCTGGATACAATCATAACCAGCTGTTCATAACCTTCCCCGATACCAGGGCCATAACCATATCCGGATGCTTCAAAGCTGCCTCCTGTTGTGTAAGAAGATAACATCTTCACCATGATATTTCCGGTCAGCGAATCACATACCATAATGTCCGGTGTTCCCTGCAGTACATCATTTCCACGCATTACACAACCCCCGTCAGCTCTTGCTGATTCAGCAAACGTAATGTCGTATCCGTTTTTCTCAAGTTCTTTTAATGCCATCTCCGTCTGGCGTGCACCATCCACATTCAGGATTCCCACTGTCGGATGCTCCTTACCACACGCCTTTGCAGCTATGATTCCATAGATTGTATTTTTGATCATTCCTTCTATACGGTCTGAACTGGAAGTTCCGGTTGTATTGGCAATGAACATCTCTCTTCCTTCGCCGGAGTCACAACACGTCCAACCGTCGATACACCAATCGGGAATGGGAAATGCATCGTTACTGCACCGTCTACTTCATGCGATGCAAGTAATTCTTCCATCTTCTTATGACCTTCTTCATCATCTGCTACCTTCACGGTAGTAACGCCATCTGCTTCCAGTGTTCCGATATAATATACGTCAATTCCATCTTTTGCTGCCATCTTTGCGGCTTCCATGGCATTCTCTTCTCCATGTTCGCTACCCATTCCGGTCAGTGCAATCCTCGGTTTCTTTCCAAAGCTTCCGGTCTCCAGACCTTCTGCCATCTGCAGAAATGTGTCTGCAATGATTTTTTCAATCTTATCTGCCATTCTGCACACCCCCTATTCAGCCATCAGGGTTGCTGCAAATTCTTTCATCGCCTTTGCGATCAGTCCCTTTACTTCTTCCTCAGATACACCGGCAGCTTCTTCCTGTACAGCTGCTGTATTGCCATGAATAACGAATGATACCCCATCGAAAAGGTTCGTCATACGTCCAAGGAACAGGCTTCCTTTTCCGATGATCATTGCATTCTTAATCTTTCCATCCAGAATGTCTTCTCTTGCAAATCCTACATATGGGACACCGGAAGGAATGTGACCCTGTGTCGGTGCCCATCCGGTCAGGCCATGTTCTTTTGTAAAGTTTGCAAGTTCTTTTCTGTCCAGCTCGCCTCTCTTAACAGCCAGTGCGCCGATCATCTTATAATTGGCAAGCGGTACATCTCCTGCTCCTGCCGGTTTTGTGATATCCGGATTCTGCATCTCCGGTGAGAATTTATCGATATCCGTAATTTTCATTCCTGCACGGTCAAGCGGGTCTGCTACCAGACTTCCGATTACGTTCTGTGGTGCAGAACCGGTTCCAACACTGTGGCGTCCAAGCATTCCGAGATCGATCTCCGGATTTGCTCCGTCATTCTCAGATACAACAACTGCAAATCCTCCCAGGCAGTCTTCCAGGATCGGAAGGCCTTTCTTTACATGATCTTTTCCGTTCATACCAAGTTTTGCAGTACAGCCTCCTGCTGTAACGACAACCGTCTTATACGCGCCTGCTTTTACCAGTGCGGCTGCCTCGATCAGTGCATGTGTCGGTGCTGCACAGAATCCTCTGGCATCTGATCCGGTTGCATTGACAAGACCTGCCACCTCTGCTGCCGCCTTCGCAAAGTTACCACCGCCTCTCTGGTTCATATCTCCACAAGCTTCTTCCGCACAGTCAATTACATATTCAACATCTGATTTCTCAATTCCTGCATTCTTCACAGCATAGAGAAGGGCAAGTACACTGGAAGCCTTGCTCATAAGATTTTCATGCATAACATGAGAAGACAGGTTCACATCAATGTCATGTGCCGGTTTTACACAGCCCACTAACTGATGCTCAAAATATAATGGTTCCGCATGATCTTCGCTGATCAGCGTTTCGATCTCAGAAAGTTCCACCCCTTCATGGATTTTTTCAACTATGTCATCAGAGATTACCGGATCTTTGGCAAATGCTTCTTTATATTTTTCAACAAATGCTTTGTCCAGTCTCACTACTTCGAACATATCACATGCCTGTACCAGAAGTAAGAATTCTTCTTCCGGCATGATCTCTCCATATTTTCCGTAACGTTCTGCCCCTTCTTTTTTCTTGTCATAATACGGGAATTCTATTTCGGCAAGTTCATCCGGATGCGCATTACCGATATAAGTCTGATTCGGCCAGTAAGACACTGCCTCTTCATAAGAACGGAGATGCTCCGGTACTGCTTTTAAATATTCCGAATCCGGATTCACAACTCTTTCTGTTGTCTGTGTTGTTCCGTTGTATAAAACCATATCTGGTGTATGTACTAATACATAACTTGCCCCTTTAATTACACTGTTCATTGGTTATCCACCTTTCCATTTACCTCAAAATAAATACCCTGAAATTTAGAAAAAGGACAGTCCCTGTAGGAACACAACGGACCTGTCCTTTTCATTCGTATGAGAAACTTCGGACTATAACTGATCTCTGATAGCCTGCATCTCAGAAATGATATCATCAACATCTAATACCATTTCCATCATGCTTACCTGCTCATCATAAACCGCTTCGTCAAACTCTTCTTTCATCTCTGGTTCGCATACGTGATATACCGTGAGTCCAAGCTGGACCCCTGTCAATGGACCTGCGAAAGTAGGATCGCCTAAAGTTACAGTCTCAGCTGCAAGACCTGCAGCCTCTCCTTCTGCTGCACCAAGAACTACTACCAAGTTCTCTGCACCATATTCTTCAGCGAATTCTTTTACTCTCTTCTGGTTTTCCAGATCCATTGCGCCTGCGCTCGTTCAGACGAAACATTCCGTAGATGAGAATACGATCTCAGCACCTGCAGTTTTTACACATTCTGCGATAGCCGGTCCCGGAATTCCATCACGGTCTCCGATAATTATTGCTTTTTTCCCTTCTAAAATAGCCATAATTACTATCTCCTTTCTTTTTATTTAAACCTTATCAAGGTCATTCATCTATGATTTAGAAATTACCTCTCGGGAATCAGATATATTTCTTAATCATTGCTTCAATTGCTTCAGCTGTACAGTCATCTTTTACCAGCTCTTCTACTTTTTCCCCGTCTTTATAGATTGCCATCACAGGAAGTCCAAGAACTTTCTGGGCAATTGCAAGAGGCGTGCTTTTGTTGTATTTAACGATGTGAATTTGAGCTTGTTCCCATAAGTATCTGCAAATTCATGTACCTTCGGCATCAGTGCCTGACAAGGAACACATCCATCTCCATAAAAGTCAACAAATACATAACCTTCTGCTTTTAATACTTCTTCTTCAAACGTAGTCTTATCTACATCTATCATGTCATTTCTCCTCCTTTTTTATTATAATGACCCGGTTAAATTCCGGAGTTTCTCCTAAAAATAATCTGACATGCTGCGTTCGACCTGAACAGCTGCGATCGCACCATCTGCTGCCGCTGTTACCACCTGACGCAGGCTCTTTACACGTACATCTCCGGCTGCATATACCCCCGGAATATTGGTATGCATATCAGCATCCGTCTTAATGTACCCTCTTTCATCCATATCAATGATTCCTTCAAAGATCTTCGTATTCGGAACCGTTCCGATAAATCCGAACAACCCGAACATTCCGTCTTCCGGATCTGCTTCGACCTTTGTTACTTCTCCGGTCTTAACATTCTTCACATACATTGCCTGAAGGATGTCGTCACCTTCCAGTTCTTCTACGACACTGTCCCACATAAAGAAAAGCTTCGGATTCTTAAATGCTTTTTCCTGAATTGATTTTGCAGCCCGCAGTTCATCTCTTCTGTGAATAATCGTAACTTTTCTTGCGAATTTTGTCAGATACATAGCCTCTTCTACCGCGGAATCCCCACCGCCGACTACGTATACTTCAAAATCTTCAAAGAAGTTCGCATCACATGTTGCACAATAAGAAACACCTTTTCCCCTGAACTGTCCTTCTCCTTTGCATCCGATCGGTCTTGCATGTGCGCCCGTTGCAATGATCACATTTTTTCCGCGATATTCATTCTTTTCGCTCTTAAGAACCTTGACCTCTCCTTCAAGTTCTACTTCTTTGATCATATCGGATACCCTTTTTGCCCCGAATTTTTCTGCCTGCTCTGTCATTCTTGCAATCAGGGATGGTCCGGATTCCCCTTCTACAATCTGACCCGGATAATTTTCAATCTCTCAGTAATTGCGATCTGACCTCCATCCTGACCTTTTTCGATGATCAGAACATTGAGCCGGCTTCTTCCTGCATACAGCCCCGCCGCCAGACCGGCAGGACCTGCACCCAGAATGATAACGTCATAAATCTCACTCATTTTACGTTATATCTCCTTCTATATTCACATGTACTATTCAAAAACTTTCTGTCCGTCAACTTCCGTAGTCAAAGCTTCCAGAGCTTTTTCTACGATTCCACGGCGTAATTTCTTTTCTTCTTCCTGATCCAGTGCCGGATTACCGAGTGGATGTGGAATAGCGATCGCCGGTACGATTCTATTTGCACCAACTGTCATAGAAATCGGAGTAACTGTACAGATATGTACAACAGGAATTCCTGCTCTTTCGATTTCTTTTACCATCGTTGCACCGCAACGAGTACAGGTACCTCAGGTGGAGGTCAGGATAACGGCATCTACTCCGTCAGCCTTTAATTTCTGCGAATACTCTGCTGCAAATGCTTTTGCGGATGCTACAGATGTTCCATTTCCTACAGTTGTATAGAACAGATGATGAAGCGATCCGATCACACCTTCTTTTTCCATATCGCGAAGAACATCTACCGGAAGTACACGGTCCGGATCTTCATTCGCATATACCGGATCATATCCGCCATGTGCAGTCTCATATGTCTCTTCTGTAAGATCTGTAACTCCTGTAATATCATACTCTCCATAGTGAGAAGCACTTGAACTTCTATGTGGTCCGGGTTTCCCTTTGGAACGATACCACCGGAAGTAACCAGGGCAATCTTCGCATGTGCAAGATCCTTCACTGCCGGATTTGGTTCTACTCTGTCAAAATTCGGCATCGGATATTCTGTTACATATGGCTTGTCATTCAATTTCTTGATCAGCATCTTAACGGCACGTTTGGATCCTCTTTCTTTTTCGAAGAAGTTTACACGTACACCATTTGGGATATATCCTTCTTCTGCAGATGAACCGATTTTTTCTCCTTTTGCCAGTTTCACTGCCAACGGAGCAAGTTTCTTCACTGCATCCCTCATACCTGCCGCACTGTTCTTTGTTGAGATCATGTAGACATCATTCTTGAACATATCTGCTCCAGGGTTTTCTACATACATACCTGTAACTGCAGGAATTCCAAGTTCCTCCTGAACAGCTGCCGCAATTGTACCGCAAGCCACACCATAACGTCCTGCATTGAATGCCGGTCCTGCAATAAATACATCCGGTGCCTGCTCTTTTACCATTGCAAGAATATCTGCTTTTGCTTTTTCAAGGTTCTCATTGAAGTAAGAATCTCCGCAAATAACTGTTGCAATAATCTCTGCTTCATCTTTAAAATTCTGTGTCAGTGCCAAACCAGGTCCTACAACTTCCCCAACACGAATTTCTGCAGGATAGTCTGCTTTTTCCTCTCCACCAATCTGTGCAAAAGAACTGGTTGATATAATGAACTACTTTTATCTTAGACATATTCTTATCCTCCCTCTTCTATCTTGCACTCAGCTTATTGAAACCTGTCTCATTTGTTGCACCTGTGATGACCTGAAGTTCTACTTCAAGAGATCCATCTTCGCGAAGTGTATCTTCACTTGCTCCGGCGATCTTTGTCACATAATCTAAAGTTCCAATTACTTTATCAAGTTTTGGCAGGATAACAACTTCATTTGCATTACCACCTGTTACAACCGCATCTGCTGCCACATCTGCGTCCGCAAGAGACTGTGATTTTCCATCACGTCCGGCATACTCATCTGTAATAATTACAGTCTTGATGCCTTCTGCTTCGATCTTCTTACAGTTCATAATAAGGTCTGTATCCGGATTACCAAATCCTTCCTGTGATACGATAACGCCATCCAGATCTAACATCTTACACAGTTTTGCTGTCCAGTCAGAAGATCTTTCTTTATCTGCAAGGTATACATTTTCATTTGTAATGATCTGACATACAAAGTTCAGTGTCTTTCCATGTTCTTCAAACAGATCATGAACAACCGGATTATTCTCATGTACATATGTAGGATTCTTATCACATGCAGATACACAGTTACCGGAGACGATTGCTCCTCCATGATCTCTGTAGGACTTAAGATTGTAGGAAGTG
>ENA-OQAA01001451-OQAA01001451.1-human-gut-metagenome-genome-assembly--contig:-NODE-1451-length-11894-cov-1.599473_pt1 | contig 11894 bp, 20 predicted proteins | sample MGYA00242489_ERZ504515 | MGnify/ENA primary metagenome ERZ504515 (study PRJEB26092, sample SAMD00036237) | human gut metagenome | host: Homo sapiens | study: EMG produced TPA metagenomics assembly of...
GACCCGTCCGCGGACGGAAAGTGTTCATGGGAGATACCGGCTCATTGACTATCGGTCTGTTGCTGGCTGTAATGGCCATTCATCTCAGTATGTCCGATCCCGTCAAGGAAGAACTCTTTCCCGGTGCTATCGTGACGGCTTTCTCTTTCCTGCTGGTGCCAATGCTGGACGTGTTCGGGTAGTGCTTCACCGCCTGCGCAACCATCAACCTCCGTTTCTCCCCGACAAAAATCATATCCACCATAAATTCATCGCCTTGGGTATGTCTCAACATCAGGCACTCTGCTTCATCCTGAGTATCGCCTGGCTTTTTATTATTGCCAATACGCTCTTAGCCTCTTACCTGTCCGTCACCGTACTGTTCCTGCTGGACGTAGCGGTATGGACAGCGATGCACTTCTACATCACAGCAAAATTTACAAAAAAACACCCAAAAAATTAATACTTCATACCTTATACTTCATATTTCTATTTTATATTAAAATTAAAACATGAAAAATCATCTTTTATACTTGCTATTTTCGTTGGCGTTGCTCTCATCGTGCAACACATCGAAAGAGATAATCTATTTTCAGGACGTGGAGGTAAACAGCCCCGAAGCGGTAGCCCCACCCCAGGACATCACCGTTCAACCCAAGGATCAGATATCCATCGTAGTGTCGAGCAAGGACCCCGAACTGGCGGCTTTGTTCAACCTGACGCGCGTGCAGCAGAGGGTAGGTTCCACAGGACTGAACAACAGCAACAACAACGGAGAAATTTCCGGATATACGCTTGATGACAAAGGTACCATCGACTTTCCCGTATTGGGAAACCTCACTGTGGCGGGCATGACCCGAAGCCAGATTGCCGCATTGGTAAAACAAAGACTGAAGGAGGAGAACCTGGTGAACGACCCGGTGGTCACCGTGGAGTTTATGAACCTCAGCTTCTCCGTCCTGGGTGAAGTGAAGACTCCCGGAAAATACAGTATCTCAAAAGACTATATAACCTTGCTGGAAGCTATCAGCATGGCCGGTGACCTTACCATCTACGGCAAGCGGGATGCCATCTTCGTGATCCGTGAAGAAAAAGGAGAACGGGTGACGCACTGGTGGATCTCCGCTCCTGCGATCTATTCAAATCTCCCGTTTATTACCTGAAGCAGAACGACGTGGTATATGTGCAGCCCAACAAGGTACGTGCCGGACAATCCACACTGAATGAAAACAGCGTGAAAAGCGTAGGATTATGGATTAGCATCGGATCATTCCTCACCTCCCTGGGTGTATTGCTGTTTAAATAATTACTTATTATTATGGTTGAAAAGAAAACGCCTGTCGGCAAACCCGCCGATGACTTTATACGGATACAGGATCTGTGGGGCATGTTCGTTCCCAAATGGTACTGGTTCGCCATCTCCCTGTTCATTACCCTGACTATAGCGGTGTTGTACCTGCTGAGTACTCCCCCTATTTACACCCGTACCGCTGCCATTCTCGTCAAGGACAACTCGAAAAGCAGCTCTTCTACCAGCGCTATGAACGACTTTTCCGATTTGGGTATCTTCAAGTCCAATACCAACATCAACAACGAGTTGCTGACATTAAAGTCGCCCACACTGATGACAGAGGTAGTCAACCGGCTGGGATTGAACGAAACCTTTGCCATCCGCAAAGGATTAAAGAACGTAGATTTGTACAAAGTATCTCCTGTCACCATTACATTCTGCGACAAAACAGAAGTGCCATTAAGTTTCACCATCAAGTTCTCTTCAAAAGAGGCGTTTGCCATCTCCGAACTTGAAATATCGGGAGAAGACATAGGCGAAACACTCTCCGCCCAAATGGGTGACTCCATACAGACCTCTGCCGGATCATGATCGTATCCCCTACACAAGAGTTTACCGACGCTTTTATAGGCACATCTATCCGGTACGTCCGGGGAAGCGTGCGCGCTGCCGTCGATACCTATTCAAATGCACTGGTCGCTGAACTGGGTAACGAAGATGCCACTATCATCAACCTCAGCATCAATGACACTTCCATCCGGAAAGCGGAAGACATCCTGAATACCCTGATCGAAGTCTATAATGAGAACTGGATTCGGGACAAAAACCAGATTGCCGTCAGCACTTCGCAGTTCATTAGCGACCGCCTGGGCGTGATAGAGAGCGAATTGGGGCATGTCGACGAAAATATCTCCAGCTACAAAAGCGAGCACTTGCTACCCGACGTACAGGCGGCATCCAGTCTCTACATGGCGCAGTCCGCTGAGAACAACAAAGAACTGTCGACGCTGAACAACCAGCTCTCCACCGCCCAATATATCCGCAGAGAACTGAATACAAAACAGTTGGACCAAACGTTGCCCGCCAATTCAGGTATTGTCAGCGCCAATATAGAAACGCAAATCAGTGAATATAACAATCTGGTGCTGGATCGCAACCGACTGATAGCCAACAGTAGCGAAAAAAATCCATTAGTAAAGAACATGGCCAGTTCCCTACAGAGTATGCAGCGAACCATTATCCAGTCGGTCGATAATCTGATCGTTTCACTGAATACCCAAATACGTAGCCTTCGCCGTCAGGAAGAGGCTACTACCAACCGGCTGGCATCCAACCCGAACCAGGCAAAGTATTTGCTGTCGGTGGAACGCCAGCAGAAAGTAAAGGAAGAACTTTATCTCTATCTGCTACAAAAGCGTGAAGAAAACGAACTCTCACAAGCATTTACCGCCTACAACACCCGCCTGATTACCGCTCCGCGCGGCAGTATGTTTCCTACCGCTCCCCGCAAGATGAATATCCTGTTGGTGGCATTTGCCGTAGGATTACTGGTTCCGGCAGTAGGTATCTTCATGAAGGAGAACATGAATACCAAAGTGCGAGGTCGGAAGGACCTGGAAAATCTGAGCATCCCATTCATAGGCGAGATTCCCCAATACTCCGGCACAAAAGAAAAAATGGTGGGAATTCAAGCACCGGAAGCGGCAGGACATGAAAACCATAGTGGTGAATGAGGGTAACCGCAACATCATCAACGAGGCATTCCGTGTGTTACGTTCCAATATGGATTTCATGGCAAGCAAGGACAACAACCAACATGTTTTCGTATTGACCTCATTCAATCCCGGCAGTGGAAAAAGTTTCCTGGCCATAAACATTGCCATAAGCTTCGCCATCAAAAAGAAAAAAATCCTGGTCATTGACGGAGACCTCCGGCACAGAACCGTCTCTTCTTATGTCGATTCTCCGAACAAGGGATTAAGCGACTACCTGAACAATCAGATTGAAGACTGGAAGGAAATCATAGTGTCCTACAAGGGATACACGAACCTGCACATCCTGCCCATCGGAACAGTACCTCCCAATCCAACGGAACTACTGGAAGACAGCAAGTTGTCTATGCTGATAGAGGCATTAAGACCGGAATATGATTATATCTTCATAGACTGTCCTCCTGTTGACATCGTAGCCGACGCACAAATTATTGAAAAATGGGCGGACCGCACCATTTTCGTAGTCCGCTCCGGCTTGCTGGACCGGTCCATGCTTTCCGAACTGGAAAATATGTATACCGGAAAACGATTTAAAAACCTCTCCATGATACTGAACGGAACGGAAAGTACCGGAGGACGTTACGGCTATCGCTACGGATACCATTACGGTTATGCTTCCTATTATGGCAGTAAAGATAAATAAAACTCATGTGGCCATTTTCTAAATCCCAGCCCGTCGCGGCAAGCGGCATCCTTTGCGAAATGACCGACTACCACTCCCACATATTGCCCGGGGTAGACGATGGCGTGAAGACAATGAACGAGTCACTTCAGATTCTTGCGGAGATGAAACACCAAGGAGTCCGCAAAGTGTGGTTTACTCCCCATATCATGGAGGATATACCAATACCAACGCCGGGCTGAGAGAACGATTTCAAGAATTGAAAGAGAAATTCCGGAAGCCGGAAGATGCCTAATTGCGGTACGGTGGAACTGAATCTGGCCGCTGAATACATGATGGACAACCTCTTCGCGGAGCGTCTGGAGGCCGACGATCTGCTTCCGATCTACGAAGGCGGTTACCGGTATCTGCTGGTTGAAACCACCGGTTTCACTCCGCCCATGAACCTGCTGCCCGTCCTGAAACGCATTCAGACGAAGGGCTACCGGCCTTTACTGGCACACCCCGAACGCTATCTATATATGGGCACGTCCTACTACTGTATGTTGAAGCAAGAACAGGTTGCTTTCCAGTTGAACCTTCCGTCACTGACGGGAGCATACGGCACGTATATACAAAAAAAGGCCGTATCCCTACTGAAAGCAGGGATGTACGACCTGACAGGAACCGATACGCATTCTTCGAAGCATTTCAAAGAATGGCTCGGAACACGGATTGGCAGTCGAGACAGGGACATGCTTTGGGCACACTTCCCGGCATGTCGCGATGGCCTCTGAGTTGCGCCTTCGGGAAGAGTTTCAGCAACTTTGTCAGAAGTTGTTCCAAGTTTTCGAACTGCTCCGGGGTAAGCGTGTCAGCGGGATGTCCTTCCGAGTCCAGACCGCCTTCATAGCATACACCGATGGAGCACCGATTGAAAGGACGGCAGTGGCACCCACTTCGAGCAGTCGGCGATGCTGACTGACAGTGCCGTCGCGACGGACGTAAAGTGATAACCGATAGTACGGAAGCCACGGGCACGATGGTCGCGCAAGAGTTGTTCTACGGTGTAGTCGCTGTTACAGCGTGTGGCGGAACAGTGCAGAATGATATAGCGTACGGAGTCGGTGGAGTCCATCATCAATCCGCTTTCCACCCGGACGAGGAGTTCACGCTCATTAAGCACTTCCTCCTCGCCCACAATCATGGGAAATGTTTCCTGTATCATGGCAACAGATATTCGATGGCGGTTGAACAACTGGTTATTCCCAGTGCCGTAAGAGCCGCAATGGCTGCCTGGATAATGGCATTGAGCAGGGACACCCAGGTGATTTTATTCTTTTTTGCAGAGTCGGTCATGAGATTTATTATTTATAATTTATGATCTATAATCTATAAGCTGCGCAATGTGCGCTTGCGAAACCTCATACGCTTCGCCCACGCACCGCGCAGCCTTTAATTGTTAATTTAATTAATTAATTTATTTTTGAAATTAATTTCTAATCCCCAAAGGATTTTCGTCCAGTCCGCCCTTCCGCCGGGATTTGTCGGTTCCCGGCCTTTCATCATCCCACATTGCCCGGGTCGGACGAAGTCACCTTGTTTGATGACTTTTCCGTCCTTGTCGTAACAAGTGATGTTGATGGAGGTATCCTTCAGTTCCTGCTTGATGGTGGTACTGGGAGTGAAAATGACCTTGCGGGTGGTGATGAGTCCCGTACTACATCTTCCACTTTGGAGACAGCCGCGGCTTGCAGGCCGAAGCGCATGGTACCCACTCCGGGCAGGGCAACGGAATGTCCCTCGGTGGTCCATGCCTTGACAACCTCACCAATGGCTTCCCAAGCGGCCTGAAGGCTTCCCTTCGGGATTCCCGAGCGGATGGAGGCTTCGGATATGACTTTTTCCTGCTTCAGCGTGCTGTAGATTTCTGCCTGCATGATGAAACGATATTCCCCTTTCGAGACCTACCGACAGTTTGGTCTGACGGGCTTTTACTTTGATTCCCATAAGTTTAATAATTTAGTTAATCAGTTGGCGAAATTTATTTTATTCCGTTCTGTAGGGTTATGAGTTAAATGATAAATAATCTTTTAGACGCGGATGACACGGATGACGCGGATCTTTTTTTATCCACTTTTATAGCGCAGCCTTTTAAATCCGCGTTATCGTGTCATCGCGTCTAAAAAATAATATACCGAATGGCACTAATCACTTATCACTAAACACTTTTGTTCTTTTCTACATCAGAAAGAATAAATCCCGTCAACTGATTCGGTTAATAATCTGTGGCAAAGATAGGACGGACCGGAAACCGGCTTATGGGTTTCGATGGGTTCCGATGGGTTTCGCCTTACGGGTCGCCCAAATGGCGGACAATCAGCGACACTTGCCGGGATGTGAGCAACTTCTGCGAACGATGATAACCGACGGTTTCCAGTTCCATCATCAGCGGAGGACAATCATAAATCCAGCGCATCAGGCGGTTGGTGGCCACAGCGGATGTTGAATCCGGAAAGTAAAGTAGAGCCAGTTCGCTCTTCTTCATGGAGATGGGATGGAAGGACATGGTGGGAGAAATTAAAAATTAAAGAATTAAAGGCGTTCCGGATATGGGAGTTTTCTTCCTAACTGGGAAAATATTTTTTTCCTAACTGGAGAAATATTTTTTCCCAGTTGGAGAAAAAAAAGCGGAATCTTGCAAACTTGCATTTCTTGCAGCCCCCTCACACCCACACACGTACATACACGTGCGTGAAGCGAATGGGATCCTTTTTCCGAACGACGTTTCATTTGAACCTGTATTCTCCGCGCCCGCTTTTCACCAGCTGCCCTTTGTTCAGCATTCGCTTCAACAGCGAGTCGAGCGTGTTGGCAGGTATTCCATACTGTTCACCCGCTTGAAGGGCCTGGCTACGGGTGAAGTTGAGAGGCAACAAATCCAGGAATGCCTCCTGCGACGTTTTCTGCTGCATGGAGTCGCCCGCCGGAAGGAACGACAGGATATGACACGAATGCAGGTACAGAGGTTCCGTGAGTGACAGTACGGCATGAAAATCATCGCTGTTGACGGTGAGATCGAACTGAGGTACTACGCCATCCTGCACGTTCTCATGCGGAATGTGGGGTGAAGGCAACAAGCCCGGGCATGATTTCAGCGCTTTTACAAGGTCGTCCGCCGGCTTTTCCGCAGCAGTACGGCCGATACCGTCCGTTGCCATTAACAAGGCTTCGAGCGAGCGCATCAATGCCACGATGCCAATGATACGGCAGATGTTGATGGCGATACGTGCCACCGCACTTTTCATAGGATCGCCATGAGCCGCACCCGCACGACCGAATATGCGTGAAAAGTGAACGTTGAATTCCTCTTTCTGCTCTTCGGTCAGTTTCAGGTTGATGCCGCTTACGACAGCCGCCAAGGCATCGAGCAGGCATTTCCAACGTTCTCCCCAAAGGGTGAACATACGGTCGTAGTCGATACCGGATTCGCAGAACTGGTCCACCCATTCACGAATGGGAGGCATGCAGTAAAACAACTGGCGCGAGAATAAGCCGTTCTCCGCCGAGGGAATGAGCGGCTTCACTTGGGCAGGCGTACCGCTAAGCAATACGCTAAGATAGGATATTTTACACTCCCGGTATTCGTGGTTGGTGCGGCGGTTGTAAGCCAGGCGTCGTGGTCGAAACTCTTTCTCAGGGTATCGCTCCAGTGTCCGTAGTCGGTACCGATGGCAGTGCTCACGGTGTCCGCTTCGGTTTCGCATATCAGTCCGGTACCGTTGGCATCCATCAGGTTCTCCAGCATGCCGCTCCGGAGTTATCACCCGCAATAAGGAACATCTTCATGCAAGGCTGTTCGGGTTCGGGCTTGCTTGCCTTCTCCTTGCCCAGCATGTCCCATTGCGCTTTATCAAGGCGATAGGCTTTCATCTTTTCGCTGTACGATTCCATCAGCGCGTCGTGCAGGGGTTCAGCCAGCCGGCGCACCCAGGTCAGCGCTCCTTTGCCGGAAGCGGGCGGAGCGATGACAAAGGTTTGCAGGCACGGAAATTTGATCTTGCGGCCATAGACAAAGCTCAACAGCCGGTTGAGAGTGGCTCCGAATACAGTCAGTGCTCCCAGCAGCAGGATGTCCCTTTGGGCGGGCGATTCGCCGCAGTCCACCACTTGTTGCAGGAAGAGCGGCCACCGGTATTCCGGGAAACAGGGCAGCGAGACGGAGGTTTCCACATCGTTTTCTCGCACGTACGTGTGGGTGGCTGTGAGGAGGGGCTGCAAGTTTTGCAAGTTTGCAAGTTTCTTGTCGAAACGCACGCCTGCCAGCTGGGCCAGATGAAACACCGTTCCTAAGGAATTACCCCCTCGCCCACTCTGTAAGGCGTGGTTGTAGAGTTTGTCAGCGTCGGCCTGCCGATACTTCGCAGACAGACTGCAAAGCCGGTGAAAAAAAACTGCGTCCTGCCTCGCCGCAACTGTTGGCAATGGCGAAGGCAAGTGGCATATATTCCTGATACGTAGGTGCAAGGTTGGCTCCGGCCTGTTCTGCGGCAATAGTCAACTGTTCGATAATGTCAAGTTCGTTCACAATGATAGGATTTGTAATTTGTAATTCGTAATTCGCCCTAAATTTTGCACTTCGCTTCTTCGTCGTATGCCAGGAAGCAGGCTCTCGACATATCGGCATTGGCGGTATCGGCCTTTAGTCCGTGACGCATCCCAGGTAGTCCCAGGCGGTGTGTAGAGCATTGTCGAACGAGTGTTCCAGCGTATCTGTGAGATTCAGCCGGTAGGGCACGAAAAGTTTCACTCCTTTGGCACCGGGACTTACGAAGGCAAGATCGGGTTGTAGCACTTCGTCAGTAAAGAGTCGATCGCGCCACATTGCGGCTTCTTCGACAGAGGCAAGGTGGTCGATGTCTATCACAAAGTCTCCGGACGGCACCATGATACACTGCTCCCGACAGTACGAAAAAATTCCGGCAGGCGTGACGTAGGGCAGCAAAGTCTGCTTTTTTCCACGGAATGCTTTATCGTTTTCCGTATCGGCCCTTACTCTTTGTGTCAGCTCCTTCAGATGGGAATCGGAGGAGATATAGGCATGAAGCCCCGCTACGCTACACACTCCGGAAGGCACTTTGTTGGTGATGGGAGCGTTGAAAAAAGACATGATAGATTCTTTCATGATATTGATTCTGATTTAATTAAAACTATATTTTATATTTAACTGATTTATATCAACAAAGATACAGGATATAATTCATCCTATACACTGCATTAAAAGCCATTTACTAAGCATTTATAATCATTGAGTGCTTATTGATTTATCATTAAAATAATTAAATAGAATGGAGAGAGAAAATATAAATATGAACGACAAACCGGAAATAGAGATAAAGATATTCGGCGGTACGAACATGATAGCCCCGGCAGGCGCTACCGCCGTTCAGAATTTTTACGGCGATCAGTTTGCCGAGGTCGCCATCCGTCCCGAAGAAACCGAGGGCATTGAAAGTCTGAACGATGCCGAGTGCCTTCTCTTCACCTACGTGCCCGACGTGAAAAAAGTGCATGAGTACACCCGACTTCTGGGCGAATGCGCCACCGCCCACGATCTGGCGGGTGTAGTGAGCATCATGCTCAGCGAACCCCGCGTGGGCAAGGACACGGTGGTGAAAGGCACCTTCATCGAGGTTCTTCTTCCTTTCGCTTCCCGACTGACATCGGGGGCAAAGGTGGACAATGTGAGACAACAGATTAATAATATGCTGATGAGGCAAGGGAGAGGAGGAAAATAAAGGAGGCAGTTTAGAGAATGTAACCTTTTAGTATTTAAAACTATTATAAGAAACAATGCTTATACAAAAAACAAATGTAGAGGGTTTGGTCATCATTGAGCCACGCCTTTTCAAAGACGAACGCGGCTACTTTTTCGAGTCTTTTTCCCAACGGGAATTTGAAGAGAAGGTGCACAAGGTGAATTTCGTGCAGGACAATGAGAGTATGTCATCATACGGAGTACTTCGAGGGCTTCATTTTCAGAAGCCGCCTTTGCGCAAAGTAAACTGGTGCGTGTCGTCAAAGGCCGCGTGCTTGATGTGGCGGTAGATATTCGCAAAGGATCGCCCACATACGGTGAGCATGTGGCTGTAGAATTGTCAGAGGATAATCATTTGCAATTCTTCATTCCCAAAGGTTTTGCCCATGGTTTGCCGTACTGAGTGAGGTAGCTGTATTTCAATACAAATGTGACAACTATTATGCTCCACAAGCCGATGGTGGAATCAGCATCTTGGATGAAGGCATAGGAATAGACTGGAAAATACCGGCTGATAAAGCGATACTGAGTGAGAAAGATACGAAGCATCCGTTGCTGAGGGATTTTGAGAGTCCGTTTAAGTATGGAATGGGGCTTTATGAATGATGAAGACACTTGTTACAGGCTCCAATGAATAATTGAAAAACCAATGGGGCAAAAAAGAGACTTAACATTAGACCTTGCAAAAGCTATTTGCATTATCTTGATGGTGATAGGACATAGCGGATGTCCCGACTATTTGCATCGTTTTATCTATATGTTCCATATGCCTTGCTTTTTCTTTATAAGTGGTTATCTATTGAATGATAAATATCTGACTAATTTAAAAACGGGATTATGGAGGAAGATAAAAGGTTCTTATTATCCTTTTGTCAAATGGTCAGTAATATTTTTATTATTGCATAATGTATTCGCATACTTACATATCTACGATACAAGTTATTCTTTGAAAGAAATTTCCATCAAAGCTGTGCGTATACTCACAATGACTGGTAGTGAACAATTATTGGGTGGATTTTGGTTTTTGATTTCACTTTGCTGGGCTTCTATCGCTACAACAGTACTCTTTTACTTTACACAAAAGATAGAGAATTTACATTATATCAACAATTTTTTGGGGGTAATTTTGCTCCTCACAATGGCTACTTTATGGAATCAACTACCCATTAAGCTACCAGCTCAATTTGGAGAACAGACTCTTTTGGCAACGGCATTCTATATAAGTGGATATATCTACCACAAAACAGATTTAAAGGGTACTTATCCACATATTATCGGATCGGCATTGTTTATCGTTCCTGCTATAGCTGCAATATACACAAGTTTGGGTATGGACTGCAAAGGTAGTATTGTCTGGCTTTATTATGTCATAGCAATATGCGGAACGGTAGCCACTATGCAACTGTCGAAATGGTTGTCAAGTACAAGAATTGCATCCCTATTATCCTATATTGGTAACAAGACACTCTATATCCTCACATTTCACTTTCTGTCGTTTTAAGTTGGTAAGTTACATATATATTAAGTATAACCATTTACCGCTTGACAACTTGGCTCAATTCCCAGTATTGGAAATTACGAACAACTGGATGTGGATTATATATGGAGTAGTAGGCATAGGCTTTCCTCTGTTGACATGGGAAGTTAGTCAGTGCTTTTTCATTAAAGATAAAAGCACTAATTGGAAAATAACCACAGCAATATGAATCATAAAAATAAGAAAAGTTTAATAAAGAATACGTCAACATTGTATATACGAATGCTGTTTTCCATGTTTATCGGATTCTTCACATCTCGTATACTTCTTTCTCAATTGGCGTAATTGATTTTGGCGTGTACAATGTAGTAGGAATTATCGTTGTTCTTCTCGGCTTTCTCAATTCTACATTATCATTAGGAACGCAACGGTTCATAAACTACGAATTGGGGCATGAAGGGAATGTGGATAAAGTGTTCTCAACATCCTTGTTGATTCATGTACAGTTTGCTTTCGCGATTTTCATTCTCGCAGAAACTATTGGCCTTTGGTTCTTAAATTCATATATGAACATCCCTAACGACAGAATGATTGCTGCCAACTACGTCTATCAGTTTTCTGTTTTTTCTGCAATGTTGTCAATGACTTTAATACCCTATTCTTCAACCATAATTGCACATGAGCACATGAGCCAATATGCGACGATAGGAATTATCGATGTAGTTTTAAGATTTTCAGGAGCTTGTTTACTCTATTTTATCAGTAGTGATAAGTTGATTGTCTATGCTATGATTATGTTCTTGATAGTGCTCATTGACAATCTGATTTATCGAGGCTATTGCCTTCGGTGCTTTCCCGAGTGTCATTTCAAGCTGTCAAAAGACAAGGCTCTCTACCGCAAAATGTTAGCGTTTTCAGGATGGAACATTTTTTAGTAGTATCTCGATGATTCTCAA
>ENA-OQAA01001453-OQAA01001453.1-human-gut-metagenome-genome-assembly--contig:-NODE-1453-length-11882-cov-1.827988_pt1 | contig 11882 bp, 11 predicted proteins | sample MGYA00242489_ERZ504515 | MGnify/ENA primary metagenome ERZ504515 (study PRJEB26092, sample SAMD00036237) | human gut metagenome | host: Homo sapiens | study: EMG produced TPA metagenomics assembly of...
CAAGCATGAAAGGAAGTCTTATCATAGTCGGGCTTTTTTTGTGCTGGGGATCACTTTGCGGGAGTCTTCACCTGATTACCTATCGACATCGTAGTTAGATAGGTTAAAGTCAGACTTTTATTGCACTTTGCGCACTGATGTTCAGTGTAGGGCTAAGTGTAGGCAATGACCCGCAACGTTGAAAAAATTTTCGTTCACTCAATCCACGGTTGATATTCCTGCCTATCATGACCATTCTGGGCACGTTGGCAGGTTCTGCCGCAGTCAGCCTGATACTGACACACCGTTCCCTGACAGATTGCCTGGTGTAGGTTCGGGCTTCGGTTACTATTCACTCTCCAGTATCTTCATTACCGAATATAAAGGAGCTGAATTAGGAACAATTGCCCTGCTCGCCAACATCAGCCGTGAGATTCTGACCCTGCTGGCTGCACCATTACTGGTGCGTTGGTTCGGCAACCTCGCCCTATCTCTGCCGGAGGGGCAACTACGATGGACACCACACTGCCCATCATTACACGAACGGCCGGACAACAATTTGTAGTTGTCTCCATCTTCCACGGATTTGTAGTGGATTTCAGCGTTCCGTTCCTTGTGACACTGTTTTGTTCTATTTAATACTGTTTTGAAATGACAGCTTAGAAGCGAATTGGTACGCGGACGACACAGACGAAGCGGACAAACGCGGATTTTAATTTTCATTTCAGAACTTAAAGCAAATTATCATGAAAGCTAAAGTATATACCTTACTCTTTTCCTCATTGCTTTGTGTTTCTGCCCTGGCTGATAACGAACCTTGGCAGAACCCACAAATCAACGAGATAAACAGAGAGCCGATGCATGCGCACTTCATTCCGTTTACGAATGAAGCCAACGCTTTGAAACAACGCTCTCTCCCCGCCGATGTGCGTTTCGATGTGAATCCCGCGACAGAAAGACGAGTTTCTCTGGATGGAACCTGGAAATTCCTGTTCGCAAAGAATAACGATCTTTGTCCCAAGGATTTCCATAAACTCGGATACAATACCCGGAAGTGGAGCAAAATACAAGTTCCCGGAAGTTGGGAACTGCAAGGATTCGATGCTCCTATCTATACAGATACCCGCTATCCATTTCCTGCCAATCCTCCGTATGTGCCCACCGATTACAATCCGGTAGGAGCTTACATCCGTGAGTTTACCGTCCCGAATGGTTGGGAAGGTATGGATATCTTCCTTGACTTCGAAGGAGTGGAATCCGCTTATTATGTATGGGTGAACGATGAGCTTGCCGGATATGCGGAAGACAGTCGTCTGCCGTCTCACTTCAACGTCACCAAGCTGTTGAAAAAAGGCAGTAATAAACTTGCCGTGAAAGTATTCCGTTACAGCGACGGCTCCTATCTTGAAGGGCAGGACTACTGGAAATACAGTGGCATTGAACGGGGTGTATATCTCTATGCCCGTCCGCAAAGCCGTGTCCGTGACTTCCGGATGACTGCCGAGTTAGTCAATGATTACAAAGATGGGGAATTAAACCTCGATGTATTACTTCATCAGCCGAAAGTCGGAGAAAGCATCGAAGTTAAGGTATTGGATGAAGGCAGGGAGATTTACAACCGGAAGAAGTCCATCACTTTCACCACTGATACTCTGTTCAGCCAACAGGAAATTTTCCCGAATATACGTGCATGGAATGCGGAAACGCCGAATACTTACACATTAGTAGTCAGCACCTTCGACGCCCAGGGAAAACCGCTGGAATCTTTCACTCACCTTTTTGGTTTCCGCACGGTAGAGATGCGCAACGGAATGCAGATGATCAACGGGAAAGCAGTACTGTTTAAAGGAGTAAACCGTCACGAGCACGATCCACACAAAGGGCGCACTATCAGTGTCGCTTCCATGATACATGATATTCAGTTGATGAAACAGTTTAATCTGAACGGTGTACGCAACTGCCACTATCCGAACTACTCTGCCTGGTACGAGCTTTGCACCGAATTCGGTCTGTACATGGTGGATGAAGCCAATATCGAAAGTCATGGCATGATGGATCATAAGGATGGTACGTTGGCTAATTATCCGGACTGGGAACGCCCCTTCATGGAGCGCATGAGCCGCATGATAGCACGCGACCGTAACTACTCAGCCATCGTCACCTGGTCCATGGGTAATGAATCCGGGTATGGCAAACATTTTGAAACGCTGTACGATTATACTAAGAAAATAGATCCTACCCGTCCGGTACAATACGAAGGAGGCGGCTACGATGCAAAAAGCGACATTTACTGTCCGATGTATGCACGTATCTGGTCACTGCGCCGCCACATCAATCAGCGTGACAAACGCCCCTTGATTATGTGTGAGTACGCCCATGCAATGGGTAACAGCGTAGGAAACTTTCAGGATTACTGGGATTTGATTTATAAATATGACCAGCTACAAGGCGGATTTATCTGGGACTGGGTAGACCAGACATTCGCCATCAAAGATAAAAACAACCGTGATATCTGGGCATTCGGAGGTGACATGGGCTTTGTAGGCATCGTCAACGACTCTAACTTCTGTGCCAACGGATTGGTAGCTGCCGACCGTTCTCTCCATCCGCACATCTATGAGGTGAAGAAAGTATTGCAATACATTCACTTCGAACCGGTAGCTTTCACTCCGACAAGATAAAAGTCAGCAATCGGCATGATTTCATCGGTTTGGAAGGATATACTGCGTTGGCAGTAGAGTGCGACGGAAAAGCGGTACAAGGAGGTGAAATGGACTTCCCCGTAATCACTCCGGGAAGCTCTGCCAATATAGAATTACCCCTGAAAGCATTGCCTGCCGACGGTAAGGAATACTTCTTGACTCTGCGCGCATTCACCAAGCATGAGCTCCGCTGATACCGAAAGGACATGAAGTGGCCATCGAGCAATGGATACTCCCCACGACTCAAATCGCCGGAAAGGTTCAGGCCCGCCAACAGTACGTTGGCAACAGACCGGAATAATGAAGCGATCACACTGAAAGGAAATAACTTCCAGATAACCTTCTCTACCCAAAACGGTGAGATGACAGAACTGATCTACCATGGAAAGAATCTGATTAAAGAGGGATTACAACCCAACTTCTGGCGTCCGTTGACGGACAACGATATTCCTAATGGACATCTCAATCGCTGCGCCACCTGGAAGACTGCCGGAAAGGATGCTAAACTGGAGAATCTGGAAGTTACGGAGAAACAGCAGATTGTCATTGTAACGGTTACTTATAAGATGGAGGCGCAAGGCTCTACATTGCAAACAATCTATGATATTCATCCTGACGGTGCCGTCCGGGTGAGCATGCACTTCACCCCGGGCAAACAGGCGCTGAATGAAATGCCTCGTCTGGGTATGCGTATGATACTTTCGGCAGAATATGAAATGATGTCCTGGCTGGGACGCGGTCCGCAGGAAAACTATGCAGACCGAAAGACAGGAGCATTAGTAGGCCTGTATAATGCTACGGTTTGGGAACAATTCCATCCGTATGTACGTGCTCAGGAAACGGCCAATCACTGTGATGTGCGTTGGGTTGCCCTGCGCAATGTTGCCGGAGAAGGTTTGCTGATAACCGGAGAAGAGCCTCTGAGCGTAAGTGCCTGGAACTTTCCGATGGAGGACATTGAATATCGTCCCTCGCAGGTAGAACGCCGTCATGGAGGAAGTATCCTGAAAAAGGATATAATTTGGCTAAACATCGATCATCAGCAGATGGGTGTGGGTGGTGACAATACCTGGGGAGCACAGGTACATCCCGAATACACTATCACGCCACACGAGTGGAAATACAGTTTTACACTGCAACCGCTCGGAGCAAAGGATGATGCAGCGGAACAGGCTCACAAATGTTGGTTCTGAGAGATAAATGATAATTTATCATCTAAAAAGAAATCATTAATTATAAATTAGATCATGCGACATAAGTTTATACACATTATTTGTATTACTCTGCTGGTTACAGGCATCACCGCCTGCACTCCCGGCAACAAAAACACTGCGGAGAAGCGGTATACCTTCAATAATATACTGGATATCGCCTACACTCCCGATACTTGCACCGCTGCTACGGCTGGTTCACAGATGCCGGCTCGTGGATGGGCTTCACTCTTCCCGAGAAAGAGAATTGGGTAAACGGTTTCTGCGGCCCATTCAGCCTGGATATGTTCCGCCGCCAGTGGATGGCTCAATCCGCTGTTACGGTAGGTTTTAGTCAGAAAGTCTCGGATACCTTTGTGCCTGACTCCACCTGTTACTATCCCGGAGAACTGTATATGTCCGCCCATTCCGGTAACGGAACTATCACCCAGCGGCTTAACTTCGTAAATGCCTCCACCGCATTGCTTCGTATAGAAGCCGACAAAGCGGAAGAACTGATGCTGACCGGCAGCCAATGGGGAAAGAATATAACCGTAAGCGTAGAGCAGAACTCTGCAATAGCCCGCCATCCCAGTGGAGAAAGCGTAACTGTAACGTTCCCTCCCGATGTGAAACTTACCGGAACGGATAACAATTACACCGCCCTTATCCACACCTCTAAGTATCCCGTAAATGTAGCCATTTCCTTCTTCACCTCCGAAAAGGAAATGACAGTCGGATTACAGAACCTCCCCAACCTGCTCAATAATCCCGAGAAAGCATTGCAAGCCAATGCCGAACGTTGGGAAGGATACCTGACGAAGATACTGCGTACCGACATGAAACCCGAATACGACCGCATCGCCGTGAAAGCCGTAACCACTCTTATCTCCAACTGGCGCACCCACCGTGGCGGTCTGTTGCACGAGGGTATTGTCCCAAGCCATGCAGTTGGCTACTTTGTAGGTTTCTGGGCATGGGATACCTGGCGTTTCAGTGCGGGGACTGCTAAGTTCGATCCTGAACTGGCAAAGAATAACATCCGTGCCATGTTCGATTACCAGCAACCGGACGGCATGGTAATCGACTGTATCTACACTGATCCATCCGAAAACAATGCCCGTGACAGCAAACCGCCTTTGGTATGTTGGGCTGTAGACGAGATTTTCACGCATACAGGCGACACGGCTTTCGTTTCCGAGATGTATCCGCAACTGCTTGCTTATTATAAGTGGTGGTATCAGAAACGTGACCATAATCATAATGGTATGTGCGAATACGGTGCACTGACGGTACTCTGGAAGCAGCCGCCTGGGAAAGCGGAATGGACAATGCCATTCGTTTTGACGACGCATGATGCTGAAGAACGACGGAGGCGAGGATGCCTGGAGTATGGACCAGGAAAGTGTAGACCTGAATGCCTACCTGGCACTGGAATGTAAGTTACTAAAGAAATTTTCCGGATTACTGAATGTCTCATTCGATGCTCCCGACTATAGTAATAAAGTAGCCGATTATTTCTTTGATCCCAAACTCAACTTCTTCTTTGATCGCCGTCTGAAAAGACGTTCATTCATTGAAGAACCGGGATGCGAAGCCTATACTCCGTTGTGGACACAGATTGCCACGCAAGAGCAGGTAGATAAGATGTTACCCATGCTTCAGGATACAGCAAAGTTCTCAACGTATATTCCTTTCCCCACCATTGCCGCAGATAATCCCAAATATAACCCACGCGGCTACTGGCGTGGTCCTATCTGGCTAGATCAAACTTACTTTGCCATTCGCGGGCTCCGCAACTATGGTTATCATAAGCTTGCCGATGAATATACATTGCAGGTATTCGACCGCCTCAACGGACTGAAAGAAGGAGCACCCATCCATGAGAACTACGGCACGCACACCGGAGAGCGACTGAAAGCGCCACACTTTAGCTGGAGTTCATCCCATCTATTGATGATGTACGATGATTACGGGAAGTAATTCCCATTCCCTCTAATAAAAGAAGGTGTGTCATAATGCAGTACTATCTCAATTCTCCTCCTCCCGGGAGGAGGGGAGCTTAAGTTACTTTCCAGTTTTGACACACCTTCTTCTATTAGAGGGAATAACAAACAGGCTTCTTAAAAGAGGCTCCACGCAACCGTCAGCCCCGCCATCACGATAGCTACCATACTCATCAGCTTGATAAGTATATTCAAACTCGGACCGGAAGTATCTTTGAACGGGTCACCTACCGTATCGCCTACCACAGTAGCTTTATGTACTTCGCTACCCTTACCACCAAAGTTACCTTCTTCCACATATTTCTTTGCATTATCCCATGCACCGCCGGCATTCGCCATAAAGATGGCAAGAACGAAGCCGCTGCTCAATCCACCGATCAGCAGCCCCAGCACACCGGGAACGCCAAAGATAAGTCCCGTTGCAATCGGAGCAATAATGGCTATCAGCGAAGGAACTACCATTTCACGCTGTGCCCCTTTTGTAGAAATCTCTACACAACGCTCGTAATCCGGTTCTGTCTCACCGGTTAAGTATACCTTTGATTTCACGGAACTGGCGGCGTACTTCATCCACCATGTGAGCAGCAGCACGGCCAACAGCATTCATTGTCAATCCGCAGAAAAGGAATGCCATCATACTGCCCAGGAACATACCCGAAAGAACCTTCGGATTCATCAATGTCACATCATAATGATGCATAAAATCGAAGAAAGTGGCATCCTGAAGGGCCACGGAGTTACCATGAGGAAGCGTTAAATCAGTAGTTCCCAAACGAGTCAGTCCGATACGGATTTCTTCAATATAAGAAGCAAGCAGGGCAAGTCCCGTAAGTGCAGCCGAACCAATGGCAAAACCCTTTCCGGTAGCAGCAGTAGTATTACCCAAAGAGTCGAGAGCATCCGTACGTTTACGTACTTCCGCACCCAGACCGGACATTTCAGCGTTTCCGCCCGCATTATCAGCAATAGGACCATAAGCATCCGTAGCAAGCGTAATGCCCAGGGTGGAAAGCATACCTACGGCAGCAATACCGATACCGTAAAGTCCCATACCTACATTATTGAAATCGAACCCTGATGCAAACAGGTAGGAAGCAATAATACCGACTACTACAGCAATCACAGGAATCGCAGTAGACAGCATACCCAAACCGATACCGGAGATAATCACCGTTGCCGGGCCAGTCTTTCCGCTTTCGCTCAACTTCTGAGTAGGACGATAGGATTGTGAGGTATAATATTCCGTAGAACGTCCGATGATGATGCCGACTACCAGACCGACTATAACGGCACAAGATATCCACATCCAGTTATCAAGTTTCAATAACCAAAGAATAAAGAAAGTAGCCACAACAATCAGCACTGAACTCAGGTTCGTACCGAAAGCCAACGAAGCGAGCAGGTCTTTCATCTTCGCATTCTCCTTGGTACGCACTGCGAATATACCGATAATAGAAAGAAGAATACCTACGGCCGCAATCAGCATCGGAGCTATAACAGCTTTGAACTGCATGGCCGTATCTCCCGTATGAATAAAGGCAGCAGCACCCAGAGCGGCAGTTGCAGGATAGAGCCACAATAGCTTTCATAGAGGTCTGCACCCATACCGGCTACATCGCCTACGTTGTCACCTACATTATCTGCAATTGTTGCAGGGTTACGCGGGTCATCTTCGGGAATACCGGCCTCAACCTTACCTACCAGGTCGGCGCCTACATCGGCAGCTTTCGTATAAATACCTCCACCTACACGGGCAAAGAGCGCTTGTGTGGAAGCACCCATTCCGAAGGTAAGCATGGTGGTAGTGATAATGCAGAGTTTATGAGTCGGAGTCAGAACATCTTCCGGTATAACCGCATTCAATAACAGATACCAGAAAGAAATATCGAGCAAGCCCAAACCCACTACGACCAGTCCCATTACCGCACCGCTACGGAAAGCAACGCGCAATCCCGCATTCAGCGAGCTACGGGCAGCATTTGCTGTGCGTGCCGAAGCATACGTTGCCGTCTTCATGCCGAGGAATCCGGAGAGGCCGGAGAAGAAACCGCCCGTCAGGAAAGCAATCGGTACCCAACGATTCTGTACATCGAAACCATAAGCCATAAGAGCGAAAAGGATCACAAGTCCCAGAAATACCCAGCCAACTATCTTATACTGTTGTTTCAGATAAGACATCGCGCCTTTACGCACAGCGGCGGCAATCTTTATCATTTGCGGAGTACCCTCACTCTCTTTCATCATTTGCTTATGGAAATAGTAAGCAAAGCAGAGAGCTAAAACGGAAGCGGCCGGAATCAGCCAGAAAAGCAAACTGTCCATGGTGTTATTCGTATTAAAAGGTTGATTGAAAGTCTAAAAGTATTGATTTGAAACGAAATAAGCAAAGGAATAAAAGAAAAATCAACTCATTCTATTAAATTTGCAGGCAAAAACCGTACCCGATTGAGCACCCATGTTGTAGTATAAGTAAAATCAATAAAAACAAAGGAATAATGAAACGCACAGATTTTACTTTTAGAAAGGTATGGATGATATACACAGTATATTTTCTTCTACTCTTTACCCCAACCGCAAATGCACAGCAAACATCCAGACTGGTCAGCCTGGAACTAAAAAACGAAAAGCTATCTGCCGCACTGAAACAGATAGAAAAGATGGGCGGAAGAATATCCTTTTTGCCTATGAAGAGACGGAGAATTATCACGTAACAGCAAGTATCCGTAAACAGACGCAAGACGAAGCCATCCGCACAGTACTGAAAGGAAAACCTTTCAACTGTATCGAACGTACTGATTACTTCGTGATTCAGCGGAAGGGAAAAGATGGCAAGACTACCCAAGTACGCGGAACCATATACGGAGACCGAAATGAACCGTTAGCGTATGCCAACGTCATCCTGCTGGCAGCAGCTGATTCCGCCTTTATTACAGGATGCGTCACAGCGGAAGACGGTAGCTTTATCCTACCCGGCAACAATGAAAAAAAAACATTTGCTGAAAGTAACCTACATAGGCTATCAACCCTTGACGCTTCCTTGCCAGCCGGAAAATGACATTCACCTGCAACCAGACGCACAAATGCTGAAAGAAGTGACCGTTACTGCCTCTCGTCCACTGATGGAACGCAAGAATGGCGCTTTCGTTGCCAACGTAGCAGGGACACCGCTTTCTATGCTGGGCTCTGCAAGCGATATGATCGGTCACCTCCCTTTTGTCACCGGCTCGGACGGTAACTATACCGTTATCGGACGAGGCAAACCGGAGATCTACATCAATGGCCGAAAAGTACGCGACACCTCCGAACTAAACCAACTTCAGGCTAACGAAATACTCTCCGCTGAGATTGTAACCACGCCCGGAGCACGTTATTCCTCCAACGTGTCATCCGTTATCCGGCTACGTACCATCCGCAAGCGCGGGCAAGGTTTAAGTGCCAACGCCTATGCAGACTATACTCAGGGACACTCAGCAAAAGGCAAACAAGGCGCCTCCCTAAATTATCGTACCGGCGGACTGGACATCTTTGTCAAAGGACACTTCAATGAGTCGGACACATACTCCACCAGTCATACCCAACTGCAACTGAACACTTCCTCCGAATGGAAAAGCATATCTGACAACGTCAATCGTGCACATGATGCAAACTTCAATGGCGAAGTAGGTTTCAACTACGAACCGGATGACCATCAGTCTTTCGGTATACGCTATGTACCCAAAACCGGACTGGGCGATCAGGAGCTTTATTCGCAAGGTGAAACCGTGATGCTGCGGGACGGAGAAGAGGTAGATCGTCTTACATCCGACTCACACGGTCGCAAGCATACCAACTGGAATCATACCGTGAATGGCTATTATAACGGTACTTTCGGAAAATGGAACATCGACTTCAATGCCGACTACCTCTACGGTCGCTCCGGAGGTGGGCAGAAGGTAGACAATAATGGTGAAACAGATGCCTCATCCGACAGTGAAGTAAAAAACCGCCTGTATGCCGCTAAATTGGTGATTACGGCACCGCTTGGTCAAGGCAAACTCTCTTTCGGTACTGAAGAAACTTTCACCGAGCGCCACGACATCTTCAAACAAAGCGGTTTCTCCAATGATGCCGATAACCGCATCAAACAGTCCATCGCCTCTGCCTTTGCCGATTATTCCATAGAACTCGGGCAGTTCAACCTGACGGCAGGATTGCGCTATGAATATCAAAAAACGGATTATTACGAATCAGATATCTATAAAGAAGAGAAAAGTCCTTCTTATCATGACTTAATCCCCATAGTCAGTATTTTCTATAAAAAGGAAGACTGGAATATCGGTCTGTCCTATCGTATGATGAAGCTTAATCCCAGTTACAGCATGCTGTCCAGTACCATCAGTTACCAAGCAAGTACCAATACCACAACGGAAATCCTGAACTGGAACCGCAAAAGCATAATGGCCTTCTCATTGGAAGGGGCTGGAAATGGATCAATGCCAGTTTATACTTCGATCATGCACGAAACATGTACACCACTTATGCCAAACCCTATGATGATGCAAAGCACCCCGGCGTAGTATTGTGGACAATGGCAAGCATCCCCAACTCCTATGCATACGGAGGCGCCTTGGTACTCTCCCCAAAGTTCGGCTGGTGGCAACCGCAATTTACGGCCAGCCTGTTCTGGTTCCAGTCCAACGCCCGTTCACTGAATATTCAGCCTCTTTGGAATGAGGTGCAACCGGATTTCATTTTGAATAACAGCTTTACATTGCCTCGTGGCTGGTTTCTCAATATAAAAGGAAGACTCGCATTTGGTGCAAAACAAAGCTATGCCATCAAAAAACAGAAGGGACTGTAGATGCGCAACTTACCAAATCTTTCCTGAAAGACCGTGCATTGCGCGTCTCGTTGGTAGCGAATGATATATTTCGTACAGGTACCTATCACTTTCGTGTATATGGCGACCGTACCTACAACGAGTTTGAAAATTATGCCGACAAACAACGTTTCGGCATACGCCTCAACTATCAGTTCAATGCCACTAAGAATAAATATAAAGGTAAAGGTGCCGGAGAAAGTGAAAAAGGACGTCTTTAAGCATTGCAGTAAACGAGGAATAAAGGATAATCCTTACCTTTGCGGACTAAATAAAGAATCGGAGAATGTCCTTGTTTCATAAAAAAGACACAAAAAGAGAAGTTTTCGGACAGATGTTCACGGAGCTATATCCCCGTCTGGTGCGCTACGCCACCCAACTATTGGGCGACGGAGAAGAAGCCCGTGATATTGTGGGTAGTGTGATGGAGCAGGCGTGGAAACAATTCGAAAAGCTGGAACCGGAAAACTGGGGAGCCTGGCTTTACACTGCCGCACGTAACGCCTGCCTTAACCGTCTGAAGCATCTGCAAGTAGAAGCCACTAACCTGGAAGCGCTGCGCGAAGCCACTCGTATGGATGTAGCGACCGACTACCGGGAACATGAACGACTACTGCAACAAGCGGAAAGCATTGCCCGCAACCTACCGGAACCAACCTGCACGGTATTGCGGCTCTGCTATTATGAACATAAAACCTATCGGGAAGTAGCCGAACAGCTTGGCATCAGTCCCGACACCGTAAAGAAACATATATCCAAAGCTTTGCGTACCTTGCGCGAAGCTATGACCCTGAAAGGAGGAACCGATGATGGAAGAGAGAAAAGAAAATGATTTCAAGATGGATACTGAAGACCTCAGATTACTGAATGCCTTCGGAGAAGCGCTCGGAGACTTACCTTCGGAAGAAGAAACCCGCGCGGCATGGAATGCTTTTACCTCCCGGCAAGACGCTCAAAAACGCAGACGCATCATACAGATGTGGACTTCCGGCATTGCAGCTGCCATCGTAGTGCTGGTAGTGCTTATCGTGCCCCGTATTACCAACGAAGACACGATTCAAGATATTGAAATCTTTGCGGCCCTGGATGTCCCCGAAGCAATCATCACCTCAGAGAGCAATGGTAGGATTACTCTTCCGACTCCCCC